>PVBE011264744.1_pt1 | contig 24634 bp, 34 predicted proteins | sample 1631181 | NCBI WGS metagenome assembly PVBE01 (sample SAMN08397723, study PRJNA350692) | Marine metagenome, whole genome shotgun sequencing project. | isolation source: water | place: Pacific Ocean | collected 2012-04 | reverse complement strand
CGACCTTAATAGCAGTAGCATTAATAGATGAAACATTCAAGCTGTCGCTAATATTTACACTTCCAATAACAACAAGCTTTTCTGCCGGGCTTGAAGTCCCAATCCCGACCCTTCCACTAGTGTTGTCAACAAACAAGGTATCTTGAGCAATAGAGACATTTCCAGTAACATTTAATCCAGAGCTTATCCTCAAAAATCCGTTAACCAGATTGTCAATTATGGCTCCTAAGCCAAAGCTAATTTTCTCCCCCAAAGTTAAATTCCCGGCAGCCTTAATGTCTCCATCAGAAATATTAAGCCTTCCAGTTGTTACAGTTAAAACATCAGCAAATCCCTCTCCAGCTGTAAGGTTTCCAGTAATGTTAAGCACTGAAATCTCATACCTATTCTCTTTATTCAAATCCTCTGAAATGTTTGCCCTAAAAGCATAAGGCGATGAAGTTAAATTAATCCTGGGAGAACTTTCATTATCATTTCCCACCTTAATTCCTAAATAATATTGGCCTGAGAAATTCAGATTGCTTAAATTTTCCAGTATAACATTATAAATTCCATTTCCATCAGTAGTTACACTCCTATTATCCGTATACAGCACATTGGTATAATTTATGTAAGTGGAATTCACCATTGCAGTATTGCCATCACCAGTTTTGTTAGATACATTAAAATAGCTGTAACCGGGAATATCATAAATCCTGAAAATCATAGTAAATGTTCCTGTTTCTGCTTTACCAGCTGTATTAGTTAATTTTCCCTGCAAGGTCAAACTGTCAGGAATTCCATAAGCAAAACTAGCCAGTAATATGAATAATAAAGCCAAAATTAAAACAACTAACTTATTCTTTCCAAATCCAAATCTTTTACTCAACATTCCCATTTCCAAACAAATTTAACCAAGCCTGATTACTACGCTCCCATTTATTTTCTCAATACCTTCTATTCTTCCTGCTTCAGCTTCAATTAATTCATCCTCAAACCCTGCAGGTTTAGTATAAACAAAATTAATGAGCTTCTTTACCTCCTCTAACCTCAATCCGGTTACAGAAGAAACCTGGTCTATGATTAAGCCCTCATCCGTGCTGTACAATGTAAATTCCAGGATAGAAATCTCTTCAACAGTTGTTGTTTCATTGCCCAAAACTGTTTCATTAGACGTTGTGTTTGTCGTATTATTAATTATTGAATTATTTATTTGAGTGCTATTTTCAACAACTGAATCATTATTTTCATCAGTTGATTCAGGCAATGATGCTGCATCCCCAAGTATCTGTCCTAAATCTGTTTCCAGTCCAAACTCATCCACTAGATTTCCTGTTATTAACTTAATGCCCCGGCCATTATTGGAATTATTGTTCTCATTCCCATTATTCTGACCATTATTATTTGATTCATTAGCAGTACTATTGGAAACACTATCTGGAGTGCTGATTGTGGTTTCATTGACTAACACTAAAATCTCATTCAATCCGGTAATTACTACCTTAGAATTTCCATCCTCGAAATCTATTGTTGCAGTTATCCCTATACCTTTCTCTTCGCCATACTTACTAACTAGGTAACCTTCATCATAATCTGATTTCACACCACGAAGCATCCATGAAAACCCTACATTACTGCCGGAATTTACGCTCTTAACAACAAAATAAGAATGTGTTTTCTCAGCAATATATATTCCCCTTGTAAAGCCTTCAGCTGACAAAAACACATTATATCCGGAAATTATCTCTCTAAAAACAGGATTAATGCTTACATTTGCCTTTCCATCTACAAGCCTTGAAAATCCTTCATCAACATACCTTAAAGTTGCGCTTCCAAGGCCAAATAATCTTCTGGAGCCAAATTCGTTATCAACATCAAAAAACAAATTTTTCCCTAAAGAAATATTCCCTAAAACAATCAAACTTTCTGTTCTAATCAGCTTTGCATTTGTCAGGTCTATCTGTGCAGAAGGCACATCAGCTCTATGAATCTTTGTCAAAATTCTCCTGTTTTTCCCATTTACAGTTATATTTATGACAGCAATATTGTCTTTTGTCGCTATTGAATTAAATTTAGTTCCGGTCTTGACATAACCAAGCAGATCTCCATACTGCTCCCTTAGCAGCTCTTGTGATTCCGTATCTTCTCCTATTTTCTCGCTTTCCAGCTCAGAAATTTTTACTTTCTCCTCAGAGCTTACCTGGACCAAAGCAGCAAAAAACAATGACACTACAACAGCTATGAAAAACACCTTTTTTGCCGGATTCCTATCTATGTTCATTTTGCTATTCCTCCCCCAGATACTTCTCTAGTATTTTTTTGATGATAAAATTACGGGATCTCTCCTCCTTAGAAGCAATGGAATCTATTTTGTCAACTATCTCTTCTGGCAGATAAAGATTAACATACCTACTTTTTCCCATTAAGCCCTCAAAATTCTAACATAATTTAATATAACTTAACATATTCTAAATTACCGTAAGATATTACCTTTTAATATGTTAAAACACTCAGTATTTATAAGCTTTTCGCCAAAAAATCAGTAATTTTCAGGAAATCACACTCAAAAATACATTTCAGAAATCAATCAAAATCAGCTCAAATAATCAACACTCACCCAAAAATAACATTCTCTGTCAAAGTGCCTCGCAAAAACCAGTTACCAGAACCATCAACAAAAGCAATTATCTCTCCGGCTTTATTTTGGATGATAAAGGAATTTGGTTTAGGCACCATCTCTTGGTCCTGATTTAAAGAACCTTTCAGCAGCATATCTCCTTCTGGATTTGTAATCACAGCCAATACATCAGTTGCATTCTGCACAATGAAATCATTGCCATCCGCAGCAACAAGGACATTTTGCGTTAAATTCCCCTTTATGCCAGCATTCCCAAAGCTGTCAATTACCATCAGCTTATTATCATTATTATCTCTTATCTCAAAAGTTTCCACAGCCCTTTCAACATAACTCATGCCAACAATTTTTATCTCATTGGAAAAATTGAATTCCAGAATATTCTCTTTTTTTGTAAGCACTTTTACAGTGTAATATCCAATATCATCGCAATTGTAGTTCTCAACGTATATGCTTCTTACCAAAGCACTTGTCTGCACCAGATCAATAAATTTAACTTTAGAGCCGTTCACAAGGTTAAACCACACACCCTCTGTTTCTATTAAGTCATTCTTGTTAAAGACCTCAAACTCACCGCATCTTAACTCTAAAATCTCCAAATCATCCGCAGTGGAAAGATTATCATGATACATCTCAGAATACAAGCTGTCAACAGCAGATATTGTTAGATTTCCTATTCCACTGGTTTCAAAACCCACAGTCCAGTTTTCCTTGCCAATTGCAAAATCAGATAATTCTATGCTTAGTCTCTCAGGCTCTTTGACACTTACCTTAAATACATCAGAAACTACCTGGCCAAAAGAATCGCTTGCAGTTATAGAAGTTAACCTGTCACCAGTAAAGCCGTAATCAGGAATCACATAAGCAAAATTACCCTCAAATCTTATAGTTACATTATCCATGCTATCATAGCTGTAAACCAAAGCATCATTATCATTATCAGAGAAATAGTCGCTTAGATCCAGGGTACGATTATCATTTTCTGTTAAGTTTATATCTCCTATGTTTTTAACCAATATTGGCTCATCATTAGCCACTATCTCCTCGATAAGATATTCTATTTCGTCTATATTCAAAGTTGTATTTTCCAGCTCCACCACTAGAGTATAACTGGTTGCATTGCCCTTAAACAAGCATGTTTCCATGCAGACATCCTCAAATTCAATAAGGCCTTCCAAAAACTTGGCTGTTAAATTATCCCATGAGGAATAAGCAATCTCAGAGTAAGGCTCATCTGCGCTTAAATCATAATCAACATACAATACCTGGGAAAAAACAATATTGTCATTAGTGCTTCCGTAGCTGCCATAACTCAAAAACAAGCCGTCATTCCAAAGCTCTCTGGAACTTTCCAGGTCAACAAAAGCACAACAATTTTCATTTCCAAAACATGCAAAAGTGCTTTCCTGATTGTCAACAGAATAAACCTCATATCTTGTGCATAATTTGCTTTCATCAGCATCCCAGTTAAAACTGCTGCCATCAACACCAAAGTCAATAACACCGTTTAAACTCTCAACACCATCATCATTTGCATCATAAACTTCATTATTCCCATAGTCTAAATTAACATCAATTGTTTTCTCATCAGTTTCATTAACTACAGTTTCATTTATTGGACCTTCTTCTTGTTCTTCAAACTCAGCCTCAATTTTTATCTTCACACCTGTAGAATTTTCCAGGCTTGCAAACAAATTATCTATCAATCCATTTTGAATCTCTGTAACATCACCTTTTACTGTCTTATTAATCGTTTCATTATAAGCCTCTAATTCTATCTCAACATTATTCCTTGTTGCATTGATATCCAAAATCAGCAAATCAAAAATTCCCTGCTGCCCGCCATCTAAAGTTCCCTCTATCTCCGTATTTATATTGCCGCCTTCCAGGACAGCAAAACCAGTTACCCCGAATATTCCGGACGGCTTCTCAACCAACTGTGAGCTGTCAAAAATCAAATACCTTACGCCATTATCCTCGATATAGACTTTAGCCTGGCCTTGCTCAATTTTGCTGCCGGAAATCTTTACGCCTTCAAGATTACCGGGATTTACAAGCTCCCATATGTAGCTATCTGATTCATTAAATTCCAGATTAACATTATCAGTGTAATTAATCTGCTTTTCTACTGCAACAAAGCTGGTTATTGTAGGCCCTAGATAATATGCTCCGACAAGCAATAAAGCCAGCACTACATAAACTCCCATTACTTCTAAGAAAAGCTTAACTTCAACTTCCTCATGTGATAATTTTATTTTCCTGGCCATTTTTTCTTTAGTAATTCCTTGAATTCTTTGCATTTCATAGATGTCTTTTGGTGTATCATCAGGTTTTGTTTAGCGTGATGCCCACTAAAACCTACAATTTCTTTGTCACAATCAGGACATTTCACCTTGAATTGTTTTTTTTCCTTCATAATACCCTATATACTATATCTTCTCTATATACCCTAAATACCCTACTCTACCATATATTTAAGTTTTTCGGTCAAAAAACAATTAACTTTATATATGGCAATAAATTCCTCAAGCTTACCGTTAACACTACGTAATGTAGGAGGGAAGATGGATAAGGAACTAATAGCAAGCACATTAAAGAAAGTAAAGGAAAATTCTCCTAAAAAAAATTTCAAGCAGAGCGTAGACCTAATTATAAATCTTAAGGGCCTTGATCTAAAGAAGGCAGAGCATCAGATAAATATGTTCATCACTCTGCAGCATGATACTGGAAAAAAAATTTCTATTTGCGCTTTAGTTGGTCCTGAACTGGAAAGCGGTGCAAAAGAGGCCTGTGACCAGGTAATTTTGCAGGATGAGTTTGATGGATTCAAAGGCAAAGCAGAAGCAAAAAAACTTGCAAATAAGCACGATTTCTTCATCGCACAGGCTTCTGTAATGGCAAAAATAGCTACAATATTTGGAAGGTTCTTAGGTCCTAAGGGAAAAATGCCAAACCCAAAAATAGGCTCGGTTTTACCGCCAAACGGCGATGTAAAGGCACTAACAGACAAGCTGAGAAAAACTGTAAACCTTGCAACAAAAAACGAGGCAACTATAAAGTGCCTGGTGGGCAAAGAAGATTCAAACGAGGGTATTATAGATAATGTATTGACAGTTTATAATTCTGTAGTCCAGAAGATTCCAAACGAAAAGCAGAATGTAAAGAGCGTTCTATTGAAGCTTACAATGGGACCTGCTTTTGTTGTAGGTAAGGAAGATGAGAAAGATGGCAAGAAGAAAGGCAAAAAAGCAGAAACAGAAGCAACAGAAAAACCAAAGCAGAAAACAGAGAAAAAAGAAGCAAAACAGGAAAAGAAAACTGAGGAAAAAGCAGTAAAAAAACAAACTCCAACAAAAAATAATAATCCAAAAAACAAAAAATCAGCTTAAAATGGCAAACATACCAGAATACAAAAAAAAGCTTGTACAGGATATGACTAAACTGATGAAGCAGTATAGCATAGTTGCAATGGTAAATATGGAGGACATGCCTGCTCCACAGCTTCAGTCCATGAGGTCTGAGTTAAGAGGAAAAATAGACCTTTTCATGACAAAGAAAAGGCTTATGAGAATAGCCCTCGAAAAAATGAAAGATGAGAAAAAAGGCATTGAGGAGCTTGAAAAATATTTTGAGGGAATGCCTGCGCTTATTTTTACAAATGAAAATACGTTTAAGCTGAGCAAGATACTGCAGAAATCCAAATCAAAGGCACCTGCAAAAGCAGGCCAGACCGCTCCGGAAGATATTGTTATCAATAAAGGCCCTACTCCATTTGCTCCAGGACCCGTAATAAGTGAGTTAAGTGCTGTTGGATTAAAAGTTGGAGTAGAAGATGGAAAGGTTGCAGTCAAAGAAGATTCAGTTGTTGCAAGGAAAGGTGAGAAGATAAAGCCAAAAGTTGCAGAAATTTTGACAAGATTGGACATAAAACCTATGGAAGTCGGGCTTGGACTGGTAGCTGCCTATGAAGATGGGATTATCTATCAAAAAGACATACTTAAGGTCGATGAGAAGGAATATGCAGATAACATAAACCTTGCCGCATCACAGGCTTTTAACCTTGCATTCAATATAACTTATGTTACAAAAGACAATATTTCAGCATTAATAAGCAAGTCATTTAACGATGCAAAAGCATTGGGAATAAGCCAGAAAATTCTTGACAAGGGAATTATAGAGGATTTACTGGGCAATGCAGAAATGTCAATGCAGAGCTTAAAAAGCAGTGCAAATATTGAAGTTACTGAAGCGCAAAAAGAAAAAAAAGAAGAACCTAAACCTGAAGAAAAGGTAGAAGAGAAAAAAGAAGCAGAAGAAAAGCCTGTTGAAGTTAAACAAGAAGAACCAGCTAAAGAAGAGCCAAAACCAGAAGAAAAAAAGATAGAGGCTCCTACTATAGAAAAAGTTGAACAGAAAGAAACAGAAGTTTTGGAACAGGAAAAAAAGATAATTGAAGAAGAAAAAGAATTAGAGAAAGAAAAGCCTAAGGATGTTCCTATAGAAGCAGAAGTTCAGGAAGAAGTAAAGAAAGAAGAGGAAAAAAGCCTTGAAAAAGAAAGGATAGGAAAAGAAAAAGAGCTGGAGAAAGTAGAAGAGCAAAAACCGGAAGAAAAAGTTGACGACAAAGTCAGCAAGATGGTAGAGCAAACAAAAAAATTTGCTGAAGGAAAAGAAGAAACAGCAGCAGACATTATTGAAGAAGTGAAAGAAAAAGAACTGGAAGAAAAAAAAGAAGAAAAGGTTCCATCTGCTCATGATTTAAAAAAGAAAAAACAGAGTGAAGAAAAGCCAGAAGGCAAAGAAGCCAAAGAAAAAGAGCAGAAAGAAGTTGAAGATCTCACAAAAGAATTATTGAAAAAAGGAACATTGAGAAAATAAAGATAATCACTAGACTAACAATCATAATAAAAATTTGATGGAGGAAATTAAAATGGAATATGTATATACTGCAATGTTGCTGCATAAGGCAGGACAAAAAGTGGATGAAACTAATGTAAAAAAAGTGCTTGAAGCTGCCAGTGTTAAGGTGGATGAAGCGCGTGTTAAAGCATTAATATCAGCTTTGGACGGAGTGAACATAGATGAAGCAATAGAAAAAGCCGCAGTGCCAGTTGCTGCCGCACCAGCCGCACCAGCCGCAGGAGCACCAGCAGAAGGCGAAGCAAAGAAAGCAGAAGACCCAAAGAAAAAAGAAGCAGAAGAGAAGAAGTCTGAAGAACAGGCAGCTGCAGGTCTAGGATCATTATTCGGCTGAATAAATTGCTTTTATTTTATTTTTTTATTTATTTTAAATAGTCTGCAAAGTATTATCCACATCGAAAAATTAAAAATATTTTTATACTTCTTATTTTTATGAACCAAAAGAATGAGTCTTAATACTGAAATAAAAAAGGAATCAAAGAAAGAATTATTCTCATACCTTGATAAATTAAGGAGTGAAATCAACTCTCTTAATAAAGACCTTAATAGATTTAACAGCGAAAAGGAATCATGGTTCAGGAAGAAAGAAGATTTTTCTAAAAATATTAGGAATAAAATTACAGATACAAAAGAAAACAGAAATAAACGCGATACATTGACCAAACAGGTAAGGGAATTAAAGGAAAAAAGGCGCAATTTTAACGAAGGAGCCAAAAAAAAGATTTCTGAAGTTGTAAAATTAAAGGACACAGTGAATAATTTAACAAAGAAGGCAAAAGTCAAAGACCCATTAAAGATAAAAGGAGATATAGATAGATTGGAGGTGAAGCTTGAAACAGAAGCAATGCCCTTTGAAAAAGAAAAAGAGCTGGCAAAAAATCTTAAGATGATGAAAAAATCATTGGGAGATGCATCCGAAGTTATTGGTATTCTCAAAAAAACAAAAAAATTCGATTCTGAAATAAATAATGCCAGAAAAAATACTCATAAAACACATAATGAAATCCAGAAAATTGCCAGCGAGAGTCAAGTAATGCACGAAGGCATAATCAAGAATTCAAAAGAGATAGATGGACTTAAAACCAGAGAAGGTGAGGCATTCAGGAATTTTGCAAAGTTCAAAAAAAATTTCAATGATGTGAACAATAAGCTGAAGGAAAAATTAAGCGAGATGAATAAGGTAAGGGGAAAAATCAACAAATTCAAACTGGAAGAGGATGAGAAAAGAAAACTAAAAGAGACCACGCTCATCAAAAGCAAAGAGCAGGAAGTAGAAGAAAAGATTAAAACAGGGAAAAAATTAACTACGGATGATTTTCTTATGTTTCAGGAAGCTATTAAGAATAAAAATGATTGAAATTATTCTTTTTTAGACATAATCTCAGAATAGCCGCATTTCCCACAGGACTCTCTGTCCTTATGTTTTGCCAGAAAATATCCTGGCCCGCATTTAGAGCAGAACTTGTTTTTCCTTTCCGCTTTGTTTCCAGACACCTGGTAAAGCTTCCATACCTGCATCGCTTTTTTCTTGTTCTTTTTTTTCTTTGCCATATTATCTTTAATTAATTATATTTTTTTGTTATTATTTTTTTTCTTTCCTGGTGCTTTTTGATCCTGCTTTGCCTCAGCTTTCGTTCCCTCTTTTGCCTCATCCTTACCTTCTTTAGGTTTAGCTTCTTTCCCTGGCTTTTCTTCTTGCTTTGCCTCGGGTTTTTCCTCTTTTGGCTTAGCTTCCTTTTTCCCTGTTTTTTCTTTTTTTTGCACTTCTATTTTCTTCAAAGAATCCTCATTTTCATAAACATAAGAGACATTTTTTGCCTTCTTTAATCCATATGAATTATAAATACCTTTAACCACAACAAGCTTTTCATCTTTGCCAACATCCTTAGCTAGCTGAGTTTTAATCTCTGCTTTTGAAGGAGTCGCATTTTCAAATGCAATCTCTGCCTCAACCCTGGTTCTGGAGAGCAAAGGTTCTTCTTTCTTATTGATAATTTTTAATTCCATAGAAAAATCACCTTGCCTTTATGGCATATTCTCCTTTTACTTTTATTTCAATCTTATTGGCTATTTCTGATTTGTTTGCATCTAATATATGCAGTCTCCCCTGCCAGTTTATTGAAAACTGGTTGCCCTTGCATATGGGGCATACATTCCCATCAACAAAAATTTTGCATCCTTTACAGACTTTTTTCTTCATCTTCGATTATTTTTATTTCTTTTTCTTATCTTCTTTTTTCTTTGTATCTTTCTTAGTTTCCTTTTCTTCTTCTTTTTTTCAGGCTTTTCTTCCTCATCCGCAATCCAGTCAAGCCTTCCAAGACCTTGTTGCCTCATTGTAAGCCCTAATTTTGGATTCAAAACATCCTTGTATGAAACAGCTATTATTCTTGCTCTGCAAACATCATTAATTTTCAAACTTTTCTTGCTATCCTTGCCTGCCAAAGTTTTTTCTTTTGAAAAAGATACAAAATCATCCATTGTTTGTGATACATGTATCATTCCGTCTATAGGCCCTAAGGTTATAAAAGCTCCAAAATCCACTATATCCCTTATCCTTCCCAAAACAACTTCCTGCAAATCAGGCCTAAATACTAAAACTTCAAATGTTGCTTTATAGTAAGAAGAACCATCACCGGGGATTATAACACCTTCACCTACTTCCTTTACTCCGGAAACATCTATCACGACACCAAGATCCTTGGAAATATAGCCGTCATACTTCTTCTTTATACTCTTTATAACTGCTTCTTTCGTATCTAAATCAAATAGGTTTGGAGATACTCTAACTCTGTCTTTAAGTTCTATCTTGTAGTACATTTTCTTCACAAAGGTTTGAATTGTTTTATAAACCTTTCTTAACTTTTGTGCAAACAAAACGCTTAAAATAATAGCATCCTACTTTCCCTTGCACCGGGAAGGACTTAGTTAAAAGCCCTTGTCATTGACTATGGCAAGAACTTTTTTCTGCCTTAAGACAATGACGCTTAAATCCAGGTTAATAAGCCGCCTTTTTAAATCTTTGTCTTGCGTAGCCACCAGATAGCCTTTTTCAGCGTAGTCTAAAATAATATCATCTGTATGCCTTTTAGATCCTGTTTTCACCACATCAACTTTTTTCAGTTTCAGCAATTGCAAAGCAACTTTAGCAGCATTTTTATGAGATGATTTTTGCGTTTCAATGATACCTTCTAATTCTTCAACTGTTTTATCTAAAACAAAAAGCCCATAATTAAAATCACATACTCTGTCAAATTCTGCAAATATATCTACTTTGAATTGGCTGCATGCCATCAAGAAATTAGTGTCTAAGAGTACCTTTTCCATTTTTAATTGATTATTTTTATTTATTGTTTTTTAATCATTGTTTTTCTTATTTTTGATTGTTATTATCAATTATTTTTCGTTTATTGAGATTTTTGTTAATGAAACCATCTTATTATTGTATTTTTATTCATTGTACTACTCTGCTAATTATAAACATTTTTATAAATATCTATAAATCAAACATCTTATGAAAGGATTTTTAACAACCCATAAGGGGATGGAAGACATTGCTGCTTTGGAAGTAAAGGAGCTCATAGGCAAAAACTCAAAACTTAATGAAACATGCATTGTTTTTGACATAAAAAAATATGAAGATTTATTTAGATTATGCTATAAATCACAGTCTGCAATAGGAATTTACTGCCTTCTTCAAGAATTCAATTATAGCGATATTCTGAAGGACATCAAAAAAAATTTAGAAAAAATAAACCTCGGTGAATGGTTAAGTAAAAACACGCAATTTAGGGCAAACTGCATAAAAACCAGTAATAATGGAATTTCAACACCGGAATTGGAAAAAAAACTTGGAGAATTGATAATAAACCACATACAAAAAAAATATAATTACAGGCCAAAAGTCGATCTTGATAATCCGGATATAATAATATCTGCCCATATAACAGAAAATAAATGCTACTTAGGCATAGACTTTGCAGGTTTTGATTTAAGCAAAAGGTCCTACAACATATTTACGCATCCTGCTGCAATGAAAGGCACAATAGGATACTTTCTTGTCAGGTTGTCAGGATACAATAAAGACGAAACATTGCTAGACCCTTTTTCAGGCTCAGGAACAATGCCTATAGAAGCTGCCTTGTTTGCATCATCTTTTCCAGTAAACTTCTTCAACAGGGAAAAATTCATTTTTCTAAAAGCCATAAAATTCAAAGATTTTGATTTCAATAAATTATTCAAGAAACTAGACAAGGAAATCCTGGATAATAAGCTCGATATCAATAATCTCAACACATCCATAAAATACCTGAATTATGCAAAGAAAAACAGCAAGATAGCAGGTGTTGGCAAAAAAATCAAATTCAGCAGGGCAAATATAGAATGGATGGATACAAAATTTGAGAAGAACAAAATAGATAGAATAGTTACAATTTTGCCTTCCGCACAAAAAAAAGAATATGATAATATCTGCAACGAGTTCTTCTATCAGTCAGAATTTGTCCTAAACAAAAAAGGAAAAATGGTCTTGATGGGAGATAAAGAGCAAATAAAAAAATATTCCTCTAAATTTAAGTTTAAAATTTCAGGTCAAAGGGAAGTTTTTAGCGGCAAAAAGAAATACGAAATCTTCGTATTAATCAAGCAAAAATAAAAAAGTATATAAACCTAATATTCAAGAAATACAAGAATGGTAACAGTAAGGAAAACCAGCTCTTTTGAGAAGATGCTCCTTATAGTGGGCATGCTTATTCTCGTTCTAGGATATATGCTGATAAACAAGACTTATGTTGCAGAAGGGGGGCAATTAAGCTGGGGATTTTTGCAGACTATTTTCTTATGGCTGTTAATGGTCATTTTCATCATACTTCTTGCAATAGGCGAAGATATAAAAGAAGGCATTCTTATTGAGCAGCTTGAACAGATAACAGCCCTTAAGGATTCAATGCTAAAAGGGAAGAAAAAATAGATAATCTTATAAACAGTTTATTCTTACTTTAAGAGGTAGGGTCAGTACTTAGCTAACGGTATTTGTTATGCAAATACTGAGGAAAGTCCACCCACTTAGGTTTTTGCCTAATAGACACTTGTGAAAGCAAGATCCAGAGATGGATGGCAACCACTCAGAAACGAAACCTCCTGATTATAGGATGATGGACGCGAGGAGATTGGTGACAATCTTTAGTTAACCTCCAGACATTTTTTCAGGGAAGGATGAAACGGTGAGTCCTGCCTGGTGCAAGTCAATGCTGCAAAGCTAAAGACGCTTAGTTAAATGCTAAGACAGATAATAGCAACTTTGTTGCTCACGATCTGACAGAAGGTGGCTTATTCTGGCCCTATATTTTACTAAAAATAAACAATAAAAATGCCGCAAGACAACAAACTTTCAATGCCCTCCGGAATGGGAGGATTAATGAGGTACTTTGACGAGTACAAAAGCAAGATAAGGATAAAACCAGGGCATATAATTATTATGTGCTTTGTAGTTATAATGATAATGGTATTTCTTTACACATACGGAAACAGAATGTTGGGGATATAAAGATGATACCCGGAATGAATCCAAGAGATGTACAGAAAGCAATGAAGAAGCTTGGAATCAAACAGGAAGAAATTGATGCAACAGAAGTCATAATAAAAACAAGCAATAAGGAAATTATAATCCAGAATCCTCAGGTAAGCAAGGTCAATATGATGGGCCAGGAAACCTTCCAGATTGTTGGACAGCCGGAAGAGCGCGCAATATCTTCAGAGCCTGAAATAAATGAAGAAGACATTAAGACAGTAATGGAGCAGACAGGAGCTACAGAAGAAAAGGCAAAAGAATCTATTACAGAAAATGATAATGATCTCGCAAAAGCCATAATGGCCTTAAAGAGCGAGTAATAAACATCAAACAATTTTTCCTTCTAAAATTAAAATGGAAAAATTCCAGGAGTTAAGAGATGCAGCAAGCAAAAAATTACAGCTTGCAGACCATATATTGTCAATGACATACCCCATAGTTAAGGACCCTAAACTTCTGCTTTCTGTTATAGAAAACTTGTTTCTTGCATTTACTTATGGGATGGGCTCTGTACTCCATTATGAAAGAGTCTTTAAGCGCATTCCTCCGTTTCCGGACAATTTCACAAGCAAATTTGAGTTATTCAAGGATAAATGCTCAAGGAGATATAATATAGACAGCGAACACCTGAAAATTATTCAGGATATAAAGGAAATAATAGTTGCTCACAGGAAAAGCCCCATGGAATTCTCAAGGAATGAAAGCCTTGTTATCTGCAACGGCAACTACAGGATGAAAACCATATCTTCAAATATGATGAAAACCTATGTAGAGAAAGCAAAATTATTTATAAAAAATGTCTCTACCATTGTAAGCAAGGATGAGGCAATATTTAGGTAATACATATAAGATAAAAATACAACAAAATTTGATACAATGAAAGCAGTCTCGGGATGTTGAAGACATCCCAATACGCTGTTTGTTTCACGAAGTGAAACTTAGAAAATCAGTTAGGATTTTCAACTATACTGGCACGTAAAAAATGAAAGAAGCCATGGATAATGCAAGGCAGGAATTGAAGAGAGTAGACCATTTGTTCTATGTAAGCCTGAAGTATACGCGTACTGCAGACATGATGAGGCACATGGTTGAAAGATTAATAAATACGTTTTCTTTTGGAATAGAATCCCTGCTTAAGCATGCAAAAGAAGAAAAAAAGATAGATGCAATACCTGAAAATCCTGCAATGAGGTCTAAATTGCTCATGGAAACTTTTACAGATGAAGAAATTACTTCTTACATAGACCTATATATCAAGTTAAGGAAGATAATCCGGGCAGAGTATACTAAGAGGGAAGAGTTTAGAAGGCACGTTACAATGACTTGTATGCTTGACAACAACGAAATAGTTGAAGTAAATATAGATATTTTGAAAGAGCATTACGAAGCATCAAAAAATTTTATTGATTATGTGGAGAGAATTATTGAAGGCAGGGAAGAGGAATAATGGAGGGCATAAAGAACTACCTTGTTGAAAAAGGATGGAATAAAAAGGACATAAATAAAACCCTTAAAATAATAGAAAAAGCAAAAAAGAGCAAATCTCTCCAGATAAAAGCTTTAGACAAGTTCGTTTACTGGTTTTCTTTGTTGATTGCAGTAATAGGGAATCTCATTATTTCAATATCACTAATACCAATTCTTCTCGTACTAAAAGGTGTTTCTCTTTATATTGTTGTTATTACTTTAGGACTGTCCTTTGGTTTGCTGTTTGAATTACTGGTCAGAGGCATAGAGAATTTGGATGTAAAACACCATTTATTCTTGGGTATAATAATTCCGGTTATTGCTGTAATAAATTTTTTTGTTATATCAAATAGCCTGGAGGAATTAATAGGACTGAAAAATCCGCAGGATCCTATAATTGTTGGATCTGTCTATACGATTGCATTTATGCTCCCCTATATTTCTTATCAGATTTTTTTGAAGGAAAGATAAAGAATAATTTGCTCTGTAGAAAATAAAGGTAGCATCAAATTGCGAGACCTTCGAAAAACCATTAAGCCTAACGGGGGATGTCCCTTACGGGGTGTCAGGCCTGAGAAAACACATTCAGGTGAGCAGATGCTACCTGAGCGAAAGCGAAATTTTCTATAAAGTAAAAACAACCACAAAAGATTTATAAGGCAAAAGTTAGTTCTAAGTAATATCTATGATGGTGGCTGTAATTTAGTGGTAGAATACAAGACTGTGGAGTTGCCCGCGAGCGTGCTCGTGGGCTTGCATGCAGGTATCTTGTTGCGCGAGTTCGATTCTCGCCAGCTGCCCTCTTTTTATCAATAAACCATTTTATATTTTGCATTATATATTTTCTGGAAACAACTAAATCAATAACTTTATAAATTTTAAAATCTCGTTTATTTACAGGATGAAATCCGGCTACAAAGTTGCAGACGCTATGACCATAAATCCTGTTTCTGTAAGTGGGAACGCAACATTGCTGGAATGCGCCAAACTAATGTCAGAAAAGCACGTCGGCGCTGTCGTCGTAAAAGACTGGAATTCTTTAGGTATATTGACTGAACAGGACATTGTAAGGAAAGCAGTAGCAGACGGAATAGATGCAAATGAAAACGTAAAGAGATTTACAGAAACAAAAATTATTACAATCTCACCTGACGCAGATATCTACGATGCCCTTATCAAAATGAGGGACAACAACATCAGGCATTTGCCTGTAGTTGAGGATAATGAGATGCTTGGACTGCTTACAATAAAAGATATTCTTAAAATACAGCCGCAGCTTTTTGACCTGGTTGTTGAGAAATTTGAGCTGAAGGAAGAGAGCAGGAAGCCAATAAACCGCATAATACCTACAGAAGGAATCTGCCAGGTATGCGGAGAATACTCTGAAAAAGTAAAGGAAACCAATGAGGCAGTTCTTTGCGATAACTGCGCTAAACTGGAGATAGAGTTGTAACCCCTCCGGAATTTCCAAAAACTTTAAATACATTCTATCCTAGTTTTTTCTTATGAATCCAGAAGATGTTTTCCGTGAGGAAGCAGCTGCATTTACCTCATATTTCCAATATAAGGGAGTCTGGGATATGCAGGATTTATATGAATTTGTGGCTTCTTTCTTCCATAGGGCTAAATTCAAGTTTTATGAGCAAAGATATATACAGAAGAGTCCGGGGCCTTTTGGACCTGAAGTATACCATGTATGGCAGGCTGTAAGGGATGTGGAGGAAAATTACCAATACCAGATAGATATCTTTTTGCATACTTTTGATACGCAGGATATAGAGGTTGTTATGAAGGATGGCAGCAAAAGAACATTTACAAAAGGAAGATTATGGATACAATTCAAGGGAGCCACAAAACTTGATTATGAAAAGAACTTTGATGAAAGCAATTTCTATGTCCACTTAAAAGAGTTTTACCATAAGTATGTTGTGCATAAAAAGATAGAATCCGTATGGTGGGACCAGATGTACTATAGTGTCTATTTGAAGCTGCAGCAGTTAATCAAGGAAAGATTGAAGATGGAGTCAGAATCATGTGAGTACAAAGATTACCATTCGGTAAGGAGATAGATCAATAGAACACTAAAATAATAATCAATTAATTATACAAAAAAATGTCAGAACTCAGATTAGTAGTGGATCATTTAAGGCTTAATTATAAGGGCCCGTTTAATGCCAATGATCTAATAAAAAATATATACGCTTTTTTAAAGGAAAGGGGCTTTGACATGCATAACCTAAAGGATTTTGAGAACAACACCAAAACAGGCAAGCAAATGGAATGGCAGGTCCGTCCCTGGAAAAAAATATCTGATTATGGAAGGCTTTGGCCTAATATCAGGGTTTTAGTTAAAGACTATAACAAGGTAGATGCAATGGTGGACAACAAAAAAATTAAAATTGGAAGTGGAAGCGTCGAAATATATATTGACGGCTATCTTGAACTGGACGAGCAGCAGAGATGGGAAGTTATACCCTTTTTCCAGTTTTTGAGGTCGCTTTACAACACCTTTTTTTATAAGGTTTACACAGAGAGATTTGAGCAAAGATTAAGCTATGACATGAATCATTTATATCATACACTAGAGCAGTTTTTTAATATGTATAAGCATTACAAGGTTGTATCAAAAGTGCCTCCGTTTATTTCAGCTCACTAAGATGGCAGAAAAAAAGCATGTAGTCAATGAATTAAGGTTAAGCTACAATGGACCTTTGTCAATAGAAGAATTTTACGCTGAAGTAGCCAAATGGATGGATGAAAAAGGCATGCAAAAAGACTTAAAGAAAAAATCAGAAGATGTAGCCTCAAAAGGAAAAAAAATAGAGTGGATAATCGAGGCATGGAAAGAAGCTACTCATGTTGTAAGGTATGTTATAAGAATAAGGGCATTGTTTGATAATGTCAAAGAATCCAGAATAAAAAGAAAAGGCCACAACATAAGGATAAACCAGGCAGATGCTTTAATAGTCATTGATGGTTTTGTGGAAACAGAGCTGAAGCACCAATGGACAGCAAATCCCTTAACGATATTTTTCAGGACACTGTTTGACAAGTATATATGGAATATTGGGTACACAGAGACGGAAAGGCTTGAAGGCCCAGCTACAGATCTAAGCTATGACCTGCACAAAAGACTCAAGGCTTTTTTCGAATTATACAAGATGAAAGTCAAATGAATAGTAATGTTTATAATACAGTTTTCTTTTCTTTTCAATCTAATGCGAGGGTAGCGAAGTCTGGTCAAACGCGCAGGACTTAAGATAAGTCCGACACTTATGTGTAAATAAGATATCCTGTCGGTTAGTCCGTCCGAGGGTTCGAATCCCTCCCCTCGCATTCTTATGCCTCTGTAGCATAGTAGCCAGTGCGCCACCTTGGTATGTCAAAACAAAGAGGTGGAGGTCCCGGGCGCACATCGCGGCAGAGGCTTTTTCTAGTCCATCGAAAACTTTTTAAACAATAATTGTAACAATTTTAGTAATGCCAAAAATAAGCAAAATAATGGACACCCATATCCCAACCTTAAAAAAAGAGGCAAGGATTTCTGATGTAGCCACACTCCTGGCTGATAATCCCCAGGGTTGTGTAATAGTGGTTGAGGGAAAAAAGCCAATTGGAGTGATTACTGAATCAGATATTGTAAGAAATTTAATTTCTAAAAAAATAGACCCAAAAGAAAAAGTTACAGAAATAATGTCTTCTCCTGTGACTGCAATAAGCCACAATTCAAAATTAGAGAAGGCAAATAAAATAATCAACACCAAACATTTTAGGCGATACCCTGTAGTGGAAAATGAAAAGTTAGTTGGTGTGATAACTGAAAATGTCATAGTAAGTGCAATAAATGATAATATCCAATTCCATAGGAATATACAGAATGCGGTGCTTGTAATCTTTGTAATCTTTGAGCTTTTTATTTTTGTGTTATATAGGTACCTAATTGAATTTTTTCCTTTTTTAGGGTAATCAAATGATAAAGGCAAAAGCAATAATGACGGAAAATGTAGTAACAATAAAAGAAGATGCAACTGTAGCAGAAGCTGCAAAATTGATAGTAGCTAAGAACATCAGCAATTTGTTGGTGATAAAACACGAAATCCCAATAGCAGTTGTCACACTTCATGATTTAATCAAAGCAATAATAAATATAAGCCCTAAAGCCAAGGTGAAAGACGTTATGAGCAAAAAATTTTTTGTAGTTGATCCAAATGAAAATTACTCTAATTTAGCTAAAAAATTAAAAGAAGAAACAATGAGAATATTCCCTGTTGTTGAGAAAGACAAGTTAGTGGGAATCGTTACCGAGACAGATATTATTGATGCAACAAGAGACTTTACAAGGTTCCACCAGATAATGCAGGAAGCAATATTAACTGTCTTTGGATTGGTAACAGCTTTCTTCCTGTTCTTCTTCAGCCCCTTAGGGCAGTCAATTAGAAAATCTTTTATTTAACAAACATAATCAAACTCACTTGCCAGTTCTCATAATCTTATTCCACTGGTAGAAAAAGACCACAAACGATATTACCATTCCCATTAATGCAATCCTACTTCCGATATATACATTTACAAAGCTCATTTCCAGCTGAGTATTTAAGCTCAAATATAGAAATAAATATAGCAGCGTATTGATGATAAAAAAGCCTATAGCTAAATATATGTATAAAAATAAGCTAATGGGCTTGGTTATTCTGAAAAACTTCAATGACATATAGGCAATAAAAAGTGCCAAAAACAGCTCAACGATATGTATAGGAATTGCAACGCTTTTTAGGTTGCCGACATTAACTGTCTCGGACTGCGCTGCTGCGAAGTTCATTAAACTCAAAAAAAATAGTACAAAAACAAAACCCATAAAAATCTTAATCTTCATTTCAGTTTATCCAAACTTCAATCCAAGAGTTTCTAAATAGAACAGTTCTTTTTGGCCAAGCCTTTGGGCCAATAACATTTTCAGGTAATTAGGTCCCATCAAATTGACGACTTTTATAAAAAATCTTTTCAATTCCCTCCCACCAACAGAATTTATGCTATTATCCACTTCAACTGATTTTCCTTTTATATGAATGCTTTTTAAGAACTTAAATTCCTTGCATAGTTGGGTTCTTATACCGTTCATAGCAAGCGTACTATAGTGGGGTGAAGTATTTTCAGCGATAATATCCCTGGTAGCTTTAAAAAAAGCCTTAGTCACATCCCGGTTTGTCATATTTTCAACTCTCATTTTTTACGGTTAGATTTAACAACAAAATCAATCCTTTTTTTCAGGTCTTTCATATCAAATGGCTTAGTTATATAATCTGCGGAAGCAAGCCTCCCCATGCTTTTGCTTACTGGGTCAGTTTTTGCAGTTAAGAATACTATATGTATATTCTCTGTTTTTTTATTGCTTTTAATTTTGGCGCAGGTATCCCAGCCATCCATGCCGGGCATCATGATGTCAAGCAAAATTAGGGCTGGTTTAATGCTCTTTAATGATTGCAGGCATTTTCTGCCGCTCTCTGCAGTAACCACCCCATAATCCTCGCTCAAAGATTCTAGCCCTTTTTTGACACTATACAATAAGTCAGGATTATCATCAACCAGCAAAACAATCTTCTTATTTTCCTTTTTCCCGCCCTTATTCTTCATATATCATCACCCTGCTTTTTGTTTGATTGGAATCTCAAAAAGTATCGCACTGCCTTTTCCTCGACCCTCACTTTCCGCCAATATTCTGCCATGGTGGTCTTCTATAATTTCCTTGCAGATCGAAAGGCCAAGTCCTTCTCCTTCAACATGTCTAGATACATCAGCCTTAAAAAACTCTCCAAATATTTTTGGCAAATCACTTTTCGTAATACCTATGCCAGTATCTTCGAATCTGATATTTATAATATTATCTATTTTTTTCGCGCTGATTGTCAATCTTCCGCCTTTCGGCATGAATTTTAACGCATTCGAGAATATGTTTTGTATCACTTCGGTAATCTTAAGCTCGTCCATTTCAACAAGAGGCAGCTTGCCGGCAATGTTCTTTTTTACTGATATTTTATGTTGCTTGAAAGCCTCCCCATAAACTTTAATTACATCATCTATAATCTTCTCTACGTTCATTTTTTTGAAAATGTAAGTATATTTCCCAGTTTGAGATTTTAGGTAGCTTATGAGATTGTTTGCTATAAGTCTCAAATAATTTGCGTTTCTTTCCATAACGCTTAGGTCATATAAAATCCCCTTGTCTTTTATGCGCTTTTTAATTGTTGGAATAAGGAGCATTATCGGTGTTATCGGTGTCCTTAAATCATGAGCAGCCCTGCTGATAAATTCTGTCCTTGCTTTCATAAGCTCCAGAATTTCCTCATTAGCTTGCTCTAACTCATAATTCTTGTCTTCAAGTTTCCCTCGGATTTCTGTTAAGTCTAGCGACTTTTTAACAAGTTCCTTGTTTACAGATCCTAAATCTTTAGTCCTTTTTTTGACTTGCTCTTCTAGGTTCTGGGTCAGATTTTGAAGTTCTTTAGTTCTGGCTTTTATTTTTATTTCCAAAACAGTTTTTGATTTCTCTAAATCCTTCTTAGTTCTCTCTAATTCTTTTGTCCTATCTGTTAAATCGCTTACAAGATTTTTTATAAAGGGAGAAAAGAATCTTCTGGAAATTGTTATGAAGCTGGCTGATATTAGTAACACAAATACTAAACCAATCCCAAAAACAGTATTTGTAAACCTAGTTGCATCACTGCGTAAACTTATAAGGTTTTTTCTATTCAATTCCTGCCATTCGTTAGTGATCTCTACCATTTTTTCTTCAAGAGTTTCATGTTGTTCAATAAGGTCTTTTGCTTCCTCTAAAGTGCCTTCTCTAGTATGACTAAAGATTTCTGAAACTACTGCATTAAATTCAATATGATAATCTCGTAAATTATTGGATTTATAGAAGAAAGATGCTTCAGGGTCAAAAAGAATTATGTTGGCCCTTGCTTCTTTCCACATACTATCAAATTCTTCCCCAATGGCCCAAAAATTTTGAGCATACTTTTCCTTCCCCATAGTTCTAAATTCTACCTCATATTCGCTTTGCCAGGAAATAATATCTTTTAATGCCAAAACCGCTTCTGCGCTTTCAGTTTGGGTTACTATAGCATCCAATCTAAGAGTAAGTTGTTGAAAAACTAAGAATACTCCTGCCCCCATAACTACAATAAAAATTATAATTACTGCAAGTTCTATATTAAGAATCTTGTTTAAACGCTTTAGCTCATCCATTTACATAGTAACCTAATGCTTTGTTTTAATGAGAACGCTCTTCCTCTTCTGGCTCGTGTTCTTCCTCTCCATGTTTTTCTTCTAATGGTTGCGTAGGAACTTGTTCTACTTCATGTTGAGGTTCACGCTCCATATAGTCTCTATTTTGGTCAATAACATCTAATATATGACTATAGGCTGCTTTAGAATCTTCAGGAACATCATCTTCTATATTCAAAAGTATTAGTTCATGGTCATCTAAAAGTTGTTTATGTATCTTTTCCAAATTTTGAATATCTACCCCTCCATCTTCGGCCTGTACCATTAGTTCAACTAGCTCAAATAATGCCCTTCCCTCACTCTCTAATGCTTTTTCTATATACTGCTCCTGATTTTTATGAGTCAAGTCTACTAGCTCAGCTAATCTTTTATTAGCTATATCCATCTGAAAAGCCAGCTTACTCTCAATATTAAAAATAAAGAAACTCTGAATTTTCTCTTTGAAACTTTTCAAAAAATAAAAAAATGAATCTGGAAGAAGGGAAAATTCTGGCAACCTGGATATTGCTTCTTTTGTTTGAATTGCTTTTGTAGATTCTTCTAAGAAATGGGCTTCAATAGGCAAAACCAAAGCTAAAAATAAGCCTATTAATATAAAAAGACTTACAAATTTTGAATAGAATCTAAAGCGTACCATATTTTACCTCTTTTTATTAATAAACAGCTTAAGGCTATTCTCCTAATACATAAATCACCACAGTTTCATTGTGCCATCTTGTGTTTCTTAATGTAGGAACTCTCTTGTCAATAGGCCCTATTTCTCCATAAGTGTAAAAGCCAAAAATAGGTACATCTTTTCCGAAGACTTTCTTAACCACATTAATCTCCTCATTAGTTCTTCTGCCCAGCACCAATTTTCTTGCCACACAACTAAACATCAAAATTAATCTGGCCTTCCCTTTCAGTGTCTTTTTAGCCTGCATAGCTGAAAGCTTAGAGCCGTTAATTATTGTTGACCTGGAAGAATATGTTAATGTTACTTCCTTGCCTTCAGGTATAGCTGCTGCAAAAGTAACGCTGCCGTCCTTTTCACCTATTCCAACAGGAGCTCTTATCTGGAAGTAATCATAGCCTTCTATTTTTGCCCTTTCATCAATCAGCCCCATAGGGTACTCTAAACCTATTGCCGGAAGTTTCTTGCCTCTGTCCTTTCCTAATAACTCCCTATAGAAGTCCAGCGCCTTTTTGTCTCCAAACTTATAAACAACACCTCCTTTTGCTTTTGTGCATTTAAACCTGTTGCCAATGGATTCCCAGCCGTGCATTACACCTGTCGACGTTTTTATTTTGCCTGTATTGCTGATAAGCATTCCAACAACAACATTGTCATAAACTTTTCCGTTATAGTATTGGTATGTATTCTTGAAATTCGCTTCGTCTCCCAAAGCCCCGCCAACAATTTCAAAATCATTTCCCAAAATTTGTTGAACCCCTTTTATAATCGCCAAACCGTCGCCAGCCAGTCCATCCGGCAGCATAACTAATGTGTTAGCGTTTTTTTTAGATCCTTTCTTAAGCACGCTTTTTGCCAGCGCCTTGCCGGCATTCACTTCCCCTTTGCCTATATTCCTTCCAATTCCTACATGGAATTTTATATCTTTTGAGTTAAGCGCCATAACTACAACAGAATTTACACTTAACCCTTTTGTAGATATCTCTCCTGCAGTTGTGCCTCCAATCATGGGGATACTTTTTATGACAGAACTTATGCCATCCAGCATTTTTTGCTGTTTAAATTTTGGCGCAGCAAACACCATTAGCACATCAGCCTTTTTTTGCCCAAGATTCTTAATGGCTTTGTTTGCTGCATCAGCACCAGCCTTATAAGAATCAGTCAGAACACTTACACCTATTCCAGTATTTAAATCCACAACCATCTTTAATCACCTTTTTTTCTTTTTAAATTTTTACGCCTATATCTTTTAAATCCTCCAAAAGGCCTATGCCCAGCTGTCTTTTTACTAAACGTTTAAATAAATCCGAAAAAAGAGAGTCCATCATTTTTTTTATAAATACCCCGATTAATTTTGGACTAACAGAGTTGACTTTTTTGTCTACCTGGATTTTGTTGGAATCTAAAGTGATATGCTTTACAAAAGGGAACTTTGCACTATTACTTCTACTGAATTTCGTTATGACCATTGCGGCATAAGTGTCGGAAGTGCCTTCAGAAACCACTCTGCAAATAGCCCCCATGAAGTTTTTTAAAATTTCTTGGTTTGAATGCGCCATCTTAACTTTTCCTCAATTTCGGCGGCACATAGCCGCTATTTTTAACATAATCATCAAATTTCCTTTTCATACTTTTTTTGTGGTCAATTGCGCCTTTAAGAGACACCAAAAGGTCTTTTTTTTCGGCTTTCAGCTTAGCTATTTTCTTAGTATCTTTAATATTTTTAAGTTTTGTAGTTATCTCTCTTATCCTAAACTCATTTTTTCTTCTAGCCTTTTCTGATTCTATAACTTCTGTTCCAATCAGGCATCCGCAACTTTTCGAGTTTTTCATAAGAACCTCTATTTAAACTATATTTAACCCTTTGCATAACTGATATATAAACATTTTTGTTTGTTCAAGTTAATAGTAATCTTTTTATATGCTCTGTTCTTAACCCTATTCGCGGGCCCGTAGTCTAGTGATATGCGAAGTGCAGCTTTGCTCGCTACTAGTAGCTATGACGTCGCCTCGACATAGAGTTAAACTTGTTCAGTTAATCAAGTGAAATGGCGGAGGTCAATGGTTCGACTCCCTTCGGGCCCATTTAAATATATGATACTAAAAT
>PVBE010442751.1_pt1 | contig 24637 bp, 12 predicted proteins | sample 1631181 | NCBI WGS metagenome assembly PVBE01 (sample SAMN08397723, study PRJNA350692) | Marine metagenome, whole genome shotgun sequencing project. | isolation source: water | place: Pacific Ocean | collected 2012-04 | reverse complement strand
GTGGTCGTGCCGTCAATCAGCAAGGGCATCTCCGTGACACTTGCGGCAAACTCTAGATGTTCCTGGAGGGCCTCGGGCGTTGCACCCACTACATCCAACATGCCAGGGTTTCCGGTTCGCTGAGAAAAGTCCTCTTGAAGGCGAATGCGTTTTTCCGCTTCGTCGCGATCAAATTCGTCGCGGTCTTCATCGACGAAGATCTTGTGGCCACGATAGAAGATACTCCCGATCAGAACCGTGGGCAAAACTCCCGGCTGCCCGCCTACACGGACACCACCGATCTCGAACGTCTGCTGCTCGGCGCTGAATTCCAACAGTCCCCGTGCAGCCGTCTCGTTCGTCTCACAAGCCATGTTGTCCTCCAGAAGAAATGCATTTGATGTCGTCGGTTGTATGGTCACCTATAGAACCCGATAACGGCAGATTAGTATAATGTGTTCTGTTTGTTGCCAACACCTCCTCCTCGATACGAACAATCATGAACGTGCCAACTCTACAGATGGTCTTTCTATTCCTCGCTTCAACTGCTGTTGCGGCGGACGTTCCCATCAATCCTGTCTCGCGCGAAGTACGCTCCGAGACGTTGGCTGAGTGGACATTCGATGGTCGTAACCAAGGGTGGAAGGCCCAACACGACTGCACCCTGTCAACCGCCGGAGGAGAGCTGAGGATCCGCTCGCTGGGTGACGATCCATATCTGCATTGTAAGGTCGATCTACCCGGCGGTCAGATGGTTCTGCGGATCAGGGCCAAGTGTCAGACGGCGGGCAACGGAGGCGTGTATTGGGAGACGGACAAGTCGTCATGGGACGAGAACAAGTCAAGTCAGTTTCGGTTGAAGCATGACGGGCAATGGCGAGAATACGATGCCCGTTTCTCGGTATCAGGACAACTAACCCATCTGCGAATCGATCCCGGCACTGCGCCTGGTCAGTTTGAGATCGATTGGATTGAGCTTGTCCATGAAAAGCTTCACCCGCTGACGATTGTGGGCGTTGTGCCAACGGATGATCACATCCGCTTCAAAGTGAAGAACGATAACCCCGAGCCGGTCAAGTTCTCTGTGTTCGATGAACCGTACGAGATTGACGGTCACGCAACATTGGTGATCGATCGACCACTTCAGAAGAGCCAGCCTCTGGAAGCCGTTTCCGTTGTACTGCGAGTTGCGGGTTGGCCATTGGTACGTCGCAGCATCTTCGTTCACCACTCGAAGATCGAAACGGATTGGATCGATCGACCGTTGGGCGATTACGAATTACGGGTAGCCCGCGACGGTTCTATGGCGCGCATCGAGCGGCAAGGCGACCTGATCTCCGTCATTGGCCCATTGGCACACGATAACGGGAAGCGACTTCAACTGAGACTAGTTTCACAAGATCCCGTCCTTCGCTTCCAGGGAGAGGCAATTTCCATAACGGTCTCGACGGCGGGAGACGAACTTTCCATATCCATTGTCAGTCAGAATCCATGTACCGGGCCGGTCGTCCGGCATATTGGATCGTTAGAACAGGGGTTGTTGGCAGGGCTGGAATACTTGGGTAAAGGTGAACGCAGTTCGTCAAGGCTGGACGTGGAAACGGAGGACCACCTACGATTCGCTCCCGATCCGCTCGAAGTCACGATGCCATTGATGGCTTTCGTGACTGACAAGGCGACCGTGGCGATGACGTGGAACGACACAGACCTGCAACCGTTGTTTGCCACACCGAATTTTTTTGACGGTGGGGTCGATCATTTCATGGCGCTAAAAGGGAAGAGGGTCGATGCGACGATCCGCGTGGATCGCGCCGCCGTGGAGGAGACTGTCTTGTGGGCCGTGAAGAAGCGTGGCTTGCCACCACTTCCCCAAGCTCCTCGGAGCGCCGCCCAACAATGGAAACTCTGTATGCAAGCTCTGAACGGGCCACTGAAGACCGACGCGGGCTGGGGTCACTGTGCCGGAAAAAGATGGCAGCGACGTCCGTATGGCGACATGGCGTCCACGGTGTGGCGGTTGACGGGAGCCGTTGTGGATCTTCCCGAGTTTGTACCCGGCGGAGCTCACATCGATAACGACGCGATCTTCTTCGTTAGCGGTCGTGCCGAACAATGGCTGCAGTACAAGTCGCAACAGGTACAGGGAATCTTGGCACGTCAGCAAGCCGATGGATCGTTTCGATATGAGGGCAAGTACCGTCGCGGACATTTCGAGAACACGGCTAGTGGAATCTGCGCTCAGCCCGCACTTGAACTGTTGGAGTATGCGAGAATCACGGGCGACCGCACGGCACTCGAAGCGGGTGTCCGCGCGCTGGAGTACATGAAGAGATTTCGCACTCCTCGCGGCGCGCAAACCTGGGAAGTTCCGCTACACACGCCCGACTTGTTGGCTTCCGCCAGCTTGGTATGGGCGTACGTGCACGGATTCGAGTTGACTGGGAAACGTGAGTACATCGGGTATGCTCGAAAATGGGCTTTGTCCGGTCTACCATTTGTCTACCTATGGGAACGTTATCCGATCATGGCCTACGCCACGCCTCCCGTATATGGAGCGACCAATTGGCAGCGGCCAATGTGGATTGGATTCCCGGTGCAGTGGGTGGGGGGCGTTTACGCCTACGCCATCACGAAACTTGCTGCCCATGATGATACGTTGGATTGGAAACAGCTCGCGCGAGGTATCTTAATCGCAGCTGAACAGATGCAGTATCCGGATGGACCGTATGCTGGACTGCTTCCCGATGCCTTTACTCTCGAGTACCAGGAGCGGGTTCCGGCCAGAATTAATCCATGTGCCTTGGTTAGCTTGCGGCTTGTGCTGGACGGGAAACTCGACTCACTCGCGGTGGCCAGTGACGGTGATCATCGCGTCGTCGCTCCCTTTCCCGTGACGCTGAAGAGCGGCCGCGCCCACATTCGTGCTACACCGGGTATCAGCTACCAGGCTATCGTGGATGGCAAGCGAGTCGTTGATGTCGAATCCAATGGCGACGACATCGTAACAGTGCGATGAAGAGCCGCTCACTTGGCTTGCTCGACACCGACCTCGCACACAACGCGGAAACCAACGTCGAAGACTTTCTGGTAGGGCCAATAACTCGCACGATAGGCTGATCGCGCCAGCGATGGTCGGTCGTACCAGGAACCACCGCGGACTACACGACGACCCACCGGAGCGAGATTGTTCCGTTCGCCGGTTGAGTAAGGATACTTGTCAATCGAACTGCGAGTCCATTCGGCGACATTGCCGTGCATGTCGAACAGACCCCAAGCGTTTGACTGGTACGTTCCAATCGGTGCGGCAACTCGTGAGCCGTCGTTAAACCGATCCTCTGCCGGGCGCCACGGTTGGATTGCGCCAACAGGGAGCTTCCACGGTGCGAAGCTATCTACATTCTTCAGGCTCGCGTCCCCCAAGTTGGCGTGGGCCGAAAAATCGTCGTGGAGTTCGCCGTAATAGAGTGAGCTTTGAGTTCCCGCTCGGCAGGCATATTCCCATTGAGCTTCGCTCGGCAAAGTGAATTTCTGGGACGTCATTTTTGACAGCCAGTCGCAAAATGCCATCGCCTGTTGCCATGAAACTCGGCAGACCGGTTGTCGAGGTCCGTTGAGCGGATAACCGCGTTCCGCGTGGCTGAACTGCAAGAAGTCGCCGGTTTCCAGTCGACTGTCGTGCGACGAATCGAATCGTTGAAACTGTTCGTTGGTCAGTTCGAAACGTCCGATCCAGAAAGGCCGTTCAATGCGGACGCGATGCATAGGTTGTTCGTCGTGATGGCCCGTCGCATCGCCCATCAGAAATTCCCCCACCGGGATCAGCGCCAACTCGAGTTCAACACCACCGCCAAGATCGATCTTCTGGATAGGAGGCACCGGCCGAGGCGTTTGTTTGACGGGCGCATCGACAGTTTGCGTTTTCGGTAGGTCACGAGGTGTGGGATCACGGGGAAGTCCTTCGCGTGCGTCTTTACCTGTTTCGCCAACAGGTTTTGCACCCGAAACTTCACTGCTGGCGAGCGCCAAGTTGGTGTCTTCCAATCGTGGCGTGTCGAATGCCTCCGGATCTTCGTCACGGCCTGCGTAGCGTTTCAGCATCGCGCGGCGTCGGTTGTGTTGTGGAAAGACCAAATCGTCGCCAACGATTTCTCGCCACGTGCCATGGGCCGGCGTACCAAGGTCGATCCACGTGACCAGCCGATCCCATGCCTCGTCGTCAAGGACCACGCCTTGGTGCCCCTTCCTCAGCAACTGTACGAGTCTTGTTGTGTCGGCATGAAACTCCATGGGAGTTAACAGATGCATATCGCTCTCGATCGTTGGCGAGCGAACGAATTGGCGCAGCGCAAGATAAGATGGACTGAACTTGGTTCCTTTGTTGTAGCTGTTCCCTGCTGCCACGGGGTAGACAGCCGCCTGTCGACGCAGATCTGAAACGACCTTTTCGTCTGGCCGTGACTTGCCATTGTGACAGCGGATACAGTGCTGATCCAGGACCGGCTGTACCTCTCGTTTGAAAGAGAATCCTCGTGTGGGGCCGTGCCAGGAAGTGATCTCAGCGGGCGGCTTGTTCAGAGCGATCGTTCCCTTGTTCTGTGGGCCGCTGTGATGTCCTTCATGGCATCCAATACATGAAACACGTTCACCTGGCATTCCCACGAACCAACTGCGCATTAATTGCAGGGCCTTGCCCTCCGCATCAAGGGGCTGGACGGAGATCGGTGTGTTGGCTGGAATTCGAAAGACCGACGATCCGTCGTCTTCGACGGGTACCGTCCCCATGATCCGCTTGACGTCCCAGGGGCCGTCCAAGCCGACTCGGTTCACTTGGCCTCCCATGCCGTGATAGGCAAAGTGATAGGTAAAGAGTCGCAGTTTCTTTACCGTGCCGCGTGGTACTCCCGCCAATCCAGGTCCAGCATAGACATCTTCCATATAGACCAACGCCTCCGCGCTTTCCGGGCGGACTCGGCTGGGGATTGCTGGCGGCTGTTTCGTTGGTCGGAGCGGAATCGGCTCGAGCAGTGCATCGCCGGACGATTCCTTGAGCAATAGCATGTTGTCGAAGACATCCACCAAGTAGATTCCCCAGTTCGACTTCGCCGTCGGTTGGGCTGAAACAATGAAATACTTGTCACTCAGGGGCCACGGATGAAGGAATTTCGGCCAACTTGCTTTCACCAGGTCATCACGAAGAACTGGTTCCACGGTCTTACCGTAGCCAGGAATCCGTTGCAGCGCGCCGTCCGCTTCGTGGCGACCTCTCGCCGCGTCGAACAGTACGAGTTCTCCCATCCGCGGTACGTCATGATTGCCGCTGATTACCGTGACGAATTTCGACGGATGGCCAGGGATCGGCCGAGCGTAGAACATCGAGTTCGGCCAATAGGAATTGCTGCCGTAGAATTCTGTTTGCTCGGTGCCGTCAGGATTCATGTGAAAGAGGATCCGTGAGGCAAAGTGCGGTATGTCCGAATACTCCCAACGCAGATAAAGTACGCGGCCGTTTTCCAGCACCGTGGGGCACCAATCGTGGTCCTGGTCGAAGGTCAGCTGTCGTATATGCTCACCTCTGTCGTCCATGATGTACAAGTTGGCTACGTGATCTGATCCCTTGACACATGGGACGCCCTTAAAACAAGCCGTCGAACTGAAAATGATCTCGCCGCTGGGCAAGTAGCACGCGTCGAAGTTGTCGATGTCGTCCTCCAGACCACGTGTCAATTGGCGCAGGCCGCGATCTGCTAGTGTCATCTCGAGGACTTGCCACCGATTGTTGGTACCGATCGAAGAAAAAAGCAGCCGATCTGCGCTGAAGTGCAGATCGACGTCGCCGACGAAGAGGCCTTTCTCTGGCTTGTACAAGGTGGTCAATTGCCCGTCGGGCTGTACTGGTGACAGCACGGCAAGTTCATCATCAAAGCCCGTTCGCGGAAGGCTGCTGTTGCCTTGCCAGTTCATCGGCAGTCCGAGCCTCGGTGAGTTGCTCTTACGTTTTACGAGTAGCAGACGATCGAAATCGAGCAACGGATTGGCCAACAGCGCCTCCCGTTGTAGCATCAGCAGCGAATCCGCAATTCCTTCGTCCTTTGTACCGTTGGGCGATTGCTTCTCGATCTCGGTCAATCGCCCGAGGTACTCTCGGCCCTTCGGGTACTTTGCACCAAAGGTGGTAGTCAAGTCCTCAATTGCCCGTCGAAGTGCCACTGTGTCAACAAGTGCCTTGCCCGAGCGGCGGCGACCGTCGAGTTGGTCATCGCCATGCAAAAGGACATTCGTGAGGACCAACGCCATGACCCAAAACACGACAAGCTGTGATCCGCGCTCGAAGATCATGCTCTTCATCTCAAGAATCCTTTGCGTTTGTGCGGACAAAAAAATCTCCCAGCGTTTCGCCTGGTAAACGTTGACCACAGAAGTTATGCAGCAACGGACGCAAGGTAGCCATGACTTGGTCCGCCCGAACCAGATCTTTGTAAAGTGTGTTGAGCCGCTGACCCAAGCTGTCGCCACCCAGAAAGATCGCGTACTTGTCCTGCCTCGTTTTCGGATCCATGGTTCGACCGACGATGGCAATATCCGCGAGATAGCATCGTGTGCATCCGAAAGGACAGCCAGTCATCCGAAGTGTGAACCGTTCCTGAGTCAGGCCGAGTCGCGCGATTTCGGACTCAAATTCAGCAATGATTCCCGGGAGCATCCGCTGGCTCTCTGTAATTGCCGAGGAGCAGGCGGGCAAACCCGGACAGCCTGTTGCATAGCGGCGAACGTTGCTGAGCGATCCAACGGCCGGCACATCATGATGCGATAGCAAAGTGTCGATCGTGAGACAGTCAGAAGAATCAATGTCACACACCAGGATATTTCGCTGAGGTGTAAGCCGAAAACTGCACGCGAAGCGATCAGCAATTTTTCGCAGTGCTAATCCCACTTTGGAGTTTTTTTCGTCGTGGAAGCAGCCGTTTTCGAGATGTATCCCCACTGACCATTTTTTGAGATCCTGACGTTGCCAGCCGAGATGGTCTTTGTGATCGACAACGTCGATCGACCGTGGTGGTTCCAGGGGACCGAATCGATCCTCGACAGCCTGCTTGAACTGATCGATTCCCCAATCCTGGATCAAGTACTTCAACCTGGCACGGCTGTGGTCGCTTCGGTTACCGTAGTCGCGGAATACACTGACGATTGCGCTGACCAAGGGTACAGCATCGTCCCTGTCGATATATGCCAGTGGTTGGGCTAACGCCGAAGATCGGGTTGCCACACTCAGGTAGTTTCGCATGTTGCCACCAACAAGCACGTTGTAACCGACGACTCGCCCGCCTTCAGTCACCGCCAGCAAGCCAAGATCTTGAGCGAAAACTTCTGTGCAATTATCGTTGGCCGTCGCAAGTCCGATCTTGAACTTCTGTGGCAGAAGTATGGCTCCGTCGATAGGCTCCGAGTTGTCACTCGACGACTTCGTTCGTGCGAACGTGCGATGCATTGATGGACGGTCCCGCTGCCAGATGTCGTCGTAGGCCCTGGCTTCGGGCGCCAAGTACGCGTCAATCTTGTCGGCAGTGACTTGGAGGTCGTCGTTCACAGAGGCGTGCCCTTGCGCCGCTGGGCAACACATGATGTTACAACCGGCGTCCCCACCCGTAGCCAGAGTAGTCAACTGCAGATCCGCAATGTAACGCATGACTGGCCGCAAGGCTGCTTTTTCAATTCCAGCGAGTTGCATTCCCTGCCGCGATGTAATGTGCAGATTTGCATCGCCAAGCCCGTCGGCCAAATCCAATAGACCTAGAAATTGCCAGGCAGAAAGCTTACCCCCGGTTGCTCGAATCCGCACCATGAACCGGTAGTGCCGGGGTCCGTTGTGTTGATGGCGTTCGTCGCGGTTGTCCTGCTGAAAGATGCCGTGATATCTCAGCAAACGTACATTGGCGGCAGAGAACCCAGAGTCGCTCGACGTCAGCTCATCCTCAATCGTGCCATGCAGATTGACAACCTTCCTCTTGAGGAGGTCGCCGGCTGCATTTTGAAAGGGGACGTTCATCAGACGCACCTAGATTCTGTACTGCAATTACCAGGCGGGAATGGTCTTGGAAAAACCCTCGAAAACAAGACCATCATTATGGTGTGCGACACGCACACGTATGGCAGGCCAAATCGTATCTAATGTAGACTATGATTGTACTCTTTGCCGTCAAGATCTCAAACAGGAATGCGTTTTTAGGCTCAAGAGGCCTACTTTTCGCAAAACCTACGTCCCCGTCCATCGTTGCGGTTTACTGTGCACGCAAACTGGGCCTGATCGCTACCTTTATTCGATCAAGGCGAACGATGACGACTACAAGAGCTGGCAAGAAGTCCCCTAAAGCAACTCGACAGTAGATTCGTTTCCTTGAGTTCTTTCGTTGGCGATCGTTGCCGACAGCTTCGCGGCGGATCATCCGCCAGGTGCCAACCTACGAATCGTCATACTGCGTCTTCCGCACTGCCAGCAATCTCAGATCTGAGTATCTCCAAATCAGAAATTCATTTCTTCAAAAGTGCGATTTCTTGGTCGAGGGCGACGACGTTTCGTTCATCGACGGGCATCATCATTGCAGAACGGTTCGCGTCTGTCTTGCCAATCCGATGCAGCAATGGGATCACCAGGGTGAGGGCTGCATCAACGATGGAGATCACGGCCAGGAAGCGATACATGCGGTCGTTTTCTACCTCCCACATGACGACTACGCAGAGAAGCAGAGCAAGTCCAAAAATGACTTGGCAGGCAATGAGGAAGACCCATTTGAAGTTGCCGGCGAGCTTCGCTACCGAGAGCAAGCAGATGTGTACCGTGGCAACAGCAAAAATCGAAACTGAAGCGGTTGACTTCCAAAACCATTTAGACTCAAGATCGGCCCACATGCCGATCAGAATCATACCCGCTGCAACAAACGTCAGTCCGAGTCCGCCTATGGGATAGAGATTTCTTCCGCGTGGAGTCCTGGAAAGATCGCACGCGAGGCCGCACAAACTCGCAATTGCAACGGTAACTGTCGTGAGAATGACACGAACCTCGAACCAATCCCATTTGTTCCGCAGAACGATGATGATGCCCAGGACGGCGCCGAACAGGACGGACGCAACCAATAAGTACAACAACGGCCGCTTCAGGTTGCTTCGCTTGTTCATTAAGTCTTGCGTGCCACATCAAATGGTAGATACGAATGGCGACTTTTTCGGCTGCTCGGAGACGGATTCAACCCGACAGCTGTCACGATATCGTCGAGACATGCAAGGTGCAAGTTTTGAGGCCAGCAGTGGCCAGCGGTTTGACGGACGAGACTTGGACAGTACGCCAGTCAAGCGAGAAGAATAGTACTACCTCTCGTCCAGCACGCGTTCCAGGTCAGTCCTCAACGAACGCATGTAGGCTCGCCACTCGATGTCCGAGTTCTCCCGGGACACTTGTATCAGCAACTGCAGCGTGTTGGCAAACCGTGCGAACTCTTTGATGCCTCGAATGCGCCGCTTGATCGCTTGGTCCTTCGTTGCCTGTAGTTTCTTGCTGAGGCGAGCCAACGTCTTATAGTCTTCGTCTGTGCCGTGGTCGAAGAACACTGCGACATTCTCTTTCATGGCATAGAATCCAGAGGCTTTCGAGAGGCTAGGATTCTTGAGCACTCTGCCAAAATCGAGGTAATCCCGCTTGTCCGCGAACAGCACGACCTTGAGGTGCTCCGTGGGAACATCGAGTTCGCAGCCTTCGAGGCAGAACTTCAGCAGAAAACTCGCATAGACCTTCTCAAGCAGTTGCAATCGTTCTTCGGCTCGCGTCTTCCTTTCGTTGAAGAAGCCCGCATCGCCGCGAACTTGAAACATCCCGGCATTGTGACCGTCTACGATGTTCATTGCGAAAATGACTCCCTGTTTGTCGTGCTGGAGTTCATCGAAGGTCAGGACTTGAGCGCGTTGATGAAGTCGCAGCGCCTATCGATTGATCGCGTTGCGATGCTGATGATCGAGATCGCCAACGCCGTCAGCTACGCTCACTCTCGAGATCTGGTCCATCGCGATCTGAAGCCTGCCAACGTGCTGATCGACGTGGAGGGCCACTCGCACGTTGCCGATTTTGGACTAGCCATCCACGAGAGCGCACGCTGGCACCGACGTGGAGAAGTTTCCGGTACACCGGCGTATATGTCTCCCGAACAGGTGCGGGGAGAAACACACCGTCTGGACGGTCGCAGCGACATCTGGAGCCTGGGGGTGATTCTGTACGAGATGCTCACGGGCCGGCGGCCTTTCTTGGGTGACGATGTTGAGCTGTTGTTCGATGACATCGCACACGGCGAACCCAAACCGCCACGGCAGATCGATCCTGCGCTGCCGCCGGAACTGGAGCGGATCTGTTTGCAGTGCTTATCCAAACGGATGACGGAGCGTTACTCGACGGCTGCTGATTTGGCCGACGATCTGCGGCGCTGGCACCACTCCACGTCTGCACCACGGGCCGCGGCCAGTGAAACTGAGGCGCCTGAGCCGGCGGGCGTGGACGTCACTGCTGGGGCACCCAAGATCATTCCCAAAGGTCTGCGCGCCTATGACGATAATGACGCCGACTTTTTCTTGGAGCTATTGCCCGGTGCGCGTGACCGGGATGGGTTACCGGAAAGCGTTCGCTTCTGGAAAACACGTCTGGACGAAACCGACCCCGATAAGACCTTCAGTGTCGGGTTGATCTACGGACCTAGTGGGTGTGGCAAATCGTCCCTTATTAGGGCTGGGCTATTACCGCGTCTGGCCGATCACGTGCAACCGGTGTATGTCGAATCTCACTCGGGTGATACGGCGGCCCGACTGCTGGCGGCCTTGCGGAAGCAATGCCCGGATGTCTCAGAGGATGTTTCACTGCAGGAAATGGTCGCTTCGTTGCGCGGTCGCTTGTGGCTCCCCGCCGGCCAGAAGATCGTGATAGTTTTGGACCAATTCGAGCAGTGGTTGCACTCGACGTCCGAGGCAGCAGAAAACCAACTGGTCGACGCCTTGCGACACTGTGATGGAGAACGAGTCCAGTGCCTGATTCTGGTGCGGGACGATTTTTGGCTGGCAGTCAGCCGTTTCATGAGGGACTTGGAGGTACCGCTCGTTGAGGGACACAATTCCGCACTGGCCGACTTGTTTGACCCGCACCATGCGCGCAAGGTCCTGGTGGAATTCGGTCGTGCCTTCGGCCGACTGCCAGACGATTTAGACGAGATGACCGTTACCCAAGACAAGTTCCTCGACAAAGCAATCTCGGGGCTTTGCCAGGGCGGTAAGGTCATTCCTGTTCACCTGTCCTTGTTCGCCGACATGATCAAAGGAAAGTCATGGGTTCCCGAAACACTCCAACAGATCGGCGGCACTGAAGGTGTGGGCGTTACGTTCCTCGAAGAGACGTTCAGTTCTAGGACCGCGCCGCCGGAACATCGGCTCCACCAGAATGCCGCCAGAGCAGTGCTCAAGGCTCTTCTGCCAGGACAACACACCGATATTAAAGGTCATATGCGTTCGTACCAGGAGCTGTTGGAGGTGTCTGGGTATTCACAGCGGCGAGCGGACTTCGACGACCTGTTGCGAATCCTCGATTCCGAAATTCGGCTCATCACTCCGGCTGATCCCGCAGGGATGGAATTTGAAGTTTCCCAACGCCACATCGAGTCGGATACAAAATATTATCAGCTGACGCACGACTATCTTGTACCGTCGTTGCACGATTGGCTGACGCGAAAACAGAAGGAAACCAGGCGCGGCCGAGCGGAGTTAAGTCTGGCAGAGCGAGCAACGTTATGGATGGCCAAACCCGAGAACCGCCAGCTGCCCGCATGGTGGGAATGGGCCAACATCCGGCTTCGGACCAGAAGAAAGGTCTGGACAGCTCCTCAGCAGCGAATGATGGCAAAGGCGGACAGATACTACACGCTTCGGGCATTGACTCTCGTTGTGCTGTTTACACTTCTCGGCTGGGGAATCGTCGAAGGGCTCACGGCTCTGCAAGCCCGGTCATTGGTGCGGGCGTTGGAGTCGGCGGACATCGGTCAGGTTCCAGCGATTGTCAAAGAACTTGACGGCTATCGTCGCTGGGCAAACCCTCGACTGGAGAAGATCGTTACCGAAACCTCAAAAAATTCCGATGAGCGCCTTCACGCTAGTCTCGCGCTGCTGCCAGCCGATGCAGGGCAGGTCGACTATTTATACGAACGATTGCTCAACGCCACGCCCGACGAGCTGCCGACGATTCGCGCTGCTTTGCTGAGCCACAAACAACAACTGACCGACGACCTTTGGGCAATCCTTGACGATACGACAAAGTCTGATACTGAGCAGAAACTGCGGGCGGCGAGCGCTTTGGCCATGTACGAACCGGCTGGCGAGCGATGGAATGTCGTGAGCCAGGAAATTGCGCACTCGCTCGTTTCGGTCAATCCCATCTTCCTCGGACGATGGATGCGGAACTTGCGTCCAGTGCGCGGTCAGCTTACGGCTCCGCTTTCAGAGATTTTCCGCACACACAATGGAAGCTATACCGAGTCGGAGTTGTCTCTCGCCACGAACGTCTTAGCGGATTTCGCCGGCGATCAACCGGGCGTGCTGGCCGATTCCCTGATGGATGCCGACGCAACACAGTTCGCGGTCCTTTTTCCCAGGATCGATGGCCATCGCGACACGGCGATCCAACTGTTGGAAGCAGAGTTGGACAAGAAGTTGACAGCTGCCGTCGAGGAACCTGACAAAGAACGCCTCGCAAAACGACAGGCCAACGCGGCAGTGGCGCTGTGGAGAATGAACTCGGATAACGCGATCTGGTCACTGCTGAAGCACAGCTCGGATCCGAGTGTGCGCAGTTGGCTAGTTCATCGGCTCGGTCCGTTGGGAGTTGAGGCGAAGGCGATCATCAAGAGACTGGCTGAGGAAAAGGAAGTTTCGACCCGTCGAGCCTTGATATTGTCTCTGGGAGAGCTCGAGATAACGCGGTTTACTCCTGACGAACGTGAGACGATCGTGGCAACGCTGGCGGAAGCATACCGAGACGATTCCGATCCCGGCATCCATGGTGCAGCGGAATGGTTGCTTCGCCAGTGGGGGCACACTGAGAACATCGGGCAAATCAATAAGGAGCTGTCCAGGCTGCCCAGATCCTCTATCCGTCAGGAAGGGCGAACGCCGGAAAAAGCGAAGCGTCAATGGTTTGTGAACGAACAGGGACACACACTAGTTGTGATCCCAGGTCCGATCGAGTTTCTCCAGGGCTCTCCAGCCTCGGAGGCGGGCCGGAGTTCTTTGGAACTGCTGTGCCGTGTTCGGATCGATCGGACATTCGCGATTGCCACGAAAGACGTGACGATCGAACAATTCCAGCGATTTGTGCTGGAGACACCCGACTTCCTGCACATTGAGTCCACACGACTTTCTGCAGGAGATGATCCCGATCAGCCCCAGTACTCTTGCACTTGGTACGAGGCGGCGGCGTACTGTCGCTGGCTGAGCGAGAAAGAGGGGCTTGCCGAAGACCAGATGTGTTATCCGCCGATCCCTGACATCAAAGTCGACATGAAGATGCCTGGCAACTACTTACGACGAACCGGTTATCGCCTGCTGAGCGGAGCCGAATTCGAATACGCCAGTCGAAGTGGAACGTCGACCAACCGGTACTATGGCCGATCTGACAAACTACTGGAAAAGTACGCTTGGTATATCGAAAACGCAGATCGACAACCTCAGCCGGTGGGATGGTTAAAGCCGAACGATTTCGGCCTGTTCGACACACTTGGCAACCTTCGGAAATGGTGCCAGGAAAGCCATCAAGACCAGCCACAATCGATCAATGATGGCGTGAGAGTTGACAGCGAGGATACTTCGGCTCTGGAATCAGGAGTCCCTCGTGTCATCTGGGGCACAGCCTATTGGGACGATGGTGCGGGTTGCCGATGTGCGTCGCGATCGACATTCACTCCGGCACGCAGTGGTTCGGGCGTTGGCTTTCGTATTGCCCGAACACTCGAATGATGGCGGCCACGGTGAACCATCAACGACTAAAGGGCAGTTGTTGATCGGCCGGTTCGCATCATCAGCTTCGCCTGTTGGCTCGCGTTTCAGGTGGTTAACTCATCGACGCTAGAGCTTGGGTGGTCATCCGCAAAACGACGGCGTAGGCGTGTTGCGGCCTCCACGAGGCGAGTCAGCTTTTCGCACGCCTCGTCGATCGTGGGCGGCTCACCGGCTCCAGGCGCAAAACCACAATCAGGGTTCAAGGCGATTCGGTTTGCGCCGACGATCCTGGTACCAGCCGCGCCCAACTCCTCGATTGCCTCGACAGATTGAACCTCTTCAGTACGCACATCCACGACACCCATGCCCACACTGAGGTGATCTGGCAGCAGTTCCAGATCGTCCACATCACCTGTCTGAGGATATGCGAACTCTAAATTGAGGCGGTCGATCTTTGCATCCTTGAGACGCGGCAGGATCGGCTTATAGTCGCCGACCACGTCACTCTGGCGCTTATAGACGCTGTGGCAGCAGTGCAGATGAACTTCGGCGGGCAGATTTTCCGCAATGGTATTGATGGCCGCTATGGCATTCGGAAACTGCTGTTCGACGTTCCACCCCCGTCTCAAACGCTCATCATGGATCTCCTCGCCCGACGTCAGTCGGTGATCGCAAAAGTAAGTCAGCGCCGGATCATCAATCTGGACAATATCGATGCCCGTTTCCACGAGCGCCCTTGCCTCGCTGGCCAAGATCTCGGCGAGGTGGTCCATGAATTGCTGCATAGTGGCATAGGCATTGCGACTGAAATCCTCGTGCCAATAGCGGACTGCAATCAGGAACGGGCTGGGCAGGGCGAACTTGGTGCAGCGGTCCGTCTGTTCCACGAGGAAGCGGCCATCGGTCGCGAACACCGAACCGGTAGCCACCATTGGTCGGACTACGACATCGGTGACCTTCGTCTCTCCTTGGTGCTCATATTTTCGGCACCTTTCAAATCCGCCGACGCGGCTGAGGAACTCACCGATGTAGTGCGTCCGTCGCCACTCGCCGTCACTAATCACGTCCAGGCCGATCTGCTCTTGAAGGCGAATGGCAAATACGACGAAATCGTCGAGTGTTCGTTGAAAGTCGTCTGCCGGAAGTTGCCCACGCTTCGTCAGAAAATTACGCACAACCTGGGGTCGAGGCAGAGACCCGATCACCTGCGTAAAGAAAAGCGGCAGTTTTGACGTGCGGTCGGTTCTCATTACGGTCTCGCTCCACCCGTTGTCAGTGTTGCTTTTCCTGGTTTGATCAATACTAGCAACTCCTCACGATCTCAGCAGTTCGCTGATGGCTTTCCATCACCGCCGCGGGAAAGTGAACTCACTCTTGTTGGCATAACGCGGCGCGGGCTTGTACGCGCCAGAGAAGAGTCTGGCCTCAGCCTTGCTCAACACAAAGTAGATGAAAGGGGACAACCTGGCCCCAAGCGTGATGCCTATCAGCCGAGGACGCGGCTCTCGATTTCCTCGACCGGCTTCTCCGGTTCCGAACCACCAAATACCTGTACTGTGGAGATCGCGTCGGACAGCTCAGATGCTCCCGTGGTCGTGACGCGGGATTCGTTCACGTAGACCTCTTTGAGTTGGTGTAATTCGCGCAGATATTGGAGGCCGTCGTCGCTTACCTCGGTCTCACCGATGTGCAAGACTTCCAGCGCCGTCAACGATCTGAAACGAGCAATCCCGGTGTCGCTGACTTGAGTCCTCGCTAGCGAGATAGACTTAAGGTGGCTGAATTCGGAAATCACCTTCAGCCCCTCGTCGGAAACGCGTGTTCCGGTCAACCACAACTCGCGCAAGTCCTCGAGGTTGCGTAGACAACTAAGTCCGGCGTCGCCGATGCTCGTCCCACTCAGATTGACCATGTGCAGTTGCCTGCAGGCGACGACGGGCAGCAGATCGTCGTCTGTCACCGCCGAGTCGTGCAAGTCCAGCGCCACAAGATCGTACTCGTCATTCAATTCGCCATGACCGCCGTACGTCACGAGGTGTTTCAAACCGTGCAATTCCAATGGATTCAAGACGATATTCAGATCGGGGCGCACCTGCCTGAGTTGGAAGACTCCATCGCTAGTAACGGCTGACGGCGTGACTGAGATGCGTTTTAGGTTCTTTAGCGCCGCCAATCGGATCAGTCCAGCGTCCGTGATCCGTGTTCCCATCAGGTTCAAGTCCTCAAGGCTGTCGAGGCGTTCGATGTACCGGAGCTCGACATCGGCAATGTCTGCAAATTGGAGATTCAGCAACTTGAGCTGCCCAAGGCGTGCCAGCGAACTGAGTTCTTTGGCGTCCATCTCGCTGGGCCACAGATTGATTTGAGTTACCCGTCCCCAGGCGTCACGTTGCGCGATGGCGCCCAAGTCTACCAGCCTTTCGTAGCGCATTCGGGCCGTTCGGATCGACACCCAAAGGCACACAACAACCACCGAGACGGTCAGGCCGCACGCAATCCCGATCCGCAGCACAGTTCTGGCACGCATTCGTCTTCTCCGCTTCAACGCACGACGATCGCCGCTGAACGTCGCGGCGAGATGACTTAGAATTCAGACTAGCAACTACATCTGCCTATGCCAAGCGAATTCGTCGCCACAGTGATGTGGTGCTGGTTAGTCTCCTTACGATCGGAAACTTGTCCTATTTGAGTCAAGTTCTAGCGCGTTCTTGACAAGGCGCTCATCTTGCCGTTGCTTCTGTTCCTGTCGCGCTTTCGGTATCACCGGGAGTTGAGAAGAGCGATTGACACTTGTGAGGCGGACTGGTTATCATCATAAATTAGATAAAGTGCGGAAACTACGTTCAGATAGTTGGCTTTATTGACTCCTCTCTCGAAAGGCCGAAGTAGTGGCAAGTGGCCAGTTCTTTTCGCAACGTTTCAGCTACGGCCTCCATGCTCTGGCGTTTGTAGCAACAAAGCCGGCCGGTGAGTTAACAACACTGCCCGAATTAGCCGAATGGATGGCGACGATCTGGCCCAGTGCTTCCGATACGTATTTATCGAATGTAGTTCAGCGGATGGCACGTGGCAGACTGTTGCGTAGTCACCGTGGTATTGCGGGCGGTTATTCACTCGGCCGACCGGCGGACCAGATCACGGTTCGCGATCTTGTTGAATTGCTGGAAGGCATTGAGATAAGTCGCTGCAGCTTGTCCCTTGAGGACGAGTGCCCCGTTATGGGCCGCTGTACTATCCAACGCAAAATGGCCGCGTTGGAAGAAGGGTTTCTGGAATCACTGGCGGGTCTCACGGTAGCCGAACTCGCCAAGGACATCAGGACCACTCCGCCTAAGACCAAACGCTCCTCGTAAGACCAAACGCACCCAAGCCGGGACATGACCGCCGACACCACTTCCTTGCGGGTGCGTCTCGTTTGGTTAATCAGTCGTCAGATGGCATCGGCTGTCACTCGCTTGGCTGGCGGCTTTCCGTTGTCTGGCTCTTGTGCCAAAACGACCTCCAGTACCGCTCGTCCGTTTCGTAGACATTGATCGGGTCAGACGGCTCCAGGTCTGCGGAGAGGATGCCGAACCGTTTCATCTCGCGGACGTAATGCTTGTTCGGCCGGAATCCAGGCATGTCGAAACGCTTGTCGGCGGCAAGCCGGTTTGCGGAAGTGCGGATTGCCGAGAGGATCGCCTGATAGACCGGGTCGGCTGTGTTTTTCAAAACACCGTCGCCGCAGAGTGCAAAGCCACCCTCTGTTTTTGCCAACGGCGCGCGAAGCACCAATGACTTTTCGGGACGGGAGAGATTGCACCGCGACTGCAAGCTATTGAGGTCAAACTTAATCGCTAACCGTCCGTCGCGACGCTTACCGTCGTGACAACTGCCGCACCGTTTGACCATCGTCTCGTAGGGCAAGGCGACAGGGTACATGCCACACCCGAGTGCGGCGTAAGTTCCAGGGTAAGTGGCGCTGGTATCGATCCAAAGTCGCACGGTCTTTCGCTCTAATTCAGTGAGCTCAGCATCATAGTGACTCCCATCGATCAACTTCATGAGTCGACTTGCGGAGCTGCCAATCGTTCGTGCGGCGCGGTTGGAATAGGGCTGATTGCGCCCATCGGCCACCAAACCGTGCCTGACAATGGTCCAGTAGCTGTTGGTATATTTCGGCGTGTGGTCACCGCTGAGATCCACCTTTCCTTCGCGACGATCTGGGTTGTGACATTCGACACAGCGTTTGTTCAAGATCGGCTGAATGTCGCGCGGGAAATCAAGTACGGAGGGAACATCACTGATCGGCGCGACTTTGTTGGCTGGGTGCTTCAGAGCCATCAGCCCCGCGCCAACAGGAGCCGTGCGTGACCGCTGCTCGTGACAACCGACACAGCTGGTTCGCTCGCCCGGCTGAATGGTAACAAAACTCTGCATACGTTTGACTGACAAATCGTCTTTGTCCAAAGCCACCAGGAACAATGATCTGAGCGCGGGCAGTTCCATGTACGCCGAGCCGTCTGGTTCGACTGGAACGGTGCCCAACACCCGCGCCATCGTAAACGTGCCACCAATGCTGATCGGTTCCATGCCACCGGAGAAGTGGACCGGCTCGGGAAGTTGTTCGAGTACCAACAGGCTCTTGATTTCACCACGCTCGATACCTTCCATATTGCGGCCGTTATAGATGTCAGCCAACACCAATTCGCCCGTCTCCTTGGAAAGGTCCGCTTGCGAGCCAATTGTGGGTTCGCGGCGCCGCGCGCGAAGTAGACGCGGTTCGTGGCATTCCATGTGCCGCTCGTCAGACGGTAGTGCATAAACCAACTCCGTACTTCCGTCGCCGTCCATGACGAAGAGGCCTTGTTGGTTGGCCACCAAAAAGCACTCCTCGGTCATAGCGAACGGATCACGGAACATCTGATTGCCTTTGCTGATCTGCTTTGTCACGGGACGAATGTCCGGCCCAGCACTCGGGTCGACGACCGTCACGTGTCCCATGTGCTCGGGACGTCCGTGGCCTGGCGAAAACGAGACAACCACTTTGTTCGTTCCTTGAATCGGCTTGGCATCCAGCATCGCCGTGCCACCAAATTCATTTCCATACCACGTCATTTGGCCCGTACCGTCCGGGTTCACTGTCCAGAGATGATGGAAGTGTACCTGGCTGCGGTCAACGTATTCCCAACGCATGTAGAGCACGCGGCCATCCGGCAACACCCAGGGTGTGTTGTCGTGGTCGTTGTTGCTCGAAACCATTCGGATGTTACTGCCATCCACGTCGCAACGGTAAAGTGTGGCGACTCGGCTAAACCAGCAGTTGACGAAACGTCGGCAGCGGCTGGAACCGAACATGATTCCACCGTCAGGAAGATAAGTCGGTTCGATGTCATCGTCCGGTCCATCGGTCAATTGCGTCAATCCTGTGCCGTCGATATTGATCTCGTAAAGGTGATAGGTTGGCGTCCCGCCCCGGCGATAAGAGAAGAGGATTTTCTTGCCGTCGTAGTGCATCTGAGGATCCCGCACGCCTCCTTTGGGATCATCAATCAGCCGCTTCAACTCTCCCGTGCGCAGATTCAGGCGGCACAATCTTCCTCCCTCGCCGTAGCCCCGCAACGTCTCGCCATCGGGATACTCGCCAAAGCCACGTTCTGGTCCCGGCCCGTAGTCGCAACTGTAGTAGCCGAAACTGACGTACCAATGGTCCCGGCCTGAGACACGCGTGGCGAACACGATTTCATCCACACCATCCAAAGGACCATCAAGCATACGTGCCAGCAGTTTTCCGGGTGTGTGCTGTGCAACGTCCTTCGCGAAGGCCGGATTCAGACTCATGGTGAAGGAGGAACCAAGTGTCAGGATCGCGAATAACTTCGTACACCACCACATCGTCGATTTGGCGTTCATGGCCATCGAGTCCTTTTGTTTTTTGGGGATCTTGGCTACACGGAAATCTTGGCTACAAAGAAAGAAGGTAGGCGACCAATTCATCGATCTCTTGGTCGGTTAGACCGTCGGTCTTTCCGTGTTTCTTCGCTTCGTTGTCTACCGTGAGGACGTCTTTGAGTGTCAGTGCACGGCCATCGTGTAAGAAAGGGGCCGTGCGGTAGGCTTCGATCAGCGAGGGCGTGTCGTAACGACCGTCCGGCTCGTTCGCGCTGAGTACTCCGACGTTGTGCATTTTCTTGTCGGTGTAGTACGGAGCGGGATGGCACCGCGCGCAATTGGCCTTACCCTCAAACAACGCCTTCCCACGCTTGGCTGCCTCCGTCGACTTGCCGTCCGCCGCCAGATGCGGGCTCGGCACGGGCCGCAACGATGTCAGGTAACGGAACAGGTCTTCCACTTCCTGCTCCGTCGGCACGATCATGTGTGTTGATTCCAGGCCGCCTCGGGCGCAGGCGCGCGCCGACTGCATCGTCGCTCGCCGATTCATCGGCTCGGTCTTGTCGAAATAGAGGAGACTGATCGTATCTTTGGGGTTCCCGATTCCATCACCCAGGAAATCCCATCGTAAACCGTCGATGCGGCCTTCGTTGGCATGACAAGACGCACAACTGTGCCAGCGTTGAAAGGCGTGCGTCGCATCGTGAAAGATGATCTCTCCTCGCCGCACGGTGCCTCGTTCTGGTTGCGGGCCCAGCGAGATGTTGCCTCGCTGGCTACCAGTGGCTGCATCGAGCACTGCGACGGAACCCGAGTAGTAGTTGGCCACAAACAAGTCCTGGCCATTGGGAGAGAGAGTCAGTCCGCGCGGGCCGGTCCCACCTGATCGAGATCGGTGAATGGCTCCGGCAATGTATAACGCAGTCAGATCGTTCTCGAGGTCCGCAATCTTCTCTCGATCCTGTTGAATTTTCACCCAGATGTTCGCTTGCGTCCCGTCTTTGAGCGACGCCAGTTCTTCAGGCACTTTACCGTTCAATAATTCGTGGACCAGACCGATGTCAATGAAGGAGACTTCATGCACGCCGGTATGACTGATCCATAATCGTTTGCCGTCATTCGAGCAAACGATGCTATTTGGATCCGCCGCCCCTTGCGTTAGATCATCAAGCAACATGGTGGCGCGTCGCGAACCTTTTTCTATGTCGATGATGCTTAACCCATTCGTGTTCACCCAGCCTCGTTCGAGCTGTGTGATGGGCAGATTGAACCGGCCTAGACCGTGTACCACGTACGCCCACTTCCCGTCCGGACTGATACACACGCCTGGGACCATCGTCGAGCCGGGTGGCAACTTCACCGTCGCTGCCGTTTCGAGCTTGGCAGCGTCGATAATACTCACTTCGGCCGACAAGGTCGGATCGGTTCCCAAACCAAAGGCCAACAGATTCGCCACGACAATGCGTTTCTCGTCCGGCGTGACGGCCACACTGCTCGGTTCACGGATCACCGGAATTTGTTTGATCGCCTTAGCCGCTCGTTGGCTAAGATCAATCACTAAGACGGAATGACTGTCCTGGTTACAGACATACAACCGCTTTGCTTTGTCGGCCGTGGCCAGCGCCGTGGGCCACTTTCCGACGGCGATTCGGGAAGTGATCTCTCGCTTGGTCGTATCGATGACCGCGACAGTGCCAGCTCCGTGCTCTGCGACGTAAAGCGTACTCCCGTCAGCCGACAGAGCGAGCCCTAGCGGATTGCCATGCACGGCGATCTCGCCGCGCTTTGTCATCCCCTGGGCATCGAGAATCGCGAGACTACTCTTCGTTCGATCGGATGCGTATACCGTCTGGCCATCCGCTGACGTGACCACGCAAAACGGTGATCGATAGTCCGACGCGACGTCAGCCGGTTGGGAACTCTCCTGTCCCTGCGTTGGAAGCTGCGGAATCAAAACAGCCACCACCAAAGCGGCCAGCAAGAATTTATTTCGTGTGGACCGAGTCATGGTTCAGTCTCCTCGACACAGTAGTTTGATAATCTCACTCAAAACGTTCACTCAAAAAGCGTTAAACTCAACTTAAGTTATACTGTTTCAGTCTTTGCAAGACAACCAAAAACGAACGGAACCACTACCAAGTGGTGATTCAGGAAAGAAGTGTGGTCTACCGGATGCCGATTGTCAGCGGTACGAAATCGAAACCGCCGAACGCGGGCCGGTCGGGAGACCGGCCCACAACGTGTGTCGGGAGACCGGCCCGAAACGTGTGACCGGCGCAAAACGTGTGTGCGTTGTGTCGCGAATTCGCGGCGGTTATTCCCGACGCAATACTCGCAACTCGGGTATCGAAGTCCACGGCTGGCCGTTGGCTTCCGACAGGGCGCGGAGCAGGACGTACCGACCTTTCGTGGGGAGAATAGTAACAGTTTGTTCGGGTCCATCCAGTCGCACGGTACCTCTGGCGAGCGGTTTGTCAAAGTGGTCCGGTTGGTTACTCACATAGAACTCGCAATGGTCAATGTCGCCATTGCCGCCCCGAGGCAGATAACGGAACCCCACCACATCATGTTCGTCACCGAGGTCGATAACCAACTCGTGAGGATGTGATGGATTGCCGCCGATGAACTGGGTGTGCCACATCGTCGCCGGATTACCGTCGAAAGCGTTGCTTGCGCGGCCATCGTAGTTGCCCGTTTGTTCGCTATCGACACGCACCAATTTGTATTCGTCGGGGGGAATCGGCGTGCCAAGTTCCTCGCTCGCGTTGACGCTGATGGGAGGACCGATCGGCTCTTGGGCGAATCGCACCCAACACGAGCGGCACACGCATCGCTCGCGGCCACATGTGCCGTCGATGTCGTGCGCTGGCAGCGGTGCGATCGACTGTTCCACCAGTCGCCGCATTTTTGTATAACCCGGATCGTGCACATCCCGCCAGCCGGTGTCTGCAATCTGGCCCCATCCGCCGGCCGCTTTCGACAATGGCGCTTTGAGAATGCGACTTTCCGTGACGAGACCGACGTTGACGAGCGCAGCATACCGTTGCTCGGCCAGCTCCGGTCCCAATGTTTCGCGGATGTGTTCGCGCAACGCCCTTTCTCCGTCCGGGTCCGGACGCCGCCATTCATCCTTGTTCCAGGAATAATCGCCAAAGAACTGTGCGTTCAAATCGAGCCAATCAACAACGCGCTGGAAGCTTTCGGCGTCGAGCTTCTCGTGACGCTCGTCCCCTTCAAGCAGCATCGTCGCCAGCCGTCCCGCGTGAGCATAGTAGTCTTTCTGCTTGCTGGAATCGGTTTCCTGGTTCCGCAGCGCCATCGCCACCAACCCCTTGCGAGCGACGAGCGAGTTGTAGGCCGTGCTGGCCAGCAAATCTTTCACGTTGGCGGATCGGTCCTCGATGGATCCCAGCAGGTTGATGTTGCCTTCGGTCTTATCGGGTCCGTGGCACTTGATGCAGTAGCGGTCCAGTACGGGTTGTACCGTGCGAGCGAAGCTGAGCCCACCGGCATACTGCGGGCCGGCTGTCGGTTGCAGCTCGTGGACGGTCACATTGCTGGGAACGGAAGTGCGCGCTGGCGGAGCATCACGCGGGGCGTGACAGCCAACGCAGCTTACCGTCTCGCCAGCGTGCAGATATGTAAACGACCGCATACTCATCACGGCCATGCCGTTGTCGTCAAGCAATTGGAACGCCAACGACTCGCCAGCCGGTGCGCGAAAGGCCACCGATCCGTCCTCGGCAACGGGCACCGTGCCGAGGATTTTTTTAGCGGTCTCGAACAGCACATGGCTGCGAGGCGGTACAGCCTGCGCGGTTTGCGAATCAACTCGGACAACGCGCAAACTCTTGATGCTGCCACGAGGAATTCCATCCGTGCCTTCATAGACGTCCTGAACGAAAAAGACGCCTGTCGATTCCGCCGATACTGTGCTGGAACTTGGCAGCGACGGCAATGCCGGCGGTGTGGGGCGGGGCTGGATTGGTATCGGGCAGAAACACGACATCGACTCGTCGCGATAGATCAGCTCGCGACCGCCGAGCGTGTCGATTAGATAGATCGCGAAGTCGTTTTTGGCCTGTCGCTTGCCTTGGCTGGTGTGAGGAGCCGCGGAATATGCGACCAGAAAGAGATCTTCGCTGATCGGCCACGGCGAGGCGTAGGCGCTGTCCGCCCAGCCTTCCGTTTCCGGAAAGGCCGTCTCGGGCGTAATTCGAGTGATCGGATCTTGACCGTCCTGTCCCTTGAGCGGATCCACAACGATGATCGATCCGGCGGTATAGCTGTGATGAGCCGTCGCCGTGGCAACCACTTTTGGCGATCCGGGGATCGCTCGCGCCTCGGCAATGCTGCACGGGTTGCGTGTGTAGTTGCCATAGAAATGTTCCGGTGACGTACCGTCGGGGCGCGTTGTCCACAGACTTTGGAACAGCGTATCGTGCCGATTGATATAATCCCAACGTGTCCAGATGATGCGGCCATCGTGCATCACACTGGGATCCCATTCGTTCGCCTCGCCAAAGGCCATCGGCCGGATGCCCGTGCCGTCCAACTCGCCTCGGTAAAGCGTGTACGTGGGACAATAGCGTCCACCGAAATGGCACCGCACGCCGCCTTGATTCCGAGTACTGACGAGGTTCTTCGCCGAATTTAGTGGGTGATTGTGGGCGTCAGATGGAGCTTTCCGCAGTAGAAGAGAATTCGAATTCGATAGTTCTCGAAGGATCGGAAGCCGCGAGCGGCCGACTTAATGGCCTGGATGCGGCTGTTGAAG
>PVBE012317224.1_pt1 | contig 24640 bp, 23 predicted proteins | sample 1631181 | NCBI WGS metagenome assembly PVBE01 (sample SAMN08397723, study PRJNA350692) | Marine metagenome, whole genome shotgun sequencing project. | isolation source: water | place: Pacific Ocean | collected 2012-04 | reverse complement strand
GCCTTCACCGGGACGGCCGGGACGATGGTCAAGGTGGCCGTCCGCTCGCTGGGTCCCGTCGCGATGGGCTTCAGCGTTACGGGGCCCAACGAGTACCTCAGGTACTCGTCGCTCAGCTTCGATCCGGAGCCGTCCCGCTACGTCGTGCTGCCCTACGATGGCACCTACGTCATTGAGATCTCGCCCCAGAATCGCGTCAGCAGCTCGAGTTCCCCTCCCCACGGAGGCGCGAATTACGGATACGTTGGCGCTATCGAGCAGGTGGCTTTTCCGACGGCGACCCCCCTCACGGCTGCAGACGCCGCAGCGGGAGCCTTGCTGGATCTCCGGGATAACCTCTACCAAGTGAGCGGCCCAGCCGATAATTGGCGAGGAGTCGCACTCGAAGTCGACGGAGGCTATGGCACTGAGCCTGTGCTGCTCACATTTGATGGGAGCGGGAATTTCGTCGGCGAGATCACTGCGACGGAATACGGAGCGTTTCGTCAGCTTCTGCAAGAGGACGACATGAGGGTACTGGTCGACTACCTGAAGATCTCAGCGCCCACCGACACTTTTACCCTAAGTGCTTTGGATAGCGGCATCGTTGAGCTCGGGGCGCTTGCGACGAACTCCAAGACGGTGTCCACCGGGTACGACCTTTCCGAGGCGAACGGGCAGTTCACCTTCACGGCTGCCGCTAACCAGGTGCTTGCCATCAACGTCGAGCCGGACGTCCGAAACTTCCGGCTCGTGGACGCGAGCGGCGCAGTGGTGGCGCAGGACGACTGGGGTGACCTGCGGTCCTACAGTGAAGCTGGCGGCGAGTACCTTCTGGTAGTCAGCGACTACACGTCAAAACCGGTGGATATCCAGATCGTTTCGTCCACACCTACGGACCTGGGTACGCTCAATTCGACCAGCGCTCCGTCGAAGGCGACCGTGCCGACGCTGGAGGCGAAAGCGGAGACCTACTTCGTTGTTAAGGCGGAGGAAGCTCTGGCCTTCGCCTTCGACGTGAGAGAAGTAAACGGTCGTTCCTTAAGTCTCACTGCGTACGACCCAGACTTCGAGGACTTGGACACTGACTACGGCTCCCGAAGATTGGGCTTCTCGTACGTCGAAGGGATTGCTGGGGAGCGCATCTTCCTCGCGGTGGAAAACAGGGCGACGAGCGCAGCGAGTGACGTGGCGGTAACGGCCACGTCCTCGCGCTTAGGCCGCGAAGCGGAACCGAACGACACCCTGGGCGAGGCAACCCCGTTTGCCGGCGAGGGCGTCACCGGGGCCGGTACGCTGACATCCAAGAACGATAAGGACTACTTCGTCTTCACGCCACCGACGACCGGCCTCTACAAGTTCTCTGGCGATGCCGACAGCGCAACGGCAAAACTCGACCTCCTGAACGCCGGCGGCGAGTTCATCGCGGTTGATGGCAGCGGCGCGGATGAGGTTGCGGCCGTCTTGCAGGGCGGCGTGGACTACTACCTGTTGCACCATGCCGACGTGACATGGGAAGTCAGCTATAACTTCACGGTCCAGCGACTCGAGCCCGACGGACTCGAAAGCGAGCCCAACGACAGCGCAGTCACCGCGGGGGTTGCGGGAATGGGTGTCCCGGTCGCAGGAACCTTGACCGGCTCTGCCGACGTGGACTGGTTCAAGGTCTCGCTGGCCGAAGCACAAGTCGTCGACGTGAGTTTTGGCGCGCTGGACGCGGATGGTCTCTCGGTCCCTACTAACTCCCGGCTCACCTGGTACCTCCAAGATGGCACCACGGAAATCGTACCGGCCGGGAGCTTCTTTGATGTCCCCGCAGGCGACACGCTGGTTCGCGTTGACGGGTATGATTCGGCCGGCAGCGGCAACAGCTACCGACTGTCGATGGGCTCCCCGCCCGTGACCGTTACGAGTACGCCCGGCCTGGCCTTTGGCGACGACCCTTCGACCGTAACGGACATCATCAATGTTCCGACGGCGTGCACTATCTCGAGAGTGACCGTCGACGTAGACATCAGCCATACGTACCGTGGAGATATTTTCCTCGCCGTGGAGTCGCCGATCGGCACAGTCGTCCGGCTAAAAATCAGCGCTAACGACGGCACCGACGACCTGATCGGGAACTATCCTGAGGACATGTCCCCGTACCAGAGTCTCGATCTGTTCTTCGGTGAAGCTGCCGCTGGGGACTGGACCCTTACCGTCATGGACGAGGCGGCGGGCGATGACGGCGTCCTGAACAGCTGGAGCCTGAACATCGGTTGCTCTGGCGGGTGACGCGGGCGCTCAGCTCGCGAGCGCCCCAACGACTCCGGACGACCCTGCCAACCTGCGCCCCTTGCGACCCGCCCTCTCGGCTCGTAGCCTGACGGCGTGAGTTCGGCTGCCGAAGACCAAGCGTGCAATGTGCATCCCGCTATCGTCCAGAGCATCAAGGACCACGAGCACCTGCGGATTCTCAGCCAGCTCTACCTGATCGAGGCGGGGGTTCAGATCGTCATTGGCGCGGTAGCGATGTGCTTGACCCTGTTCGGCGCGTTCTTTGTCCTTAGCGCGGAGATCTTCCTCCAAGCTGCCGACATGATGCGAGCCATGGGGTGGATACTCGCCCTCCTCGGGGGGCTTGTGACCGTCGGCGCGTGGATCCAGGCGATCCTGGATTTTGGGGTCTCCAAGGCGCTGACCAACCGTACGCGTCGGAAATTCTGCATGTTTGTCGCGGCGGGCGAGTGCATCTTCGTGCCTTTCGGGACGATTCTTGCCATTGCGACCTTCTTCGTCCTCACCCGAGCGAGCGTGCGGCCTCTCTTCGACGACGCGTCCTAGCCAAAGCGGCCTTGCGAAGAACTAGCGCTTGCGCACCGCGGCACGTTCTGGCGATTATCCCCGCACCCATGGACAAGACTCAGGCCTCGGCCGATGAAGCGATCCGTGACATGTCCGACGGCATCACCCTCATGAGTGGTGGATTTGGGCTTTGCGGGAATCCAGAGAACCTGATCAAGGCGCTGCATAAGAAGGGCGCCAAAGATCTGAGTATCATCTCGAATAATTGTGGAATCGATGGAGTCGGCCTGGGCCTCCTCCTCGATGCGGGCCAGGTGAAGAAGATGACGTCTTCTTACGTGGGCGAAAACAAGACGTTCGAGCGCCTCTATCTGAACGATGAACTCGAGGTCGACCTCGTCCCGCAGGGCACGCTTGCCGAGCGCATTCGCGCCGGGGGCGCCGGCATCGGCGGCTTCTACACGCCGACCGGCTACGGCACGCCCGTGGCCGAGGGCAAGGAGACGCGCGAACTCGACGGTCGCATGTTTGTGCTTGAGCTGGCATTGCGCGCGGACTTCGCCATCGTCAAAGCCTGGCGCGGCGATACCCACGGCAACCTCGTATTCCACGAGACGGCGAATAACTTCAATCAGGCCATGGCCATGGCCGCCGACGTCACCATCGCCGAAGTCGAAGAATTGGTCGCCCCAGGCGAACTCGATCCCAACTTCATCCACACCCCGGGCATCTACGTCGATCGCATCATCCAATGCGACCACTACGACAAGCCCATCGAATTCCGAACCACGCGAGACTCCTGAAAGAACGGACGGAGAAAAATCCATGGCGCTTTCTAGAGACCAAATTTGTCAACGCGTGGCTAAGGAGCTCCGCGAAGGTTACTACGTCAACTTGGGCATCGGCATGCCGACTCTGGTGGCAAACTTCATCCCGGACGGGATGGAGGTGGTGCTGCACAGTGAGAACGGCCTGCTCGGAATGGGCCCGTTCCCCACCGAAGATGAGGTCGATCCCGATCTGATCAACGCGGGCAAGCAGACCGTGACGGCGGTCAAGGGCGCATCCTTCTTCGGCAGTCACGACAGCTTTGCGATGATCCGCGGCGGCCATATCGACCTCTGCGTGCTCGGCGCGATGGAAGTTGGCCAATACGGCGACCTCGCGAACTGGATGATCCCGGGCAAGAAGGTCAAAGGCATGGGCGGAGCGATGGACCTCGTCGCGGGTGCGCGCCGAGTGATCGTCACCATGGAGCACACCAACCGCAAGGGCGACGCCAAGATTCTGAAGGAATGCTCGTTGCCGCTCACAGGCAAGCGCGTTGTCAATGAGATCATTACAGATCTCGGCTACTTCCATGTCGGCGACGCGGGGCTCCGTCTCATGGAGATCGCCGAGGGCGTCACCGTCGACGAGATCCGCGAAAAGACCGGCTGTGATTTCTCCGTCGCCGATCCGCTGCCGACCATCGGCGGCTAATGCGCAAAGTCCTCGGGCGCCGACGACAGGGCGCCTGGACGCACGTGTCGAGATCCTGTTAAGCCATCCGCGCAGTTTCGTTCACAGCGCGGAAGGATTGATCTCATGAATAAGACGTTTGCGTCGGTTCTCGGTACGCTCGTTGTTGTCGCATCGGTTGCGCTCGCAGGGTGCGCAAGCAAGGCGGTAAACCCGGCCGAGTGCGTAGCGCCGCCGCCGCTGCCGGCCAGCGGCGCTGTCACCCCTTCCGCTCACGAGCCGCCGCCCAGCTTGCCCGGCTTCGTGAAGCCATCGAGCGAAGCGCTGGTTCTCGTGGCGCCCCACGGCAAGGCGTCGATCGCGCGCCTGGCGGACGGTCACGAGGCGTTCTTCGGCATCCTCGAGCTTGCACCTGGCGCGGCCGTCCCTGAGCATCGCGATGCCACCGAGGAATACATCTACGTGCTCTCTGGCCACGGGGTCGTGACCATCAACGGTGACAGCTACGCCGTGGCGCCGCATTCACTGATCTACATGCCGGCCAACGCCTTGGTGTCCTACAGCAATGGCCCCGCTGAACTCACCGCGGTCCAGGTCTTCGCCGGACCAGGACCAGCCGATAAGTACGACGCATGGAAGCCGGCTGCGCCTGCCACGAGTGGGGGTCCTGGCGAGCCCGGCGAGTCCAAGCCCTCCGGCGGGCAGTAGATGATCCGCGCACTCGGCAATCAACTCTCGCGATTCTCTGCGCGGTGGGTTCCCGATCCCTTCGCCATTGCGCTGGGCCTGACCGTGGTCACTCTCGTGCTCTGCGTCGTGACGACGGGCAATGGTCCTCTCGAGTTGATTGGGAATTGGGGCGGACGTATCGATGGCGGCGAGCTTCTATCTAAGGAGAGGGGGATTTGGGCGCTGCTCGCCTTTGGCATGCAGATGTGCCTGATCCTGGTGACAGGCCACGCTCTAGCGAGTTCCCGCCCCGTTCACAAGCTGCTCGATTGGCTCGCCGACCTCCCGCAGACGGCGGTCCAGGCCGTGGTGCTCACCGCCCTCGTCGCCATGGCTTGTGCGTTGGTGAACTGGGGACTTGGCCTCATCGTCGGGGCGCTGATCGCCCGGAACGTCGGGCGCTCCGCCAAGGCGCGTGGGATAGACGTCCATTATCCCGTGCTCGGTGCTGCCGGCTACGCGGGATTGCTCGTTTGGCACGGTGGGCTGAGTGGGACGGCGCCGCTCAAGGTCACGCAAAAGAAGGACTTGGTTGCCATTTTTGGGCGCGAAGACGTCGAGCCCATCGCGCTCGGGGAAACGCTCTTTTCGTCGCTCAATGTCATCGTGGTTGTGCTTCTGCTCATCGCAGTGCCGATATTCTTGTCGATGATGTTGCCGCGCGATAGCGCGAGCATTGTGCCCATTACCGCTGAGCAGGCCGCCGACAGGACGCCCTCTGATCCGCCACCGGCGAAGCCCACGCCAGCCGACCGCTTCGAACGGTCGCCGGCGCTGTCGATCGTGATCGCCGTGATGGCTTTCATCTACCTCTTCGAGTACTTGGACAAGATCGGCATCGACCGGATCGGGCTGAACGGCATCAATCTGCTCTTTCTTGCACTGGGTTTCTTGCTGCACGGAAACCCACGAGCCTACGGGCGCGCCATCGGCAATGCGGCGAGTAGTTGCGCCGGCATCATCCTCGCCTTCCCGTTTTACGCCGGCATCATGGGGATGATGGCGCTCTCCGGGTTGGTCGGAGAATTCGCGACTTTCATTAGCGAGTCGGCCGGCGCGACCGCCCTGGCGCCGCTCACGTTTCTCTCGGCCGGGTTGGTCAATCTCTTCGTGCCTTCTGGCGGCGGTCAGTGGGCGATTCAAGGGCCGCTCGTCATTCAGGCCGCGGACAATCTTGGTTTGCCGCTCGGCAAGATCGTAATGGCCGTCGCCTATGGCGACCAGTGGACGAATATGCTGCAACCCTTCTGGGCGCTGCCCCTGCTCGGGATAACGGGACTGCGGGCGCGCGACATCATCGGCTATTCGGGCGCGCTGATGTTTCTCGTGGCGCCGATCTTTATCATCTGCCTTCTCGTGCTCTGAGCGCGGCAGTACCGCAGCGCGGCGCGCCGCTATGTGAGGCCGAGGCGCTCCTTCGCGATCCGGCAAGCGACGGGGCTTTGATCGATGCCGACCCACTTGCGTCCTAGCCGCCGCGCTACGGCGACCGTGGTTCCGGAGCCGCACATGGGGTCGAGCACGCGGCCATCTTCGGGGGTCGCAGCTTTGATGATCCGTTCGAGCAGCGACTCGGGTTTCTGCGTCGGGTAGCCCGTCGTTTCGGCGCGCAAGGGCGTGTTCGCGGTCATGGCCGGGCAGTCGCTCCAGACGCTACCGATGCGGCGGCCTTCGTCGGCGTAGTAGCGATAGGTTCGGCCCGCTATCGTCCGCTCGCGATAGCGACGTCCGTCGTCATCGCGCTGTCGGAAGTGAGTCTTGAGGCTCGTCGACGCATACGGCTCGCGCAGGCAAGCATCGTCTTCGTTCCAGAACATCTTGCCCGGCGCATAAACGACAATGGTCTGGTGCGTGACGCTGGGTCCGGAGCGCCGCCGCGCGCCGTTTCCGGGAACCCAGATGATCTCGCCGCGGAACGCCTCCCGGCCGAAGACCTGGTCGGCCAGCACTTTTGCTTCGTGAATGGTGCGATAGTCGAGATGCAGCCAAAGGCTGCCGCGCTCCGCGAGGACATCTCGCACCGCCTCGAGCCGCGGCCCAAGCATGTCGAGGAAGCCGTCGATGCCACCCCAAACGTCGTGGTACGCGACTTCGCCGGACGCGCGCGATCCTTGCTCAACACGCGCCGCGTGCTTCATCCCCGTAGAAAAGGGCGGATCGACGTAGACCAGGTCGAAGCGCTCGCCCGCCTGTGCGAGTTCAGGCAACCGCTCCAAGCAATCGCCCTCGAGAAAGCGGCCATCGCCGTTCCGCCTCGTTTCTTGGCTCGCGTTTTGGATTGCGTCTTGGGCGCCGTCGAGTGCAATTCCGTCCACGTTTGCAGCCTAATCTACGCGGGCGTCCGCCGGCGCGTCTAAGGGGGCGTCCAGGCTGAGCTCAGCTCGCCGCAGTGGCAGTTCATCGGCGATGAGGTCCGCCAGCCACGCCGGCTGCAGCAAGTCGAGGGCAGGTAGCGGCCGCAGCCACTCCCAGCGCGGACCGCCACCCTCGCAGCCAGTCAGCGCGTCGCCCGGCAGGCAAGCGAGGCGTACGTGGAAGTGATCGGAGTGGTTCTGCGCATCTCTCGGCTGCAGGAGCACCGTCTGCGCGTGCCAGATGAGGTTCAGATCCGTCTCCGTCGCGAGGGCATAGCTGATGATCAGCGCCTCGACGTTGCGGGATGCGAAGATCCACTGGACCTCAGCTTCGGCGTCGGTGAGCAGCGTTTTTACCAGAAGCCATTGGCGCGGAATATCGAGTCGGTAGTAGCGGCCGGTGCGCTTGTCGCGCCCCAAGCCATCGGCGCCGATTTCGATGAAGCCGGGCACCGTCGTCGGAGCTCCTGCCGGCGTCGTTACGTACCAGAGGAAGTCGACGTCGCGGCCGGTGCGATGCGAGTTATGTCTCGGGATCTTCCCGCCGCGCCGGGCTGAGAGATCGCCGACCACCAGCGGATGACCTCCGGGCCGCTCGGTCGCGATGGCTTCCGCGGCGCGCTCGATGGTGCGAACGAGGCGCGGCTGTCCCCAATAGTTGGGGCTATGACGTCGGTATCGGACGTACCCAGATCCCTGCCTAGGCAACTCCACCGCTCCGGTCTGTACGCCGTAATGGGGGACGCCGACCGACCCTTGGATATTCGGTGCGAGAGGGTTCGGGGTGCCGAAACACGCGGAGGTCGAGACGAGTGCTGCGGCGCCGGCGACGATTCGAGCCGCCTTGCCAATGAACTTATTCTGGAGCGGGTCCTTAACTATCCGGGGCATCGTGAACCAAGAAGGCACTGATCCTGCCGGCGATGGCATCGACCGCGCCGGGGGTCTGGAAAGAGGCTACCAGCTCCAACTTACCATCAGTGTCCTTCAAGTACTCCTGATCGACAAAGGAACGGAGGGCATTCTCGATGAGCGGCTTGCTGACCGACTCTGGGCGCTTGTGTTCTCCACCGAGAAATCCTCGCCGGCCCATCGAAAGCGCCCGTTTTACGAGGTCTTTCTTGGGTATGGGTCCCTTGAGCAGTGCGGTGAGGCTCTTTGCACCCATGACGTAGCCTTCCACGAAATTATGCAGGATGCTCCGGTACGTGGTGATCCAGACATCGCCGGGCCATCCGTCGTGACCGATTCCCGGTACCAGTTGACCGTGTCGCTCCTCGATCTCATTGGCCCGGATCATCGTGTTGATGGTGTCGTCGAAGATCTCGTCGAAGGGAGCGTCAGCGCGGAATCGGAATTCGAACTTGAAGATGCGGGATAGGGTGAAGACGCGCTCCTTCACCGTCTCGCGGTCCACCGCCGCGCCGTGGCTCATCTGCATCGCTGTCGCCACGAGCGAGCGTTCCACGAAGAAATGAACGATCATATTCTTCGTCGTGTCGAGCTGCACTCGCTGCTTATCGACGACTCTATAGATCGCGCCCTCGCCGGCCAGCGGCGGGTTCTTCTCCTTGCGGCGCCCCCGCCGTCGGGTTGAGTCGGTGTTCGCGACGTCGTAGATATCCACCAAGTCCGCATCACCGAACATCTGCAGCGCTTCGACGATGGCCTGCGTCTTGAGCGTGCCTGCTTCCGTCGCCAGTGTCGGCGTGACCCGGGCGCCCATCTCGCGAAGCACGGCCAGGAGGCGGCGACAGCGGTCCATCAGCTCGTCGTGAGGGATCCCTCTCCGATCATCGCTCAGGAGCGCCAACGCCGAGAGGGCGCCAGGGGTGACGGCCGTGATCCGGTTGATCTCGTCCATCGTGAGGTTGCCCAAACGTCGGGTGACCGCCAAGGACGACTCCTCGGAGACTTCGCCTTTGGTGGGCATATCGAGCTCCTTGCGGACGTCGTCAAGGGTGATGAAGGAGCCAATCTGCAGGTTGATGCGCCCGTATTTGTAGCGAAGGACATCGGTCGCGCTGAGCAACCCCTTAGCGTCTTCCTTCTTCTTTTCGGCTCCGCTCAGCTCCCTTTGGTATTCGCCGGCCTCGATCACGCGCTCGTAGCCAATGCTGACGGGAACGAAGAAGACCTTTCTCTGTGGAAGCCTCAGGGCTGCGTCCACGATCATTCCCAGCAAGCCGAATTTCGGCGGCAGCAGCTTGCCCGAGCGGCTGCGTCCACCCTCCACAAAGAGCTCGATGGGGAAGCCGTCGCGAATCACGCGGCGGACGTAGGCGTCCATGACCGCGACGTAGAGGCGATCGCCCTTGAACGAGCGTCGCAAGAAGAACGCGCCGCCCCGTCGGAAGATGGGTCCGAGCGGAAAAAACGAAAGGTTTTCCCCAGCCGCGATCAGCGGGAGCTGGAGATTCTCGTGCATGAAGAGGTACGAGAGCACCAAGTAGTCGATATGGCTCTTATGACTCGGGAGCAGGATCAGCGTGCCCTCTTTGGCTCCCTCTCGCAGACGGTCGAGATCCTTCTGATCAAACTCGATGCCCGCGTAGATGCGCTCGAACACACGGTCCAGGACCGCGTCCATCATCTTCACCGTTCCGATGTCGGGGGTGGCCTGGATTTCGCGGAGCATGCCCAGCGCGCGAGCCGTGAGCACGGCCTGTTCTTGCGGCCGCTCGCCCGCGAGTTCGGTGATGACCTCTCGCAACTTCGGCGTGCGGACGATTTCATGTCGCACGCGATCCGGCGGCTTCTGGGCGGGACCCGTGATGGCGCGGCGTTCTCGTTCGAGGCGTCGCAGCATGGCGTAGGTGACGCGCCGCACTTGCGTGTCCTCGGACATCTTTGGATTTTTTGCGACGAAGTCCTGGAGGTCGAATGGCTCGCCCACCTTGAGCGCGACGTTTTGGTAGTTCTGAAGGAATTGACCGATCGTGCGCAGCGTGCCCGGCCACTCCCGTGGACCCAGAAGAAAGTCCATGGGCCGCGCGCCGAGTGTGTCTGGCCGTTTCGTCCAGATGATCACCTGGGGTACCAAGAGGATCGGCTCGTCACTGTCGCGCTGCAGGTCGATGAGCCCGCGCATTAGGCCTTCGCCTTCGCGAAGACCTCGCCCTCCGGTGACGCCACCTCCGACGACATCGAGCGGTCCCGGCGGCCGTTTCAGGAAGAGCATGGCCGAGCCGCCGTCTTTCAAGGCGTCGGCGAGCTGATTTTCGTCCTTGGCAAGACGCTTGGTGATGAAGCGGTTTCTCGACCCCCGGCTGATGGGGTTGAACAGGCCCATGCCGAGGTCGTTGACGAAACGCACTTGCGGGAGGCCGTAGCGCTTCGTCAGGTGGTCGAGCGCAAAGAAGTCTACGAAGTTCAGATTTCTCAGAACGTAGACGATCGATCCTCTCTTGGAGAGTTCGGTGACCGAGTGGATCCAGGCTTCGTCGACGCGGATCCGGTCGAAGAAGCGCTGATAGAGCATTCGCAGTAGCGGATTCGGCTCGTAGGTCTTGCTGAGGGCTCGAGTCATGGATTGGGCTCGTAGTTCACGCTAACGAGAGCGATGGCCGAGGCCAGAGGAGGCCAGAGGAGGCCAGAGGAGGGCAGGATACCCGCAGCGTCTCGCGTTGTAATACAATGCAACTGAGGAAACGCTATGCCCCAAGTCGCCGTTCTTTTAGCGCCGGGTTTCGAGGAGATCGAGGCCGTTACGATAATTGATGTACTGCGTCGTGCGGGGGTGGACGTCAAGTGCGTAGCCATTGACGCGGATCACGCCGTGGGCTCCCATCAGATTGCCATCGTGCCGGACTCGAGGCTCGAAGACCTTCGCGCCGAGTCCCTGGATGCGCTGGTGCTGCCGGGCGGGTTGCCGGGCGCCACGAACCTCCGCGACCACGCCGGCGTTCAGACGTTGATTCAGGAATGCGCCCAGCGGGGAGCGCTTGTGGCCGCGATTTGCGCAGCGCCCATCGCCCTTGAGGCTGCGGGCGTGCTCGCGGGTAAGCGTGCGACGTCGTATCCGGGGTTCGAGCTGTCGAGCGCCGAGTACCGAGAAGACCGGGTGGTCGAGGATGGTCAAATCGTGACCAGCCGCGGACCGGGCACGGCGCTGGAGTTTTCGCTGACGCTCGTCGCGCGACTCGTTGGCGAGGAAGCCGCCTCGGGGCTGCGAGCGGGGATGCTCGTCCGGTAGCGCCAGACGGAAGCGCCAGAGGGACACGTCAGAGGGAAGCGTCGGCGGTGCCGTGGGGATGGAAGCACGCGACTTCGTGAGCGCTGCCGGCCCGCTGCGGCGCCAGCTCGGGAGCGCTCGCATCGCAGCGCCCCTTCTCGAAGCGAGGGCAACGTGGGTGGAATGCGCAGCCGGTCGGCGGCGCGAGCGGGCTCGGGAGATCACCTTCGAGAGGCAGCCGCGTGCGCTTTACCGTTGGGTCAGGCTCGGGAATCGCGCTGAGCAGTGCGCGCGTGTAGGGGTGCTGCGGATCTTGGTAGAGTCCCTTAGCGCTTGCCACTTCGACAATGCGTCCGAGATACATCACCGCCACGCGATGACTGACGCGTTCGACCACGCGCAGATCGTGGGAAATGAACAAATACGTGAGCTCAAATTCCTCTTGGAGATCGACCAGTAGGTTTAAGATTTGCGCCTGAATCGAGACATCGAGAGCGCTGATCGGCTCGTCGCAGACGATGAAATCGGGCTTGAGGGAGAGGGCACGCGCGATGCCCACCCGCTGTCGTTGTCCTCCGCTAAATTCGTGCGGATAGCGATCGATAGCGTCGCGCCTTAGGCCAACGCGATCGAGCAATGAGAGCACCTGTCGGTCGAGCTCCTTTCGCGATTTGGCGGCGCCGTGCAGGCGCAGGGGTTCGGAGAGAATCGAGCGGACGGACATGCGGGGATTCAAGGACGAGTAGGGATCCTGAAACACGATTTGGATACGCCGTCGGAAGGTCTTGAGTTCGGCGCGACGGAGGGAGGCGATATCCGTACCTTCGAGCACGACTCGCCCGGACGTGGGTTCCTCGAGGCGGACGAGCGTACGCCCTAGCGTGCTCTTGCCACAGCCGCTCTCGCCCACGAGGCCGAGCGTTTCACCCCGTCGAATGGTCAGCGATACGCCGTTGACGGCACGAACCGTATGGGATCCGCCGAAAACTCCGGCGCCGACTTGGTAGTGCTTGTGCAGGTCGTCCACTTCGAGAAGCGGGCGACCAGGCGCCGCGGGCGCTGCAGATGCCGCGGGAGCTGCGGCGCTCTTTGCGCTTGCCGGGCTCACGCTCGCTCCTCCGCATAATGGCAGCGAGCCTTGCGATCACCGATTTGTCTGAGTTCCGGTTCGACCTCATCGCAGCGTTCGTATCCCTCGGGTTTCGACGCGCGCAGGTCGCACCGATCGGCGAAGCGACACCCCTTGGGCAGGTCGAGAAGACTGGGGACCATGCCCTCGATGGTGGGCAAGCGTCGGTCGCCCACTTCAGCGTGCTCGGCCGAGGTTTGTGTCGGTGGCAGGCTCTTGAGGAGCCCGCTCGTGTAGGGGTGCAGCGGTCCGGCGAAGAGTTGGCTGACGGTCGCGGTCTCCACGACCCGTCCGGCGTACATGACGACCACATCGTGCGCGAACTCGGCGACGATGCCGAGATCGTGGGTGATGAATAAGATGCCCATATGCAGCTCGTCTTGGAGCTTGCGCAGTAGGTCTAGGATTTGCGCCTGGATCGTCACGTCCAAGGCGGTGGTTGGCTCGTCCGCAAGGAGGAGGACAGGATTGCAGCTGAGCGCCATCGCGATCATCACCCGCTGCCGCATTCCCCCGGAGAGTTGGTGCGGGTAGGAGCGCGCGCGCTCCGCAGGGGAGGGGATACCGACCAGATTGAGCAACTCGACGGCTCGCGCCTGAGCCTCGCGACGGCTCACGTCTTGGTGGATGCGGATCGCCTCTCGGATTTGGGAGCCCACGGTGTAGACGGGGTTGAGCGAGGTCATCGGCTCTTGGAAGATCATTGCCACGTCACGCCCGCGGATGGCGCGCATCTTTGGCTCGGGAAAGTCGAGCAGGTTTTGCCCGCGGAGTCGCACCTCGCCCGATTCGATCTCACCCGGCGGAGTCGGCACGAGCCGCATGAGTGAGAGGGCCGTTACGCTCTTCCCGCAGCCGCTCTCGCCGACGACGGCGAGCGTCTTGCCCGCCTCCACGTCGAAGGAGACGTCGTCGACGGCGCGGACCTTCCCCGCGTCGGTCTTGAAACTCGTCACCAGGTGACGAACGCTGAGCAACGGCTGCATTCTCGCCCGGGCTTAGCACGGGCAAGCTCGCGCGCCTCGGCGGATTCGGTCTCTTTCTGTGGGCTCGCTCAACGAGGCGGCAATTCGGAGCCGAAGTCGCGATTCGGTAGGTGGAGCGTGTTGTAGAGCACGGCTCGGCAACGCTGAACGGCTTTGTTCAGGCGGGCGACATCGCTCCTGTTTGGGCAAGACCCACGACGCCCCGCTTCCTCGAAGCTCCGAAGCAGCGACGCGAGCTCGAGCGCGCCCATATTGCTGGCCGCCCCGTGCATGGCGTGTCCCAGATCGCCCACGACGCGCACGTCGCCTCGTTCGACAGCGTCGTCGAGTTCCTCAACGCGGGCCGTGCAACTCTCGAGGAAGATGTCCACGAGCTCCCGCGCGGCCTCCGAGGCCGGACCGCCGAAAGGACAAATTTGCTCGTGGAAATGAGTGATATCCAAGGCGCGCTCCGGCGCCTCTCCGAGGCCGTGCTCGACAACGCTCTCGACTTTTCGCCCGGTATGCCCCGTTGCGATTAGCTCCTCGAGTCGCTCAACGAGCGTCGAGAGCACGAAGGGTTTGGCGACGTAATCGCTCATTCCGGCGCGGAGGCATTGCGGCTTCTCGCATTCGGGGTCGCCGGCGGACACACCCACGAGTGGCGGGCAGTGATTGGCGTTGAGTTCAAGAAGCGCCCGCGCGACGTCCGCCCCGTCCATCTCGGGCAAGTGGCAGTCGATGAGGACGCAGTCGTACGAGACGTCCCGCGCTTGCTCGATAGCGGTGCTGCCGTTATCGGCGGTATCGACCTGCCAACCTCGCTTGGTAAAGAGCCGAGTCAGCAACATGCGTGTTGCTTGGTCGTCGTCGATAACGAGAAGGCGTCGGGTCATACGTGGGGCACCAATCTATCCCGTTTCTTCTGGCCCATCTGCTCCTAGCTCAATTACTTCTGGGACTGGAATCCGGCGCGATGCCGAGGTGGGCCAGGCGTCGATAGAGCGTTGCCCGTCCCATACCGAGCATCTTGGCGGCCCGAGTCACGCTGCCGCCCGTCACACGGAGGGCCTGCTCGATAGCCTGCCGCTCCAGCTCCTTGAGCGGCACAACGGAGCTGTCTGAGTCGCAGACCGCAATGTTGTCGCGCCGCACGGCGCCGGGCAGGTCGTCGGCGCGGATTTCCGCGCCTTCACACGCCAAAGCGGCCGTTTGCAGGACGACCTCGAACTCGCGGACGTTGCCCGGCCACTCGTACGACATCAGGATATCCACGGCCTCAGCACGAACCCGCGTCGGACCCGACGCGTCGAGAGTCTGAAGAAAATGTCGCGCCAAATAGGGGATGTCCGCCCGCCGCTCTCTCAGCGCCGGGATGTTCACGACCGTAAGATCGCGCCACGAAACGTCCGGCCACGCCGTCGTGGGGCTCTCTTCGGAGAGGAAAAAGAGCCGCGGCGACGAGCCGTTCTTGTGGGCCAGATCGGCCAGCTCCGAGCGTACGCTCGAACCCACGGCTTCGGGTCGCTTGATCGCGACGGAGCCGCCGGGCGTGTCGTGCGTGGGGGCGTTCTCACCCTGAAGGTCCGCCCCGTGTGCGTTCGGACCGGCGCTCGTTACGACGTGTCGCGAGAAGCGCCTCGATGCGCGGCGAGATTTCGAGTGGATGAGCTTCGCGATGGCGCTCTTGCCCGAACCTCTCTCCCCAACAATCCACACAGGACCGTCCACGGTCGCGGCGGCATCGATGCGGTCGGAGAGTTCCCGACCCTCCGCTCCGCCTCCGAAAACGCACGCAATCTCCGGAGCGCCTTGCTCTGCAGCGCGGAGCTGCGCTCGCAGCGACCGCTGCTCCACGGCGTGGTCCAGCGCCGCGAGAGTGCGAGCCGCATCGAGCGGCTTTGTGACGTAGTCACACGCGCCGGCTCGCATGGCCTCGACCGCCATCTCGAGTTCGCGGTTCGCCGTGATAACAATCACCGGCAAATCGCCATCTAGGCCCTGAAGTTGTCGCATCACGGCGATGCCCGATGCGTCCCCGAGTCCGAGATCGACGCAGGCCGCGATCAGGTCGAGGGGCCCCGCCGCGAGCGCTTCGGCTCCGGTGGCAAACTCCACGACCTGGTAGCCGGCGGTTTCGAGCCACCCCCGGAGCAGGCGCCGCGTCACCTCATCGTCATCGACGACAGCCACTTTCCCCTGAGGCACTTGCAGGTAATAGCCCTCTCCGTGCCGGGTATCAGGTGCTGGATTTCCGCTTGGTGATTGTTGCGTCACTACCGCTCCCCTTCGCTCTCAGTGAACGGTGTCTTCGGGCCAACCCTTGATGACAAACCTGCCTGCCGGCCATATCAAATGGCGACAAGTCGTCTCAATTCCAATCTGGTTGGAACTAGCCGTCTTGGTCCCGGCTTTTGTCATTTGCGAAGCGTGCCGGCCCGCGACTCGCGGCCGCGCGGCCAACTCGAATGTATCCGGGCGCGTGGTAGGGTCGCCGCCGTGACCACTCGCAAGAAGATCACCGTTCCCGAGATTCGTCGGCGTAAGACCAAGGGTCCAAAGATCGCCATGCTTACCGCGTACGACGCGACGATGGCGCGGCTTCTGGATCAAGGCGGCGCGGATATTCTGCTCGTTGGCGACTCGCTCGGAATGGTCGTGCAAGGCCTTGCCAATACGCTGCCGGTGACGCTCGATGAGATCTGTTACCACGGTCGCGCCGTGGCTCGCGCCACCCGCCACGCGCAGGTTGTGGGTGACATGCCCTTCATGAGTTTCCAGGTGTCGCCGGAGCTCGCCCTCGCGAACGCTGGGAAGATGATGAAGGAGGGCGGCGTCGAAGCCGTGAAACTCGAGGGCGGCGTTGCCGTTGCCGAACACGTGGCGCGCATCGTCGCCGCGGGGATCCCGGTGATGGGTCATGTCGGTTTGACACCGCAGTCTGTGCACGCGATGGGCGGGTTTCGAGTCCAGGGCAAGGGTGAGGACGCCGCCAATCGGGTTCTCGACGACGCGCGCGCGCTGGAGGAGGCCGGCGCGTACTGCATCGTGCTCGAGGGGCTGCCGACGGATCTCGGTCGTCGCATCTCCGAAGCCGTGAGCGTGCCCACGATCGGCATCGGTGCCGGGCCACATTGCGACGGCCAGGTGCTGGTTTGTTACGATTTTCTTGGGATGTACCAAGACATGAAACCGAAGTTCGTGAAGCGATTTGCCGAACTCGGCGAGGCGGTTGTCGAGGCGACGCGCGCGTACGTCGACCAGGTCCGCGACAGCTCCTTCCCGGCCGCGGAGCATAGCTTTGGCGTTGCCAAGCCCAAACCCACGACGGAGAAGACGGGCGAACAGACCGTGCTGCGCGAAGTCGTGACCCCTGGACTACCCGCGTACGGGCCGGCCGAAGAGGCGTCGTGACGCTGCCCGTTCACCGGACGGTGGACGAGTTTCGAGAAGCCTGCGACGCTGTTCGTCGCCGCGGCGCGCTGGGACTCGTGCCGACCATGGGCGCCCTGCACGAGGGGCATCTCGCACTGGTTCGCGAGGCGCGGCGACACGCCGACTCGGTCGCCGTAACGATCTTCGTTAACCCAACGCAATTCGGCCCAGGCGAGGATCTCGACGCCTACCCGAGAGACTTGGACGGCGACATCGCCAAGTGCGAGGCCGCCGGGGCGACGATGGTCTTCGCGCCGCCCGCCTTGGCCATGTACCCGGAGGGCGCGAGCACTCGCGTCAACGTCGACGGGCTGACGGCCGCACTCTGCGGGATGTCGCGGCCCGTGCATTTTCAGGGTGTCGCCACGATTGTTACCAAGCTCTTCGCCGTAGCCGGGCCCTGTGTGGCCGTATTTGGACGCAAGGACTACCAGCAGTTCAAGGTCATCGAGCACATGGTTCGGGATCTCCTATTGCCCGTAAAAGTCATCGGTTTTCCCACGGTCCGGGAAGCGGACGGCGTGGCGCTCAGCTCCCGCAACGCCTACTTATCCGCCGACGACCGGCAGCGAGCCCTGGCGATTCCGCGGGCCTTGGACGCAGCCGCAGCGGCGTTCGCGGCGGGCGAGCGGCGCGCTGGCGAGCTCGCTAGAGCAGCAGTCGATGAGATTGAGGCTGCCGGCCTGCGCGTAGACTACGTGTCGATCGCCGACGCGGAGTCGATTCAGCCCTTCGCTGACGCCGATTTGGTTGGAGAAACGACACTTCTGGCCATCGCCGCGTTTGCCGGTAGCACACGACTTATTGATAACGTCGTCCTAGGCGACGATGATGGCGCCAGAATCATGGGGCAAGCCTCAGTGGGGCAACCGATTAGCGGACCCCACCACGGTAAAGGTTGATGCAGGAACACTCATTTCCCGGTCGGTTCATCGTGCTCGAGGGCATCGACGGCGCCGGCACGACGACGCACTCCAAACGCCTGTACAAGGCCCTTCGGCAGCGGGAGCTTGGCGTCGAACTCACGTGCGAGCCGACGGACGGTCCGGTTGGCGGCCTGATCCGCCAAGTGCTTCAGCACCGGCTCCTGGTATCGGACAGCACGGGCTTACGCCCCTTTGCGTGGTCGACGATGGCGCTGCTCTTTGCGGCGGACCGCCTCGATCACCTCGACTCGGTTGTCGTCCCGGCCCTGCGGGCCGGCAAGATCGTCATCAGCGACCGCTACGATCTATCGAGCCTCATCTATCAATCTGCCACGTCGCCGGCGGGTGAGGGGGTGCTTCCCTGGATCCGCACGTTGAACGAGCGGGCGTTGCGTCCGGATCTGACGCTGGTGCTCGACGTCAGCGTCGATACGGCAGAGAAGCGCCGCGGTCTGCGCGGTGGCGGCGAGGAGATGTTCGATCGACGCGAGATCCAGGAGCGCCTGGCCACGCTCTACGGGCAGGCCGCGCAGCTCGTCCCACAGGATCATGTGGTGCACATTTCGGGAGAGGAATCGATCGAAGAGGTGGGACGCGCGCTCGTCCGGGCGGTCGATGGCCGTCTCGATCTCGGCAGCGTCACTGCCCGACTGACCTGAGCCGTCCCAAGTCCGCCTCGGTCCCGCCTCCGCCCCTGTCTCGCCGCCCCCGTCTTGTCGCTTTGTTGCCCCACCCCCCGGGTCTGGTCATATTGGCCTCGTGCGACGTCTACTGATTGCCAGCGTTGGTCTCGGTCTTGGTCTCGGGCTTTATTCCTGCACTCCCAAGGAAGCACCGCCGCCGCTTGTCGGCGGCTGGGAGGATGGCGGGTACGGCCTCCAGGTCGAGGAGCGGCCCCCGTCGGGCGTTCTTTGGCGGCACGAAGTCGACGCGACCCTCGAAGAGGGCCTTGGCACCTTCCTTCAACGCGTTGCCGTGGAGCCTGACTTCAATCTCAAGGGCGAGTTTCGTGGCTTTCGCATCGTCGCCCTCGGTCCTCGCCAATATTGGGATGGGGTGGACATCCGACCGGGCGACGTGGTGACGGGCGTCAATGGAATGCCGATCGAGCGTGAGACAGAAGCCTACGCGGCATTCGAGTCCCTGCGCAAATCCGAGACGCTCCAAATCACCATTCTACGAAACGGTGAGGGGCGGACCCTCAAATATCAGATCCAGGCGCGCTCGTCGGAGGGTGAGACAACGGGGCCCGAGGTCCCGGCCGCCCCCGTCGCTCCGGCGCCGGCAAAGGACGCCGCTCCCGAGAAGAAGGTCGTTCCGTCCGGTAGCGCGGCCGGCAATCTCGATTCGCGCGGTTGATTCGGGCGGCATGGCGAGCTGCCCATGCACCTCAGCCGCGGGGCTGACTGGCGCTGGAGCGCCATCCCAATCCTAAGATTGCGGTTCTACAAGGACCCGTAGGCGCCGTATGCGACAGGGGCGTGAACCGAGAAGTCGAAGCGCAGCTCCCCGCCATCCGCGTTGGGGATATCGACCTCAACGACGCGCAGGCGCCGGATCGACACGTAGCCGTTGCCCGTCTTCGGCACGGCGCCTTCCGGAATCACCGCGCCGCCACTGTCACTAAACGCGCACTGCGTCTGCAGCGCGCTGTCCGAGCTAAACTCTACGACGACGATGTCGTCTCGATCGCCGGCAGCCCACGTGACCTCCAGCGGTCCATTGAGCGGCGCTTCTGGCAGGTACTCCCAAGCGATGCCCTCGAGTTGGACGTCATCGAGCGTTTCAGGAGCGACACCCTCAAGAGTCACGGCCGCCAATTCTCCGCCGGTGCTGGTGGCCCGGTAGACCTGGCCCGACGGGAAGGGCTCAGCGGAGCGGTCGAGGGTCGTGTACACGACGCCAGAAATCACATCCGACAGGCCCAGCACTGCGCGCCGCGCGAGGGGCGTCTCCACGCCATCGGCGCGGATGCTCACGTCGCCGGCCTCGACGAACTCCACGAAGACGTCCTCCGGGACCTCGCCCATCTCGGCTTCTCCGATGAAGCACTCGCCGAGAGGTGGCAGCTCACCGACCAGGCCCAGGGCCTCGAAGAGCGCCGCGGGATCCACGTGTGACGGAATTCGCGCGAAGTGGGCAGCTGCCTCGGCACGCGCTTCGTCTCCGTTGAGGTACTCGGAGCGCTCGATGCTCACCAACGCTTCGATGGAGTCAGGCGCGACGGGATCGGGCTCGTCGTCGGGCGGCGCGCAAGCCGCCGCTGTCGCGATCGCCGCCACACCAATGAGGCGACCCTGTATCCAATCCAAGCGCTGCACGTCGCTAACTCTATTCGCCGACCACCGGTCCGGCAACCCCAGCGTTGCCGTTCGATAAACGTTCTAGCTCAATATCGAAGTAGTAGCGCTGCGGAAGGTGTCAGGTTCCAGACTTGGAATTCGCCCGACTGGCGGGTCGGTGAATCCAAATCGCCACTTATGAATGCCCGATCCGCCTCTACCTCTAGTGCGGCCCAGACTGGGTGAAAGCCTACGGCGATGCCCATCAGCATGCCGCCGCTCCATTGATTGGTGTCCAGATGACCCAGGCGAATTCCGCTTTCGCGCACCGATCCGGAGAGGTGAAAGAAGCGTCCGCGCGCGCCGATCCACGCAAATGCCACGTCGGGGTCGCTGCGGACGCTCAGTACGATCGGCACGTCCGCTCCCCAGCCGGTGAGATCGCCGGCGTCGATTCCAGTGCCGGACGAGCCGGACGAGCCGCCGCTCAGACCAAACTTCCCGCTCGCACCCGCGCCGATGCTGAGCGTAAGCATCTCGCCCCAGGTCGCCCAGCGTCCGCCCGCGCGCAACCAGCTGCCCGTGTACGTGAGGCCTGCTTCGACGCCGGCTCCGAGCCCTACGGCAACGTTGAGCCAGGGTGCCACGTCGTTCCCTTCCGACGCGACCAGCGCCGTATCCACGCCGGCATCAGCCAGGGCCTCACGGCTCGCCGATTCCGACACCGCTAGTTTCGCGCTGAAGCCCGCGCCGACGTCGAGCTTGCCCGCTGGGCGCGGGGGCATGGCGTAGAAGAGAGGCGATCCCGCGCCGCATCCGGCCGCGCCGGCGCATACAAACGCCACGGCTATCGCAAGGCGAATTACGCCAGAACCTAAGACGAAACCCGCGCAGTGGCGGATAGAGTCCGGGCTAGAGCTACTTGCTGAACCGAGACGGGACTTCTCCCGATTCGGCGCGCTGCTTGAGTTCTTCGTCGTCCGGATGAATCTTGAGCGCTCTTTCGAGCAGGCCCTTCTCCTCTTCCGGGTTGTTGGGATCAGGGAGACAGCACTCCACCGGGCAAACAGCCTGGCATGCCTCGTGATCATAAAAACCGACGCACTCCGTGCAGAGCTTCGCGTCGATCAAGTAGATCTCGTCGCCCTCCGTGATCGCCTCGTTTGGGCATTCCGGTTCGCATGCGCCGCAATTGATGCAGTCTTCTGTGATGTACGTTGCCATGTCAATGCACCGTGGTCGCGCTTCTCTTGGTTCGCTGTGAAGGCGGGGCCTGTTTTATGCAGCATGCCGGATCGTGTCAATAATGCTCGCGCCTCTGGGCGCACTTCCTTTCTTTGAGGGCTCATTTCCCGAAAATCGGGCCGAGGCGCCCCTGGCCACCCCTGGCCACCAGTGCCCGCTTCTAAGGAGGCCCCAGAGCACGGGTGGGCGGCCGGTTCCCGTCAGGGCGAAAAAGCTCCTTTTCACTGCCGCCGGCCTGCTAAGTTCGGCCGCAATCATGCTCTCGCGCTCCACCGCCCCCTGTGCGCCCACCCGTCTGACGCCGGCGCGCCTCGTCTCCCTGCTGGGCCTCGTCGCTCTCGCTGCGGGCGCTTTCGCCTGCACGCCGCAAGTCGGGGACCCCTGCACGTTGGCCACGGACTGCTCTCCGGTAGGGGATTTGCTTTGCGACACGACGCAACCCGGCGGCTATTGCACCCAATTCAACTGCGAGCCCGGCCGATGCGCCGACGATTCCCTCTGCGTCGCGTTTCGGGCGAGGGAGTCCGTCGAGCTCGCTTGCGATAACCCCCAGACGCCGTCTCGCTTCGAGCGCTCCTTCTGCATGGCGACTTGTGAGAAATTCACCGATTGCCGCAAAGACGACGGCTACATCTGCGTCGACATGAACATCCCGGACAATCTCTACGGCGCTGTGATCGTCGAAGAGAACGACTCGAAGGGGAAGGTCTGCGTGCAGCCCTACGACACGGACAAGGAGCCGGTGGGCTCGACCGAGGTTTGCACCGGCAACGACAAATTCGACGAACCGGTCCCCTACGATCCCGTCCCCAAGGACTAGCTCCCCCGCGATGCGTCGTGGGGGTTGGTTGCCTGGCAACTTCTCCTCGCACCTCGACACGGGGTATGACGGGGTGTCTTGACGAAGCCCGCGCGCGTTCTCCAAGTCCTCCGCGTGACGACCGCGCTGCTGTGGCGGATCGCCGGCTCCCTTCTTGTTGTCGTCGTGCTGGCATCGCTGGTCTTTCTGGCCCTTCGGTTGCTGCCCGGGGATCCGACGACGCTGATTCTGGGCGATCTTGCGCCGGCTTCCGCTCGCGCGGCACTCAGGGCGCGCTTGGGGCTCGATGAGCCGCTGCTCGTTCAATACCTTCATTTCTTGAAGGGGCTTTTCACTCTGGATTTGGGGGATTCGCTCGCGCGTCCTGGGATCGGTGCCTTTGACGAGGTCGGGCGATCCCTGGGGCCGACGACGGCGCTGGCGTCGCTGGCCGTCGGTTTGGGATCCTTACTGGGGCTGAGCGCGGCGTTGCTTTGTGTGGGGCCATGGCTCGGGCGTCGGCGCGAGTGGGTGCATCGTGTCGTGCTCGGTGTGGCGGCCAGTCCGCTCATTGCATTTGCGCCGCTCTTGACGTTTGCGTTCGCGGTGGAGCTGCGAATCGTGCCCCTGCCGGGAGATCCGGATAGCGGTTTTGCCGGTCTGCTTTTTGCGTCGGGTTTGTTGTGTTTGCCGCTGGGCGCGCAGGTCGCACGGATCGGGCGCGCGTCGTTGCTTGAGCAAGCCGGCGAGCCCTATTTGCGCGTCGTCGCCGCGAAGGGTGGCTCGCCGCTGCGGATATGGTTCGTGCACGCGTTGCCTGTCGCCGCGGCGCCCATCGCCGTGGTGATTGCGGCGCAGCTCGGCGCGCTCTTGGGCGGCGTCGTGGTGCTCGAGAAGCTCTTTGAGCGGCCTGGGCTCGGCACGTTGATGATTCAGGCGTACGCGTCTCGGGACATGCCCGTGCTGGAGGCGTCCATCGTTGCGGCGGGGCTCTTCTTTGTGGTGGCCCAGGCGGCGGCGGTGACGGCGCAAGCAGTGATCGATCCGCGGGTGAGGGGCGCATGAGCGGCGGCCTTGTGACGGGTGCAGACGGGGAGGCGAGCGCTGGTCCGGAGGAACGCGAAGCGCTCGGGGCGCGCGCCGCGCGCGCTCGAAAGCGGCGCTCGGTGCTGCTGCCCATCGTGCCTTTGGCGGTGATCACGTTGCTCTCGCTGCTTTACGTACTCATCTCGCAAACAAGTCCGGACCGGCTGCACCTGGCCTTGGCGTGGGCGGGTCCGAGTCTGGCGAGCGTTTTTGGGTACGGTGCCGGTGGCGTTGATTTGACCGCCCTTGTGTTGAACGCAACCTTGCGAACGTTGGGGCTGGCCGCGTGGGTGACGGCGTTTGGTTGGGTCGTGGGTACGACGCTCGGCACGGCGGCGGGGCTCGCTCGTGGTGCGCTGGAGCGCTGGGTGCTGCGCGCCGCCGATTTGGTCCAAGCGTTTCCGATATTCCTTTTGGCGCTTGCCGTGCTGGCGGCCGTGCAGATCCCGTCGCGGTGGCATATCGGTGCCGTGTTTTGCTTGGCGGCGTGGGCGCCCTTTGCTCGTATTGCGCTGGTGCAGGCGCGGGTGCTGACGACGTCGCCTTTTGTGGACGCGGCGCGGGCGCTGGGGTGCAGCCGTCCGCGGATCGTCTTGCGCCACGTGCTGCCGAACTTGCTTGGGCCGGTGAGTGTGCAGATTGGCACGTCCGCGGCGGGGATCGTGCTGGGTGAAGCGGCGCTGGGGTTTATTGGGCTCGGGCCGCCGGATGGCGTGAGTCTTGGTTCGCTCTTGGAGCAGGGGACGGACTCGATGCTTTTTGCGCCGCATGTGTTGGCGGTAGGGGCCGTTGCCATCGCGCTTTGTAGCGGCTCGATGCAATTGGCGAGCGAAGGCGTGCGGCGTGCCGTTGGGGTGAAGTAGGGCGGCGCGGGGTGCGTAGCCGAGCATCGTCGAGGGGCCCTGCGCTCCGGCGTCATCTGCACGTGCTCGCGCGCGGCCCGGCCGTCAGGACGCGGCTTGTGCTTCCTTCTGTGAAGCGGACTTTCAGGTCAAGAGGTGATTTCCCGCTTAGTCGCCGTTGTTGCTCGTTGTTGCACGCGAGATCCTGCTCAGCCTTTTTTCGGGACCCGACAACGTCAATTCGGGGAGGATGGATGGAGTCTTATGATGGGAGGGCGGTGTTTAGCAGCTGACGGCCGTATCTTGGTAAGGTTCCGTGCTACTTACATTCGCCAATTGAGCCTTGAGCACACGTCCTTCCGTCCGTCCAAATCGCGCGGCCCAGGTCCGCGCCGGTCAGGTCCGCGAGGCGCAGGTACGCGCCGGTCAGGTCCGCGTAGCGCAGGT
>PVBE010277003.1_pt1 | contig 24642 bp, 20 predicted proteins | sample 1631181 | NCBI WGS metagenome assembly PVBE01 (sample SAMN08397723, study PRJNA350692) | Marine metagenome, whole genome shotgun sequencing project. | isolation source: water | place: Pacific Ocean | collected 2012-04 | reverse complement strand
GCTGGCGGTGTTCTCGTGTCCGGTCTTGCCGTCCTCGCCGCTCCCCCAGCACTTCATCTGGTTCAGCGTGCCGATGACGCATGCGTGGTTGCTCCCGATGTCTATCGACACGACCCCGGAGTTGTCCAGGGTCTCCGACCTGAGCGGGGCTTCGCCGAGCTCCTCGCCGGAGAAGTCCAGTGACGTGAGCAGTATCAGCTGCGTGCTCGTCAGCATGAGCAGGACCAGGATCAGCGCCCGGACGGAGGCCCTTGCTTGCGCTCGCATACTGTTCCAATGTCAAATTCCGCTTTTGATATTATCCAAGGATTACTCTGTTTTCCGATTTCAGACACCCCTTTAGGGGGTGTCTGTTTCATCGCTCGAGGAGTATCTTGGCCTGGTCCGACCAGAGCTGCCTGCGTATCCTGCCCGGCATGTACTCTATCGCGTCGTTCACCACGTCGGACATGTCGTCGTCCATCTTCGACAGCTGGTCCAGCGTCGTTATGCCGAGCGTGTTCAGCCTCTTCTCCAGGGCGTCGTCTATCCCGTCTATCTGCTGCAGGTCGTCGTCCCTGCCTCCCGAGTCCCCGATCTCGGAGAAGTCCACCGTGATCGACTTGATCTTGATTCTGGCATTGATGTAGTCCTCCTTGGCCATGGAGTCCTTCTGCGCTTTCAGGTCGTTCAGCCTGAGCTCGACCTCCAGCTTGGTCACCTCTGCGGCCTGTTCGGCCTCTGCCTGTGCGAGGCTCTTCCTCTGGCGGGCCTCCTCGGCCTTCTTGCGCCTCTTCTCCGCCTTCTTCTTGACCTTGTCCTTCGCCTCTTGGCGCTTGCGGGCCTCCTCATTGGCTAGCTCCTCCGCGCTGAGCTTCTTCTTCGCCAGTGCCTTCTTCTTTGCCTTGGCGATCTTGCGGCGCTTCTCCTCCTCGCCGATCTCCTTCTCGAGGTCCAGCCTTGCCTTCGCCTCCGCCTCTGCCCTCCTCTGGGCCTCCTTCATGTCCCTCTCTTCCTGCTTGGATGCGTTCTCGGCCTCCATCCTGCTCTGCTTGGCGTCTAGGTACTCCTTCTGCGTGGTTTCCTTCTCCTTCCGGGCCTTCGATGCCTCTGCTTGCGCCTTCTTCCGTGCGCTGGTCGCCTTGCCCAGCACCTTCTCTGCGTCCTTCCAGGCCTCGGTCTCCGCCTTCAGGCCCTCCTTGGCCTTCTTGTGGGCCTGTGCTTCCGACTCCGCATCCCTTTCGGCCTCTGCCTTCATCTTGGCTTCCGACTCCGCCTTCTTCCTCGTCTCCGAGGTCACCTTCTTCTTCTGGCGCGTCTCTTCTTCCAGGGCCACTCTCTTCTTGCTCTCCTCCGAGGACCTCTTCTGGAATGCATGCTTGGCCTTCGTGACTTGCTCGAGCTTGCTCAGAGCCTGCTCCCTCTCCTTGTCGGCCTCAGCAGCCTCTTTCTTCGCGTCTTCCCCCCTCTTCTTGTGCTCCGCGTGCTTTGCCTTCGCTTCCTTCCCGGCCTTGTTCTCTTCCTTCACCCTCTTGGCAGCGCTCTCCGCGCTGGCCTTGCTGGCAACGGCCTTCTTGGAGAGCTCTTCCGCCTCGGCCTTCGCTTTGCCCGACTTCTCCTGAGCGGCCTTCCTCTCTGCCTCGGCCTTCCTCAGGTCTCCGCTGATTTCATTCAGCTTGGCCCTCGATTCTGAGAGGAGTGACCGCGCCTTCTCCGTGGCCTTGATGCTCGCGTCGCGGGCCTTCTCGGCATCCGCCTTCGCCTTCTCGGCATCCGCCTTCGCCTTCTCCGCGGCCTTTCTGTCGGCCGCCCCTTTCTTCGCGTCGGCCTCGGCCTTCTTGCGGACGACCTCCCTCTTTTCGAGGTCCCTCTCTGCCCTCTTCATATCGGCCTCGGCCCTCTTCGCCTTGTCCTCTGCGTCCTTCCTGGGCTTCACCGTGGATTGGTATGACTTCTCTGCCACCTTGGTCTTGGCCTCTGCTGCCTTTCTCTTCGAGATTGCTGCATCGGTCGCCTTCTTCGCCTTCTCAAGCCTCTTCTCAGCCTCCGACTTTGCCTTGGTCTCCTCGGCCAGCCTTCCCTCGAAGTCCTTCAGGATCTTGGCCTCGTCCTCGGTCCTCGCCCTTGTCTCCTTGACCTTCTTCGCCAGTTCCGAGATCTTGCCCTTCAGGCTCCTTATCGAGTCGGTGACCTGTTGGAGTTTTGCCTTCTCGGAAGCGCCCTTCTTTGACTCGGTGGATAGGTCCGCTTCTGCCTTCCTCTGATCGCCCTCGGAGTTTTTGAGGTCTCTCTGGAGGCCAGCCAGCTCCTTCGAAAGCTCTCCGGACTTCTTCGAGTCTTTGCTCGATCTCTCTAGCTCCTTTTCCAGCCTGCTCTTTGCCTCGGAGGCTGCCTTCTTCGAGTCCTCCAGCCTCGCCTTGACCGACTTCACCTGCCTTTCTAGGTTCTCGAGTTGTTTCGTTTCGCTGCTGCTGGATTTCTTTCTTCGGATGAGGTCGCTTTCTGCCTTCTTCCTTGCAGCCTCTTGGTTCTTGAGGTCCTTCTCGGTTGCTGATTTGGCCTTCTTTAGCTCGATAATCTTCCCGGATGTCTCTTTGATTGAGTCTGTTGTCTTCTTTAGGTCCTGCTCGGCCTTCTCCCTGGCCTTCTTGGCACTCTCGAGGTCCTTCTCGGCGGCCTTCCTTTCCTTGGCAGCCGCGTCTGCGGCCTTCTTCTGTTCCTGCAGCCTCTTCTTCTCGGCTTCTGCCTTCTTCTTTGCCGCGTCTGCGGCCTTCTTCTCGGCTTCTGCCTTCTTCTTTGCCGCGTCTGCGGCCTGCTTATCTTTGGCCGCGTTGCTCCCCTTGCCGTCAGCCATGTAGGGTCTTGTTAGTCCGGATATATTTAGGATGCGGAAGGACCCTCCCGCCGATTCGAAATATTACCCTCGTTACTTGGTTAGTTTACTATCGCAGGATGGAGTCTCATGCCTTTGAACTCTCTTGATTTTAGTACGTCGATTACGTACGAGGCTTTCTTCACGTGTACTTCTACGGTGGACTGCCCGTCCCCCATCGAGATTTCCCCGATTGCTACCTCTGGAACCCTTGCTTGTTCGGCGATCCAGTCTGCAAGTGCGAGCTTGCTGGCATCGCCCCTGCCGAGTGAGAGCCTGACCGTGACCATCCCGAAGCAGTCTGAGAGCTCGTCCCAGTCTTCCTTCAGCCTGGCCATCTCTTTGGAGCCTTCTGGCAGTTCCGGTGCGTCCACCAGGGGGATGGTCATCCCCCAGGTGTTTGCGATCTTGTCTAACTGCGTCATTTCTGACCCTCCCACGAAGCTCCAGGCCTGGCCGCTCCTCCCCATTCTGCCGGTACGCCCTATCCTGTGGACGTAGGACTCGGTTTCGTCAGGGAGGTCGTAGTTCACCACGTGGGTTATCCCATCGACGTCTAGCCCTCTTGCGGCAACGTCGGTGGCCACCAGGATGCTCTTCTTCCCTTCCCGGAAGCCGTCTAGTATTCTCTCTCTTTTGTTCTGGGCCATGTCCCCATGGAGGGCGGCTGAGTCCACTCCCTGCCTGTCCAGTCTCTCGTCCAGCATGTCCACCATCCTCTTTGTGTTGGTGAAGATGAGCATCTGGTCCCCTTCTGACATGTTTGCGACGATTCTCCCCAAGGCCCACATCTTGTTCAGTCGGCCGACCTTGATTGCGAATTGGTCGATCTCGGGGACCTCGACCTCGAGGTCCTCGCTCATCACGTGGACGGGGTCGCTGGTGAACTCCTCCGTTGCATCGAGGACCTCTTGTGGGAAAGTGGCACTGAATAGCAGCGTCTGCTTCCTGCCAGTCATCTTCTCGACGATCCATAGTACGTCGGGGAAGAAGCCCATGTCCAGCATCCTGTCGGCCTCGTCGAGGCAGAATATTTCGATGGAGGGGAGGTCGATGTGACCCCTCTTGCTCATGTCGATGACCCTGCCCGGGGTTCCCACGATGACATCGACTCCCTTGCCGAGTAGTTTTGCCTGCTTCTCGATGTCCGTGCCACCGTACACCGTCTCAATCTTGAGGCCCTTGCCGCCCTGGAGATTGTTCATCTCTTCGGCGACCTGGACGGCTAGCTCCCTCGTCGGGCATAGGACTAGTGACTGAGTCGAACCATCGGGCTTGCAAGACTCAATAATCGGAATTCCGAATGCTGCAGTCTTGCCGGAACCAGTCCTCGCCTGCCCGACTACGTCCTTTCCGTTGCGTGCTACCGGTATGGACTCGAATTGGATCTGGGTGGGCACTTCCCAGCCCATCCCCTTGATTGCCTCGGAGACATCGCTCTCGAGGTCCCAGTCGTTGAAGGTTAGGGAAGTCATCTTTTGGCCTCAGGACCAGGTCTCAGCTTCTCTGATGTCTTTCTGGAGCTCTCCCATCCAGTACTTCTTGCAATTTTCCTTGGTCAGGAACTGGTCTTTGCTGGAGAAGCCGTGGTTGTAGTGGCCCTTGTCTGCATTGGCCCACTGGTCCTTTCGGCGCTTGTGGAACTTCTGGAGGACATGATTTCTCATGTACTGCCTGAACTTCAGGGCCTTGGTTCGGTTCACTCCCTTGGGGGTGACGCCATCCCACAGTTTCTCGAATCGAGCCAACTTCTCGTCGAATTCGTCACTCATCTGCTTTCCTCGCTGGCCGGCCGACCTGACTGGCGTTTATCATCCTCACCCAAGGGGGGGAGGCTGGGAGGGAGCAGTTCTTCATCCTCCTTCGGGACATACTCTGCGGGAGCAAGCTTCCGGTTCTTCTCATCCTCGGAACCCTCGAAATCTGGGTCCAAAGCAAGGGACTGCAGCCTTTTCTTGAGGCTTGGGTCCTTCTCCTTCTTCAGCAGTTCCCCAGCAGCCTCCCGCAGCTCTTGGCCGGACAGGATGATGGACATCTGGCCCACACAGGCCTTCCTCATCTCCAAGTCATCGTCGGATGCTCCCTTCAGAATCATCTGAACCACGCGGGGGCTCTGGATGTCTAGCTTCCTAAGTGCCTTGATGACGGAGTTTCTGATGGCTCTGTCGTTCTCCCCTAGGCTCGACTCAACCAGGATTACGGCCACTCTCGGTTCGACATCGGCCAGAGTTGTCAGGGTCTTGGCCGCATTCCTCCTGACTCTGACTTCCTCGTCCTGGAGGGACCATGTGATCAGGTCCCATGCCTCCGCACCCCCCTTGGAAGCCACCGTCCTGAGTATCAATGAGCCCCTGATTCTGAGATCCACGTCTTTCTCCCTGATTATCTCGTCGAGATGCAGGCACCCTACCTCTGGCCACTCTATGGAGGTGAGTTTGAGGGCTTCGAATGCATTGTCGCGATGGTTCTTCCTTTGGTCGCGCAACTCTCTTCGAATGATGTCCTCGCACCCCGAGGGAAAAAGCGGGGCTATCTTCTTCAGGCAGTTCATTGCTTCATCTCTGACGGCATCCTCATCGTCAAGCAACCTGTCCGAGAGGCAGTGGAGGAGTATCCCCTGCCTCCTAAGGGCGAATGATGGGAGGGCCTTCAAGGCAGCAATCCTGACATCCGGAAAGTCATCTTCAAGGGCTTCAACCAGGGCATCGTATGCACCCTCGATATCCCCCCCTCTCACTTTGCTAAGCGCCTTAATCGCATCAATCCGGCCGAGCATCCATCTTTTTCCATCAGTTAGTATCTCCACCTTTTCGGACTCGCCCGTAGCAAGTGGGAGGATTTCTGAAACCTCCAGGCGCTGCCAAGGGCCGTCGGCCGGGGAAAGTGCGGCTATGCCCGTCGTTTTCTTGCCCTTTCCTTTGCCGGTGCCGATTCTTTTTCCCGTCCTCGGGTCGCGTGCAATGTACTCCCTAGGCATAGAAAACCGCACGCGGATAGAGGCACCACACTTCAACCAAGCGCGATATTGTTCGGGGCAACCATGAAGCACACTCGCCGCCAGCAGCCCCTGAAACATGTCTTCAGAGGTAGAAATCGAGATTTCCAAGCTACTCCACGCTTCTTTCAACGGAGGCGCCGGTGAGCCGTTTGGCTTGAGGGACCTAGCCAGAATGTGGTCATTGGAGATGCAATGGTTCTCGCCCGAAGCAGCCCAGTCTCTTGTTGAGAGGCTTTGCTCTTCCGGTTGGCTTGTGGGGGAGGATGACTCCCTGTTCCCCTGTGACTCGTCGTTCGAACACCCTCCGGAACTGGGCTGGAGGCCATTCTTGTCCAGGGTGGGGGAGATGCCCGAACCCCCTCAGGCTTCACCTGAGCCGATCGGTGGAAAAATGGAGGAATCCAACCCCCTCAAACCAGATTCTCAAACGAACTCGGAAGAGGATGGGGGTGGCAAGTTGGCCTCAAGGATAGCCTCAATGTCGGGATTGGAGAAGAGGGAGGTGATTCGCAGGGCACAGAGGAAGAGGAGGGCACTGGGGCCAGTTTCCCTGGAGGTGGCCATGCTTCTTCTCGCCAGGGAGCAGAACCTGGAGATGGATCGGATAATGGAAATGTCCTAGTTCGACCCGTTCCCATTGGTCCTGACCTCAGCAGCTAGGAGGCCGGGGAGGACGAGAAGGGCCAGAATTAGCGAGAAGGCAACTGATATCGAGCTCACCACTCCAAAGTCCCTTATCACCGGGATTGGGGATAGCAGAAGTACCATGAACCCGCAGATTGTAGTCCCTGCGGACATCAGCAGGGCAGACCCGGTGTTGGCGTACATGTCCTTCATCGCAGGCCAAATCGCCATTCCCGATGCTCGATTCGACTCGAACCTCCTCCAGACGTGAATCGAGTAGTCAATCCCGAGGCCGATGGTCAGTGCGGTGATCATTATCGTCAGGACGTTCCAGTTTATTCCCAGAATCGCCATCGAACCCACAACCCACGATCCGGCGAGCCCCACTGGGAGGATGACCAACAGGGATTGGCCGACTCTTCTGGTGAGTGCGGTCAACACCATTAGTGAAACCGTTAGGCTGATGGCTGTCGAACTGACGATGGATGAGATCAGGCCCGAGAGTAGGTTGGATAGAGTCATCAGATCCCCTACTGCATATGCCCTCCCCCCAGTATCGGAAGAGACGATGAAAGACTCCTCCTCCATGTCAATTGAGATCTGCTCGACCATTGCGCTGCTCTGCGCCTCCACATCGACCCTAATTCTGAGGAACCTTATCTCGGAACCGTCTTCCGTCAAACCAACGTGCTCGCTTGTCCTCTCCGACCAGGTTGTCCCCCTGAGTTGGTCTCCCACGGTTTCATTCGATAAGAGCGAGGAAAGGGCCGATGCCAGGTCTCCCTCTACGAAACTCTCGCTCGGCGCCAGGTCCTCCCCGAACACCTCTAGGTTGTACTCGGACCCGAAGCCCGGGTCCTGCTCGATTGCATCGGCCAGGATTCTGTAAATGCTGTCGTAAGAGGCCCATTCGTTGGCAGTCCCGGGAGCCTCGGTAACAACAGTCCCCTCCATCCTCGCCAGAGCGTCCTCCAAGTCGCCCAATGCCTCGATTAGGACCTCTTCGCTATCGAATGAACTCTCGCCCTCTCCCGGCTCTACGAGTATGAATACCGACTTCAGGGCGTTCACCTCGTACGATTGGTAGAGGTCCTCTCGAATCTCCATTATCTCCATCTCGTCCTCGGATAGGAAGTCAGTCAACTCGAAACTGGTGTCCAGCCCCTGCATCGCAACTACCACAGAACCCGCTGTTATTATGGCCACAGAAAGGAGGACCAGAGGGGCATTCCCCCTCTGGAAGTCGGCTGCTCTGCCAGCCAGATTGTCCAATTCGAGGCCCCTTTTCCGAGTAGCACCCATGGTCCTCTCTGCGAAAACGTGAATCGCGCCCACCGTAACCGTGCTTGCCAGGAAAGCACATACTACGCCCAGTGCTAGTGTTGCCCCGAATGTCCTCAGGGGGGGGAGTGGGGATAGGGAATTGGCAAGGAAGGCGAAGACAGTTGTAATTACCGCCAACGATAGTGCTACTCTCAGTTCCATCAAGGCCCTAGCCCAAGCCTCCGCAGAGCTGCTCGAGTCTTCCTTTGCCCGTTCGTATGCTCTCTGCAGGTGGATGGAGTAGTCTATCCCAAGTCCCAGAACAACGGGGGCGACCGCTATCTCCAGTATTGAGAATTTCATCCCCATTAGTGAAATAGCGCCATAGGTCCAGACCAGTGAGGCAAGGAGCGCGACTAGTGGTGCCACTACCATCGTTGCCGATCGGAATGTGAGTGCAAGTAGCAAGACTACGACAATCACTGCGAGGAAAATAAGCCAAACCAGGTTGTCCAGAGTGGACTCGTTGATGTCATTGCTGATCAAATCGTCAGAGATGACGCCATACTCTAGTATCGTCTCGCCACTTAGCATGGCCCTAATCTCGTTTGCATGCCTCTGGCGATCATCGCTCTCTATCCCCCCGCTGATTTCAATGAGCCACAAAGTGCTGCTAGCAGTAGGCGTGGGGTTCCCCTCCCCGCTCTCTAGCCAATCGCAAACAGGGGAGTAATCCAGGTCCTTGTGTAGCAATGCCGATGAAGCGAAGGCTGCAGTAGCAATCGACCTCTCGTCGCCCCCAATAGCATCTCCACACTCCTCTTCATCTAGGGCTGCGTCCAGCATCTCCTTCCAATCATTGAATTCTGAGAGGCCCCCAGTGTGGTTCCGTTGCTCCAAGAATCTCTGAATTACTTCGGCGGCATTTATCTGGGAGTCTATGAAAAAGCCATTCTCATCAGAATATGTTTGGATCTTATCGTGATCGTCGGCTAATTGCTGTAGTGCCTTCATCTCCAGCACGTTGGCGACCTGGTCCTCGCTAGCTGATGGTCTGACATTGATGTAAATCAGGTGCGGGGACGTCCCAATGGCCCCCTCGATTCTTTCCTGCGCCTCATCGGCATCAGTCTCCGGGGCGAATGAAGATAGGTCGGTGGTGAAAGCCAGGCTCCCAACTAGGAAATATGCCAGAAAACCAGTCAATAGAAGGCTTGCCAATAGTATTGGCAAAGACATCCTCTCAAAGGATTCAGCCACACGTTTTGTCATGGCTTCCATGCCTGACATAGCCGCCCCCAAAACCTCCCGCTGTAAAACTTAGGGGAAGTTTGAGGCGAGTTTCGTCCGGCTTTGGCATGCAAGGCCTCAAAAGGACCACTCAAGTCGAGCGACTGTCTTATGCCAGTGAAAGTATTGAAGAACGAGGGTCGAGAACTACGAATCAGAGTCATTGACGGAAATCATACGGCACTCCAGATGTTCCGCTCCCGCCTAAATGGGAGGGACGACGTCGAATATGCAAATTATTTCCAGAACCACCCGGATCTCGATGATCCGGAACTGTACGTCCGCACTGTCAAGGGCAAGAAGGCAGACAAGATTCTCAAAGACATATGCTCCGAGATAACCAAGGAATTCTCAAGCATCAAACTTTGAGGGGGTGATTCCCTGATTGGGAGCGAAATCGAGGACTATTTGGGACTATCAACTTGGATGGTCCCTGCAGAGGGAATCGGGGGCCTCCTGAAGACGAGGGTGGAGGATTTCCGAGTCGAGGAGTCATCGAAGGTCCCTGCTCTCGATGACAAGGGGCGGTTTACAGTAGCTAGAGTGACAATGACAAACTGGGAGACAAATCGGTACCTGAGGAGGCTGGCTAGGGCTTGTGGGATTAACAAGAACAGGATATTCAGCTCCGGATTGAAGGACAAACGAGCAATAACTACGCAGATATTGGTGATAGATGCACCTAGGAGAAAGGTCGAATCTGTAGAAATCCCAGACAGCACAATAGAGGTACTCGGCAGGACTCACCAGAAGGTTGCGATGGGGGATCATGATGGGAACCGATTCACCATCACTGTTCGCGGGTGCTGTGATAAGTCTGGAAACCCAATAGACGCCAAAGAAGCGATGAGCAGGGTTCACGAGATTAGAGACGGATTGGCCAAATCCATGGGCTCAGACGCATTTCCTAATTGGATCGGCCCCCAGAGGTTCGGCTCTACGAGGCCAGTAACCCCGCAGGTCGGCACAGCAGTGATAGGAGGGGACTTCGAGAACGCAGTCAATCTTTATGTCGGCATGGAGGGATCTAGAGAGGGCGAAGAGGCAGAGGCTTTCAGGGCATCATGGAGGGAAGATGGGGATCCCAAGAAGTCATTGGAATTAGCGCCCGATAGGCTTGGCTACGAGTCAGCAATGTTGCAGCAACTGGTCAAGAAACCCGGGGATTACGTTAGAGCGTTCAAGACACTACCTAACTCGCTCCAACTGCTGATGGTCCATTCTATCCAGTCATTAGCCTTCAACCACTCTCTCTCGGAGAGAATAGGATCCGGGCTGTCGTTAATTGAGCCCGAGGAGGGGGATCTTGTAGCCCCACTGATGTCCAATGGTAGAATCGATGTTGGGAAGATGGCCCATGTGAGCCCTACAAATCTTGAGCGCTGCCGCCGGAATTGCAAACTCGGAAGACTAGTGGTGACGGGACCCCTGCCAGGAAGGGACTCCTCTCTTGCAGAAGGGGGGCCCGGGAAGCACGAGCTCGAGGGGATAAGGCAAGCAGGACTGGACGAGGTGGATTGGGTAGTCAATCAGATTCCGAGACTCACCACTTCTGGAACGAGGAGGGCACTTTCCGTCCCATTCAGGGACATCACCGTCGAGCAGGCCCCAGAAGCGGACTCACTTTCCCAGCGATGGGACGAGGGACCCAAGGAAGGGGATCGCTGGCACCCGGAGGGTGCATCCCTCCGCCTCCGGTTCACTCTGCCAGCCGGGGCCTATGCAACTGTCATGATGAGGGAGATTATGCGCTCGCCTCTGGACCATTACTGATCAGAGCCGACCCATCTCTAGGGCCTCGATTTGCCCAACAAGCTCGTCGACTCCCCTTACCCTGTCTTCAAAACCGTCAACGATGCCCTCTCCTTCTCCGAGAACCGCTTGGACCTCTATGTACATCATTCCGAAGGCCAGAGGCTTGATCTCAACCGCCTGTACCTCTTCGAAACATGAGATTGCCTCCGCGATTTCCTCATAGTTTGGACTGCCATCCTCTGGCTGGTCTAGAGTTACCTTGTATTTCACTACGACATGGCCCATTTTTTCACCTCAGGGGCCCTCGAACCTGCACTGCGGGCAGATGTACTTTACAGACTGGACTCTGCACCTCTGGCTCCTGCCCAGAGGGGCAGAGCAACCCGGGCATGGGAACGAGGTGCTCTCGCTATCCACCAGTGGCGTCCCAGAGGACGCACAGACAGTTGCCCTTCCACTTGCTCCGGCCATCGACTTGCTGGCGTACTAGGGTCCCTTTTTAGCGTTGATTGTAGTTTTTCTTCTCTACCACGTGCTAGAATCGGCATAATTCTGCTCAAATTTGAAAAGATAGAACCAGTCAACAGGTCCATGGTTGAAGAGGAATTGACACTCTCCGGGGCCCAATCGGATCTCTCCGAATTCGTAACTGACGAAGGCGGCATCTGGAGCCTGAGGGAAGTGGAGAAGGTACGCGGTTGGAATAACATTGAGTACGGCGCTGGGCTGTCCGGAAAGAATACTCCTTCCACCGGCCTTTCGATGAATAGGGCGTACATCCCCCCGGGAGGGATCGCAAAGGCACACATCCACGTAGACTTTGACGTGATGGTATATCTCCTCAAGGGCAGCGTTAGGCACGAGTACGGCGATGGGTGCAGGAAATCCGTGGTTCACAGCGCTGGCGACATGTTCTACATTGAACCGGGACTTCCACACGAGGTGTTCAATTGCTCAGAAGATGACTGGGTGCACGCAGTCGTGTCTAGATCCGATGCGTCCGAGTGGCAGAACATCGTCCCATACGACAGGGATTCCGAGTAACTACTCGCGCTTCGGGATCTTTCTGAAGCCGACCTTTGGGTCCATCTCCAAATCCTCGTCTTCTTCTACTACGATGCCGATTGAGGAAAGGTGGCTCTGGACATGCTCCATGGCAGTCCCCTCGCCCTCCGTCCTTTGGTTCCTCCTTTGGCAAATCAGGTAAGTCTCGGAGGAAGCGGTCCTGCTCGCAGTAGGGGAATACCTGCCAACTGCAGAGAAACGGAGTTTTGCAGCATCTACAAGGCCCTCGATCCCCGCGCCTTGGAAGACCTTGGTGATGAAGCACCCTCCCGGGGAGAGAAGCTCCGCAGCTACATCCAGTGCCATGGTTGAGAGCTCCAGTGAGATTGTCTGATCGGTGTCATACCTGCCAGTGAGTCTTGGCGATATGTCGCTAATCACCGCGTTCAACTTCCGATTCCCCAGTTCGCTCACAATTTCCTCTATTGTTGCCTCTTCATTGATATCCCCGACTATCACGATTGCACCATCTACGGGGGAGGTCGCCAGCAGGTCGACCCCAATCACGGTCCCGCCTTCTCCGACCTCCTCGACCGCGACTTGGGTCCACCCCCCGGGGTGGCAACCGATATCGAGGACAGCATCCCCTCTCCTCAGGATGCCGAACTTTTCCTGTATCTGCTTTAGTTTGTATGCTGAACGGGCCCTGTATCCCTTGGCCTTGGCATCTCTCCGCCATGGGTCGCGCTTGTTCTCCTGGTACCAGCGCTTACTCATGAGCCCACCCTTGGACTGACAGTTATGAATCCGGAAGATGGATAGTGGCTTGCACGGTGCTTTGTCGTATGTTTGAATCAAAGGCCAATTTCGGTAATTAGGACTCGAGCCGTGTCCCTTACTGCTTGCTCAGACATCGCGGTGGGCTCGAAGCCGGTACCAAGCAATTTGCCCACTTCCAAGTAGGTCTTGGGGACATCCCCTGCCCACCCCCTTTTCCCGCCGGTATAGTCTATCGAGACTCCTTCAAGACCGCTTTCCTCTATCACAATCTCGGCAATCCTGGAAACCGAGCAAGTGTCTCCCGTGCCCAGGTTGTTTAGGACGGGACCCTCCTCTCCGAGGCCGATCACGTGTAGCATGGATTGCACGCAGTCATGCGCCGACATGTATGATTTCTCCTGCTTGCCATCGCCCAAAACCTCTAGCCTCGATGGATCCTTCTTGAGCTTGTGAATGAAATCGAAGATTACTCCGTGAGTTCCCCTTGGGCCCACGATGTTGGCAAATCTGTGGATGTACCCCTTCGCACCGAATGTCCCCGCCCATGCGGTGATTAGCCCCTCACAAGCAAGTTTGGAAGCCCCGTACAGGGAAATTGGCATTACTGGCCCGTAATCTTCTGGGGTCGGCATCACCGACGCCTCGCCATAAACGGCGGAAGAGGAAGCAAACGATATCCTCCCCACCTCAGATATCCTCATCGCCTCAAGGACATTGTAAGTGGCCAACGTCCCCTGCCTCAGATCAGTGTCCGTGACCTCAGTACCGAGCCTGATGTCGGGATTCGCCGCTAGGTGGTGAACTGTATCGATCCCCTCCATGACCTCCATCACTGCCCCCTTGTCCAGAAGATCCCCTCTGCAGACTTCTACGGACCCACTTCCTTCGTGGTGTTCAAGGAAATCGGCCCTTCCACTGCTGAAATTGTCAATTACGCGGACTTCCTTGCCCCGTTCAACCAAAGCGTCGACTAGGTGGGATCCGATGAATCCAGCACCCCCGGTGACTAGGTCCATGCTGCTTCGAGCCCATATCCTCGCTTGAGCCCATCGGTTCACGGGCATCATTGACCAACTCCCTAATCGACTCATTCGGTCTGCGGTTATGCGAACGCTTCATTTGTCCCTGGTCGGGGAACGTGGGCGTGACTTCGAACGGAGGTGGTCCTCAGCAGGACGAGGAGCTAGTTTTCTGGGCATGGTTTTTCGAGAGAATTAGCCCAATTTCAAATTATTTCTCAAATATTGGCCAGGAAGTTAAGGATAGCCCAATCGGGGGTCTGCTGGACACTGCAGGGCAATTGTTGAACGATATCTCCGATGCCTCGCACATGGTCGCTCAGAGAACTGTAGAACTGACATACAGCGCCATTCTGAGGAGCCCGGCATACCTCATAGTAACTCTTCTGCTAGCTTCGGCACTAATTGGATGGAGGGCAGAAGACTTCGAGCACCAGATCAACGGCGATGTCGAGATATACCTGCCAGATGGGGCGAACTCCACCGCTCTACTGAACGAGGTCAGGACTCAGTGGTCTACGGATATCGTGATACTCTACGTTCAGACGGATAATGCCGCCGAAGGTGCTGATCACGGAGTCGACAATATCACCGATGCTGATATACTGAATCAGATTTCTTGGATCGAAGGGGACGACAACAACGCTGGAGAGAGCGGATATGGGAAGGGCTTGGACTACAACAAGGAAGATCGCGGTTCGCATGCCTGCAATAGCCCGATGACTGGCTGTGACGGTGTCGTCTGGATACTTTCCCCCGCCCAGATAATCAAGGAGGCAAACTCGACAAATTACCGATTTTCATGCGCAGTAGAAAAATACGGCCTTGACGAAATTAGCGGAGGAAGCTGTGCGATTGCAAGCCAGAACCCGAACGAGGGTTACTCCATACCGCAGGGGAACGGCGCGCAGGAGAGAATCGACGGTTACGTGGATAACTCGGAGGAACTTCTGTCAAACTTCGTCAAGGACACCAATAACGACGGCATATGGGATACTGGCGTCGTGATTATGGGAATTTCCTTCGATATGACCAACACTGATATAACTCCCAGGACCGACCTCAAGACCGGCGAGGAAATCAGGGACCACAAGGCATTCATTGCCTACGTCAAGGCCCTACTATCTTCCGACTCAACAAGGCAGATTAACTCTGGGACGAATCAGCCGAATTGCGAGTTGTGCACTCAGACATGGGACAAAACATGGACCATGGACGTGGAACGTTTGGACACAATCCCTCCTCGCCGCGCAGTTACCGTGACGGGACTGACTCCCGTTCTTCACGACGTCTCCGACTCGATTTACGATGAGCTGCGCTATACAATGCTTCCAATCAGCTTGGGTCTCGTTGGTCTGACGATGTTCATCCTCCATCGAAGCTGGAAGGTTTTGGTCATCTGCGGCACCCCTATCGCGATGAGCCTAGCTGTCACATTCGGCTCAACAGTGGTTTTCGACATCATGCTGACTCCGATGATTATCTCTGCCGGCCCGATACTGGTTGGTCTTGGAGTGGACTATTCCCTTCATTTGACAAACAGGATTGAGGAAAATAGGGTGGAGATTCTGAAAAAGATTGAGGAGGAATCATGGGCTTCTAGGCGTGACGGGGAAGAGGTCTCCCAGCCAGATCCCTTCGACCCGCAAATCAGCCTAACTGCGAATGTCAGGGCAGCCATGACTACGGGAAACGCAATCTTCCTTTCCGCCCTAACGACAATCGTAGGATTCAGCGTGCTGATGTGGCATAGCCTGGTCCCCATTGAGCCCATGAGGACGGTGGGCAAGACACTACTGATCGGCATCTCGACCACATTCCTAATCTCGATGCTAATGGTTCCCGCTTGGATTGAATTGCTCAAGTATAGGAAGGGAGACTCCAGTAGCATATTCAGATCCGGTGTCGTTGATTCTTCCAGGAGGAAGAGGTTGGACGAAGAGAAGGCTGCAGAAGCAAAAGCTCTGCCCAGAAGGCAACGTGACTCGGCAATAGACACATCCGACGTCTTCGGAACCATTCTGGGGATTAACAGCCTACTATTCTATGTCGTTTCGACTGCCTTATTCGTAGGCTCACTATTCATTTTTACCAGTCTCACCCGGGACGGCTCGCTAATCCTTGGCTTCACCCTCTCTACGACTCTCACATTCTCCCTTCTGGATGACTTCTGGGATGCAGTGGGAAAGGTACCACTCAAGGCCACGCTCCTCGTAATTCTAGTCTCTTCCGCAGCGACTATCTGGGGGGGCATGATGTTCAAGGAACAGCTGGGCAAAGACATCACCGGTTCATCGGATGAGGTCCCACCCGGTCTTGAGTCATATGAGGCGCTGAGGGAGTACAGCATAGTCTTCGAGGGCGGGCAGACTAACATGTTCATCGTCGATGCAACAGATAGGGGCCCTAGGAACAACACCGCTCCAATTCGGGATCTGCCAATCCTGGATGCAATCGAGCATATGCAGGCAATGAAGATAGATAACGTGGCGAATACCACGACAATAAGCCTCGTCAATATCCTCAAGGCAGTTCATGTGGATGTGGAGATAGGTGGACTCGAGATCTATGACCAAAGCCTGTGGGAGTTGATTCACGACGAATGCTGGGACGAATCGGCCAATCCGCTTAGGCCAGATTGCTGGCCTTACGCGGTTAGCAGCAGGGAGGATATGGTCAACATCGCCTTCGATACCCTAAGCCCAGAGGTCAGGTCTATGCTGATGAACTCCGCTGGTGCAGAAGGCGAGACTAAGACGCTGGTCTACGTCAATCAGCCATACATCAATTTGGCAGTCGCTGGAGGGCTCAGAGAGACAATCGACGGGCACTTAGACGAAGGGGGTTGCTCGACCCCACTGAAGTGCAAAGCGCTCGGGATTGAAGGCGTCTCAAACTCTCTACTGACCGGAGGTCTCCCAGTCTCACTGGACATCAACGATGGCATACACCAGGCCCAATCCAAGACCACCATCGCAACCATGCTGATCCTACTCCTTGTCATGGCCTTCCTTTTCAGGTCCGCAAGACTTGCAATCTTCACAATGACTGCGGTAGGGGTAGTGGTCCTTTGGCAACCGCTTTTGATGTGGTTCTACAAGGTCAACGTCAATGTGTTTACCGCGATGATTGGGACGCTGGTATTCGGCATAGGGGTGGATGACTCTATCCACATCATAGATCGCATCAAGGATGAACGAGAGACGCCAGCTGGAATACAAAAGTCGGTTTCCAGGACCGGTCGGACCATTTTCGAGACGACGGCCACGACATGCACTGGACTTGCGGCTGGCCTATTCGTAGCAATCCCCGGACTTCAGAACTTCTTCGTCCTCATGATGCTGCTCCTCGTACTAGCACTCCTAACCAGCTCCATCCTACTGCCAAGCCTAATTGTGGCATATCACGAGCTCTCTCACGCCCTGCGAGGAAAGATTGGTACTTGGCAGGACTATGGTGAGAGCGGGTCGATAGCCGACGGATCCCCTGTTGATGCAGATGTCTTCGACTAGGGGGAATTGGTGAGGGTGCAGGGAGTAAGCCCCTTTCTGTTCACCTTTCGGCTGGTCGCATTCAACTATGCATCCTACCCGGTCCTGTCGATGCCCTAAGGACCTGCTTGGACTTGCTCCGACGTGGTTGCCCGTTCCAGCCACGCTCAGGAAACCTCCCCCTTTCGGGTTCATCGTACCCCTGGCATGGTTCGTTTCTGCTGCAGTGCCGACCCTCCCGGGCCCCCGCCTTGTGACGAGACGCCTGCATCGCGGAGAGGGGACTTTCCTCAGTGTCTAACACTGTCAGCGACCCTCCTGCTCCCTCGTTCGTGCGGCTGCACCATATCGGAAGAACCCACCGGATGGATAGGGCAACAATCATGCACGCCCCATCCATCGTAGTTGCATGTCAGGGATGGAGCAATTGAAGGAGAAAGCAGGAATAGCCGCATGTCAGTTCGTTTCCGATGGCATGTCATTAGGACTCGGCACCGGGTCCACCGTCAGATACTCAATAATCGAGATTGCAAGGATGATCAAGGAGGAGGGGATAGATGTCGTTGGTGTGCCCACAAGCGAGGATACCAGGATCTTAGCAGAGCACCTTGAGATTCCACTGAGGAGCATAGAAGGGGCAACCAACCTTGACTTGACCATAGACGGGGCAGACGAGTTCGACCCCAGATTCGACCTAATCAAGGGCGGCGGCGGTGCCTTGACCCGTGAGAAGGTCGTTGCCATGGCCTCAAGATCAATGGTGGTGGTGGCCGACGAATCAAAACAGGTCGACACCCTTGGGGGGTTCGATCTTCCGATAGAGGTCGACTCATTGCTATGGGAAGAGGCAAGGAACGAGATCTCCAGTTTCTGCCCCGGCGAAGTCAGACTCAGGGGCGGGCAAGGTGATCCTTACATCACGGACAACCAAGGACTCATTCTAGACTGTTCATTCGGTCCAACAATATCCGATCCAAAATCATTGGAGATGCAGATTTCTGAGATACATGGTGTCGTTGAAGTTGGCCTTTTCGTGGGAATATGCGATGCAGTAGTGATGGCTTCCAACGAAGGTGTGGAAACTCTAGTCAAGCCGGGCGGCAGACTGTAGCTATCCGTCGTGGTTAAAGAGGGGCCGCCAATCCCGAGCCGGGTCTGTAGCTTAGTCAGGTAGAGCACCCGGCTCTTAACCGGGCGGTCGCGGGTTCGAACCCCGTCAGACCCGCCATAGTCAACACGCTCACAATCGAGGTTTCATAACCGTGGGCCAAGACGGCATAATGGGCGTCACTATGGGGAAGCAGTACTGGATAGGAGATGTTAGGTCCGGTTCGCATGACGGGGAAACCGTAGAACTGAAGGGTTGGGTCCACAGGACGCGAGGTTCGAACAAGATTCGATTTATCGTGGTGAGAGATTCCACCGGACATGTCCAATGCGTCGCAAAGAGGGATTTGATCGGCGACGAATGCTTCGAGGACCTCAAAAACGCCCTGATAGAGTCAAGTGTGGTAATCAGGGGGGTTGTCGAGGCAACTGACAGGGAGCACGGGCATGAGGTTCAGGTGACCGAAGCCGAGGTCATTGGGCCCGTGAATCCCGATCGGCCATTCCCAATTACCGAGTCAGCCATGGAAGAAGCTGACGGCGGTGAGACGGAGTTCCTACTCGACAATCGCCACTTGTACCTCCGGACTAGTCGTATGACGACTATGCTCAAGATCAGAAGCTCTGTATTCGGTGCGATCCATTCATACTTCCGAGACAGGGACTTCATCGAATACCAGGCCCCTAACTTCGTCGCAGGGGCGGTCGAGGGCGGCAGCACCCTCTTCGAGGTCCCCTACTTCGGAAAGAAGGCGTATCTTACACAGTCATGGCAACTCTACGCCGAGGCGGCGATGCCCGCTCTAGAGAGGCTATACACTATGGCACCTTCATTCCGTGCGGAGAAGAGCAGGACAAGGAGGCACCTCACTGAGTTCTGGCACGCTGAGATGGAGGTCGCATGGGCTTCAAACAACGAGGTCATGCAGCACGGGGAGGGAGTGGTCCGCAACATCGCGAGGACCCTTCTGGACGATAGATCGGAAGAACTCGAGTCCCTTGGAAGGGACCTATCCCTGGTGGAGAGATACGCCGACAGCGAATATCCCAGGATTCGCTACGACGAAGCGGTAGAGGCGCTCCAGGCAAAGGGGGTTGAGATTGAGTGGGGGCAGGATCTGGATTACTCCAAGGAGAAGGTGCTCACTGCAGACTTCGACGTGCCACACTTCCTTACCCACTATCCAAGAATCGCCAAGCCATTCTACCACCGTCCCGATCCCGACGACCCGAAGTACGTCCTCTGCCATGACCTCCTGGCGCCCGAGGGATACGGCGAGATCGTCGGAGGGGGTGAGAGGACGTGGTCAGAGGATGAGATTCTCGAGAGGATTGACGAGGAAGGCACGCCAAGGGAGCCATATGAATTCTATATCGACATCAGGAGGTACGGAGGCGTACCCCATGGCGGATTCGGTTTGGGAGTAGACAGGGTATGCACATGGCTAGCCGGGGCCGATCACATCAGGGAAGCAATACCATTCCCGAGAGACAGCAGAAGGGTCACTCCATAGGGTGGGAAAATGGAGGCAGAACAGACAAGGCCTTTGGCCAAAATTGTTGCAGCATCCGCCATCACGGCTAGCCTATGCTGCCTCCCCTCGGTAATTTGGGTACTCTTCGCCGGCTCATCGGCAATTGTAGCCGCAGACCAGCTCTCAAACGACCTCTACTACTCGTGGGTTAGATTTGCATTGTACGGCGTCTCGTTCTGCATGGTGACATTAGGTCTTCTACTGTACTTCAGGAACCAAGGTGTATGCACGCTTGACGACGCGAAGAGGGAGAGGAGGAGGGTCGTGAACACTTCTCTAGCCGTATTCACTGCATCCGTCCTATTCTACATGGTGTGGAACTTCGTCATCCTCGAGATTGTTGGCATAGCGATTGGATTGCCTTGGGAAGATTCTGCATTCTGGAACTAGTTCTGCGGAACGAATGCCTCTTACGAAGGATGCCCCTAGCACCTCCATGACTGACGACTGGCGCGATATCGACATCTCAAATCCCACAGAGGAGCACCAGATGCTCCGTGAGATGGTTCGAAACTTCGTCAAGGACAGGGTCGAGCCACAGGCGCTTGAACACGACAGGGACGAGAGGTTCAATCTGGAGCTTTTCCGTGAAATGGGCGGGATGGGGCTGCTGGGCCTCACTGCCCCCCCAGAGTACGGAGGGGCTGGAATGGACGCAACCTCGGTTGTAATTGTGAACGAGGAGCTGTCATACTCTGACCCGGGCCTCTGCCTAGCATTCCTTGCCCACGATCAGCTTTTCGTGAACAACCTAGTTCACAGCGGGACCTCGGATCAGAAGGAGAGGATTCTGCACAAGGTATGCAGCGGGGAGTGGGTCGGATGCCTTGGAATGAGCGAGCCTGATTATGGCACTGATGTCCTGGGGATGCAGACCAGCGCAGTTCAGTCCGACGACGGTTCGTGGATCATCAATGGCAGGAAGATGTGGATCACAAACGGAATCATCGATGAGGACGGAACGCCAGCCGATGTAGTCTGGCTATACGCAAGGACTGGTATTGACGATAGGGGACGGGCTGAGCTCACTACATTCCTAGTCGAAAAGGGGATGGAGGGGTTCTCTGCCGGCCAGAAGATAACAGACAAGCTTGGGATGAGGGCCAGCACAACTGCTGAACTAGTGTTCGAGGACTGCGTAGTTCCTGCTGAGAATGTAGTGGGAGAGCCCGGCGAGTCGATGATACACCTCATGAGGAACCTCGAGCACGAGAGGGTCGGTCTCGCTGCAATGAGCGTCGGAATCGCCAGGAGGTGCCTTGCCGACATGAATTCCTATGCCACAGAGAGAGAGGCATTCGGCAAGCAGATCCGTGATTTCGGCCAGATCCAGCGTCATATCGGGGAGTCGTGGGCCGAGTACAGGGCCATGCGCGCATATGTTTACGACACTGCTAGGCAGATCGAGCTCTCCCAGGCGGGTCACAGATTGGACTCGGACGGCGTCAAGCTATTCGCCACGACTGCGGCCAAGAACATCGCAGACCGTGCAATCCAGGTTATGGGTGGGTACGGTTACGTGGGCGAATACGTGGTAGAGCGGATGTGGAGGGATGCCAAACTGCTTGAGATTGGAGGGGGGACTCTCGAGAGCCACCAAAAGAACATCACAAAGGACCTGAAGAGGGACTCTAGCGTTATCGATGACTAATCAGTCTACGTCCTCGATAAGGACCATCTTCAAATCCCCGTTCGAAGCACTGTACTCTATCGACTTGAAAGCCACCTTGACTTCCTTCCCATCGAATGGGTCGATGATGTGGGGCTGCCCGCCCCTGAATAGCTCCATCATGGATTGGTACTCCGATACGGAGGCCGATGAAATGACATCGTAAACGGCAGATTCCGACCCCTCATCCAGCAAGTCATCGCCCTCTCCGCCTCTGATGACTGTCCTCTGGATCCTCCTCTCGATGTGGATTGTAATCTCTACGCATGGCAGCGCCAACTCAACCATCCTTTCCTTCTTGGGCTCCAGCAACGACGACTCTTCCGCCTTCCCCGGTCCTTTCAGTGTGAGGCTCAGTGGCCTAACCAATCTTTCATCAGTCATGTCATGCGGCCCCCGTCTCAATTAATCAATATTGCAGATGCGACGAAACCGCTTACTTGCACCTCAATTGTGATGTCCTCATCATCGTCTTGTGTTACCGGGCCGAGCTCCTCGACAGTATTCACGTCCAACTCGACTTCCACGGATAGGACTCCCTCCCCCCAACCAGACTCAGACCAGGGGAGGAGTGCCTGGAACTCGTTTGCAGCGTTGTAGTCGACATCCTCGCCGGAGTACCCAGGATATGTCTGAATCCGCATGATGATCCACTCACAACTGCTGTCTTGCCCGGACAATTCGTTTTGTTCAGAATCCCATTGTGCAGATAATTCTCCGTCATTTAGGATGTTTGCTGCAATTGAGTCACATTGGGCAATTGGGTCTAATGTGGTTCCATTGGAATCTGAATCCGGTTTCACAATCACATCAATTTCTCCAACTAGATATCCATCTGGAAGTTCGAATTCATCCATGTAGAACTCGACAACCTTCTTCTCTTCATCTTGCCATGTTTCTTCATGGATTGTGGTTGAAACTGAAATGTTGAACTCGATCAACCACTGGTCGTCAGTGGCTGCTTCTTTGGCAGCATCGTATTCTATTTGGGTCCAGTTGTATAGGTTTGACCCTCCAGAAATGAGAATGACAACGAGTGCAATCGATGTGGCCACATTGGCTTCCTTAATGCTGAAAATCTCTCCAACAATATCCACCATCTCCCCACTCATTCCTTCAGGATCCCGACCTTCCATCCAATCACCTAGTTATGTATCCCCATGGAGTCGAAAAGTATCGCAATAAGCAGCGCATAGCAAACTACCGAAATCATTGCCATGGAAAAGAACCTATATTCCCCATCTTGAATGCTTATTTCTGCCACTCCGACTAGTTCCTTCACCGAATCCGCAGCGCTAGAAGTTTCAGTGATTATTTGATCCATTATCCTCTCTTCCCAACCAATGAAGACAACTACTCCAGCAGCGAAAAGTGCAGATGTGATCATTTCAGGAATTGGCAGGATAATCTGAATCATCTCGATGAGACTTGACGTCGCAACCAGTAACAGCAATAGGACCATGATTCTAGTAATCATTTTACTTCCTTCGGCGCCAGTATCCACCATGTTGTAATTCAGTAATATGAACATGAAAATCAAGGGAACTCCGAGGAATCTCGCCACTTGGAATGTGAAAACGTACCAATCGACGAAATTCTCATCCCAAGCCTGGCAAGCGGTCAGTACGCACGACTCAGCATCGCCGAAGTTCACGATAGTGAGTAGGTACCACAAAATGCCAGTAACGAAAACCAGTGATACTACAGCGTTGAGGGTGTTAAAGCCCCTGCTCATAGCCCTCCAAGATTCTCCTAGGAAGATCACTAGGAATGTGGTCCCAACCAAAGATAGCTGTATCATACTAACTGAACTGCTTAGGAATGTTTGCGCCACAAAGTCCTCAACTACCCAACGCCCATAGTACACGGACGAAATCCCGGTGATGTTCTGAAGCCAGAAAATGTAGGTTTGCCCATAAGCTCCCAGCATTAGTAGGGCAGTGACACTTGAAACCGCCCTCGCCCCCTCTTCCTCATAGAGTATCTCGCCGAATAGGAATCTTAGGTAAACTGGGGTCCATACTACGTAACCAGTCCAGATTAACAGGTATTTCACTCCGCGAAAAGAGAACTCGGTGAATATGTCAAGGGGGATCAAGACCAATGCCACAGAGAGCACGAATAATGTGCAAACCTTTACCACGTTCTCCTTCTGAATTAGTGGATATGGGTATATCAGAGGGAGTATGGCTATCGAGGCATAGAATGCAGACTCCAATGCGCTCTGCCCATATGTCATCCACGAGTAGAAGATTGACTCGTATGTGAAGAAGACAGAGACAGTATCAGTCCCCAGTTGCTCTATCCTATAGTCGATGAGGGTGGAGAACACGTATTGAATCCCAAGGATCACCATCATCCACGAAATTAGAAGGCCTGCAAATCGTTCGTTCCACTCCCTCTCAGATGACCTGTGCACTAGTACTAGCGCCATTGCTCCTAGGGCGATATGGACAACTGAAGCAACTGGAAGCAACTCATTTAATGACTCATAGAGCTCATCGGCCACGTTATCTGATTATGTTGCATTAGTATTCTTTTTTCAATTGTCTGTTTTTGTTTAGTTTGGTAGTCCCGCCCGGATTCGAACCAGGGTCCCCGGGACCAAAACCCGAGATGATGGACCACTACACTACGGGACTCCGAACCTACCCCCGACCCCACACTCTTTGTATTTGACGGGACTTCAAGCCGTCAATATCAAGCATCAAACTCCTCACCACGGCTCGTGCGTCGCAGACTCGTGCCACTAGTTTTGGCATTGCTAATTTCCTCATCACTACCCTCTATAGCATCCGACGGACTCTCCAGCAATGACTCCTCGAAGGAAATGTCCGACCTGCAATCAGAGCCTTCGGTTACCTTTGCAAATCCATGGGTGGAAGACTCCCTGCTGAGTAAGGCAGATTCCGGACAGGAGATGCTCTGGGTAACCGCAATCACCAGCTCCCTAGCACATCTTGACTCGTGGCAGCGGAAGACCGGCTCAATAGAGAGGCAAGCCCCCCCGGGACCCGGTGAGTCGATGTACCAAAGCGATGCTATTTCAGTGGGCATCGATCACCGGACCTTCTGGGTCAACTCCTCCTTGCTCCAGAAGCTCAACTCGGTGCATGGGATTATTGCACTTCTAGACGCTGAGAAGTCCCCAGAGCCATATGGGGTGATTCCCCTGGAACCAGACCCTAACACCGTCAGATCGGGAGAGATACACGGTGCAAACGATGCCTGGGAGATGGGATACTCTGGAGAGGG
>PVBE012982186.1_pt1 | contig 24652 bp, 24 predicted proteins | sample 1631181 | NCBI WGS metagenome assembly PVBE01 (sample SAMN08397723, study PRJNA350692) | Marine metagenome, whole genome shotgun sequencing project. | isolation source: water | place: Pacific Ocean | collected 2012-04 | reverse complement strand
AATCTTACCTTCTGTAGTAGGATCCCATTCATCAGGTGAATGTTCATGATTACAATGTAGATCTATCTTATACTCATTCCACTTATCATTTGGATCATAAAGTGGATCATTAGGATCTCTTTGGCGTGGTTGTGACATTAGTTTTGCTCCTTATTGAATAGTTTACGACACTTTTTAAGTTCTTTAAGTTCATCCTTAATCATTTGATAAGCATCTTCAGGAGTGATACGTCTTGACATTTCCATGGCAATAGTATATTCAACTCTAGTACCAAAGTGTTTGAGTGCTTCTTCAAATGAGTTTAGTTCTTCATACATTCTTAATCTCCACAATTTCAGTTTTTAATTTATATATCTCTTCTTGTACCCATAACATTTCAATTTGAAGTCTATCAATTTTTTCATCATGAGATTTCAACCAATCAAAACTTAAGTTTTCTTTATAATCAGTTTCATTTGTTGATAAATTAAACCTACTTCTAATATGTTCTGGAGGATTATCAATTTTCCATGGATAAAGATGGTATTCTAATCCAGAAACAATTTCCCATAACCAAACACGCATTTTATATATCACAGTTTAACACCTATATCAGCAGAGGTAACGTAAGTGTGATCATCAAGCGTACCGTCTTGTAAACGCTTGAGATGCCATGTTGCTTTTCTTTTTTGATTGTCTTCCATTAAATTCTCTCATAGTCATCTTTTAACCTTACAATATCATTCTCATCACATATAGTTCCAAGTTGCACTTCTACAAGTTTAATTCCATCTTTACCAGCAGTTAATCTATGAATTACACTAGTTCCAATATGAATATGATTACCACGAACAACATGGGAATGATGATCTGAAAGAGTTAAAAATCCATCACCATCAACTATTACCCAAAATTCTTCTCTATGTTCATGTTTTTGTAAAGAAAATTGAAGATGTGGTTTAATGTATAATGTTTTTATTTTATATGGTTTAATGTTGTTAGTGTCATGTACAGTATACCATCCCCACGGTTTTTCAACTTTGTCAGATATCACAACATTCTCCATTTACCATAACACCTCCAGGACATTGATTACTATATGGTCGATTGAATAAATTGGTAGTTTTGGCAGTTGTTGTCTCTTCAGTTTTCTCAGGTTTTTTATTAAAACCAAATGGTCCCACTTTACCATCAAATCTTTGCTTCATTACAAGACTTGCAAGAGATTCCATGATTTTTAAAACATCCTCTGTTTTTGCATTTTCGCCAAGTTCTTTAGCAATATACCAATACTTTGCAAAAAATTCTGGTGCTACTTCTTTGTATTCTTCAACGGTAATAGGTTTAGTTTGCATTTTTCTTTTTTAAATTGGGGTGAGGGGCGTAAAGTGGCCCTTGGTAATTTTTGGAAGGTTTATGATTTTGTGTGATATTTGTTGTTTCTTTTAGTCTTTTTAATGCTTCAATTGTTTCTGGATTTTCTTCCCACTCCCATGTCTCCTCACGACCTTTTTTGTCAATTTTGGTCCAGGATTTTTTTTCTGTTTTATTTGGATTCAATTTCATAATGCTATAGGTCCATCTGATTTTTGAAGTTCATAAATTTCATCACTACCCCATACAACCTTGTCATCTCTCCATCCTTGGTCTCTACTCTTATAATAAGATCCATTGAACTTCACTGTAGATCTTACCACACCTCCGTTGATAATGCAAGCATCTGTCTTAACCTTACCGTCATAATAATCTCCTGATTGAAAAAACATCATATCACAACAATGATTATGTTCACCCCATTCAGGTGTCCAATTCTGTACTATAATAATACCCTGTTGCTCAAAGACTTTATGCCATTTATATCTGTAAGGAGCATCTTCACCCATATAATGATACCACTGCTTAGATGATAACTCATTCTTACTAATACGTTCCCATCTCAATTTACAATGAGCATACTTAGCAGGATTAGAAGATGCTTGGTTCCAGTTATCATAGAACCCTTCTAGTTTATCACAAAAATCTTTAATCATAATTATTGCCAATTATAGTGATAAAAATTTCCTTTTCTTTTAATGGATTCATGGTTTAATATATCCAAAGTCTACAAGATATTTACGTGTCAAAGGAGTTGGTTCAAAAGATTCCCACATATTACCTTTAGCGCATGCTGCAAGTGCATTAGAAGTCATTCCTTCAGTTTTACCTGCCCAAGTTGCTTCTTTCTCCCATGGCCATGCTGACTCAGGATAGGTACGTTCTACCATTTCCCGCCATAACATTGGAACTTGATCTGTAGGTTTAATAATAGCAATCATACTATTATCAATCGTACCTGCCATACAATCCTGAGCAGCATGCCATCCTTCATGGCGCATCACACTCATCAATACATTCGGACGACCCATGTATGCACGATTCAGGAACATATTGTTACTGACAGTATGATACACTCCACGATGACCGTGTGGAAAATACTTTGCATCCGCAAGATACACTTTACTACCCACTTGATTCAACGCACTGAGCATACTATTAAATTCTGCTGCGATATATGTGTATCGTTCAGGATCCACATACTCAGATGAAATATCAAGTGTAGAGAATACCTCGTCTACACCATCTGTACACTCTCCCAATAACATACAACCCATTGAATCATATGTGTTGTATCCTTTTGTGATCTTGCTTTCATTAGCAAATACTACTGTTGCTGTTGCCATACTTGTAGCAGCAAGTGCTGCTATCATCATCTTACGTAAGATCATTGTCCTTGGTCCTTGTTTTCCTGTCTAATCTTGTGCAATAGTCCTTCAGCAAGTGCGTGGTCATCATCTTTACATGCTTCCATGTACTGTATGATTAGACCACGTACCTTATCACTCACAACATACTCATCATCACTCTTCATGATGCTGATCATACAACTTGATCAATTCTACTTCATGAAAGAATGTAGTAACTTCATCATCCAATTGTTCGGGATCCATCCACTCAAAGAACTCATCAGCAAGTGCCATTGCACTATCTACATCATCGTTCTTTATGTGATGACGGAAACGCTCTACAACACCATCATTAATGGCATCACGTTGTTCAGACAACCTATCAACAGTTGCTGCATCATCAGTGTATTCAAAATCTTTCATTGTTTTGTAGCGAAGAGAATGTTGTTTAGGTGATCATACTGTTTGAATTCTACATCCTTAGGGAGTAGGGAAACAGCAGCGGCAGCGAAGTCATTAGGAAACTTCTTAAACATACGCCAGAACTTCTCAGTTCCTTCGTAATCCAGATCCTCATGCGGTAGCACACGGATCTCAAACTCTCCACGAGTATACCGACTTGGATATGGTTGGATATACTCTTTAATGTGTTCAGCGAGCATGTTCATTTGACAAATACCTCATTGTGGTGTTCATTGGTTAGTGACTGCATATCTAGAAGCATGTTGCACATGTATGCAACATATTCTACATCTTCTTCGTTTGGTGCAAAATCATAGGCACACTCCCAGTCAATACTGCCATCAGTATTAACAGGAGCACCAAAAATATAACCATCATCATCCATAGCATATGCGTTGCCATCAGCAACGATATAGAAATTAGGAACAGTCATGGGTTTGAGAAGTGAATGAACTTAAGAATAGTATAGTATGTATATGGTGTTTTGTCAACCTGTGTATAGCAAGGATCATGCCTTGCGGATCTCACCACCGACCACTACGTCAGCTGGCACACGAGAGATGGTGTAGCGACGGATTTTCTGAGAGAATGGTCTCCATGCCTCAACGGTCTCGTTCACGATGCGATTGTGCTGCCTATCAGCACCCTTAGCAGTCCTGCACTTGCCTTCCTTCCGGAAATAAGTGATGGGTTGCAGTGGTGCTTCGTGTGTGTCGATCTCGATCTTGTAGAAGGAGTGCTTGACGATGGTGGTGGTCATGGGTGGTGTCCCTTGCTGATGAACATAGTATAGCGTCTCTAGGACGGCAGACCAAGCATTTCAGACAGTTCATCAACTGTCACTTCCAACTCTGCTGCTTTCAGTTCCAATGCCATCATACCAGCAGTGTCATCATCACCCATATCAATCTCTTCCATATCTACGGTCTTGGTCATGTTGTCAAACAGCATGTTGACAAAATTGCGGTCATCTTGAGTGATCATTGTTCAGTTGAGAGAGAAGATGTTTGTACAGTTCTGCAGCATTAGTATTATAATGTGCAGAATATTGTTTTGTATAACGTACTGGACATCCCATCATTGTATCCAACATAAATCGGATCTGAGAGGGAGTCAGTGGCACGTCAGTGTATTTTATTGTCATAGTGTCTTGAGAGGGGTTACAGACCCCTCTGGACACCAATCAACATGCCATAGGGGCGTATTCGGATCGTGGCATCTGATCTACATTGTATCCAGTTACCTCAGCACCGTTAGCGAGACGGGATTCCCACTCGTTACGTGCTGTGCTCATGGTCACAGTGCTGTAGGACTTGAGACCGTTAGCATTCCATGTGACACGCTTCTGGAAACGCTTCACGCCTTCATCAGCAATGAATGCCTCAGGGAAGAAATCGACTGTGCAGACGTTGGTTGTGAGTTGCATGGGGTGTTCCCTTAACGACTTCTATAGTATAAGGCATAATGGATGGGAGTGGGGGACGGAGTGGACACTTAGCTAACTGTCACCATAAATGGGGATGATGTCAGTTTTTGTGTGTACCGTTTTGTTTATGTGCTGTTCCCACTGAGCGGCATCGTCCAAATTGTAAAAGATCGCTTGTTGGCGGGACGTAGATCCCTTCTTTTTGTTCTGCATCCAAACAACAGCGTATTTCATGCCAAAATTGTGGGTATACTATAATGTTTACGTAGTGACGACCCCATCTAGAGTTTGCGGACTCAGGAAGAGGTTGATCAATGAAGCATATCGTTAGATATTCTTCACAGATGAAAGAGATGTATCCTTTGATTCCATCCCATTCAACAGGTTGTAGTAACTGAAAATCACTCTTGTTCATCGAATAACTTACGATCTTTGTTTTCTGGTTTAGGGAGACGGAACATCTCCTTTAGATCATTAAGACCATTGATCTGTTGTTGCAGATTATCAATCTGTGCCTGCAAGATCTGAAAGTTATGATCATTGTTATTTTGCATCATCAGCATCTTTTCTACTGATTGTTTAAATTGATCTTCAGTCATGTTCAGTATCGTTGTGGAAGTTTATCATATTGCCATTTATCTGACAAATCTTGCATGTCATCTAAAAGACGATGACCCATCATAAGATGTTTAAGATCAAGAGCACGTTCCATTGATGTCTTGTGATACTTGATTACATCATCGACGCAAGATAGCATCTCTTCATATACTTGTCTAGACGTGACTCTCTCATCCGAGAGGTAATCATCGATAGCGTCTTGCATACGGCATTTACGCTGTTTGGCGTACTCGTCCTCTGGCACATAGTTTTCGTTTGTGAGATTTGGTCGATTGTCCATGAAATGTTTGGGCATAGTCATTGGTTAAACTCCTCTTGACGGCGTTGTTCAAGGTAATTGACGATTTCATCTCTCCATTCCATCAATTCGTTAAAGCACTCTTGATTATGAGCACATGCACGAAGGGCAGGATCTGGTTTGACGACACTCTCATAAAAGAGACCAAGTGCATCTCGTCGTTTCTCGTGTTTAGTAGTGTCCCAATCCATGAAATTTATCTGACTCAGTTATTTTATGCGATTGGTGGCAGGAATGCAAGGGGGATTTAGATTTCTTCATAATCTCTTCAGGATTCATCATCCAGACGGTCAACCGATTGGATATCGCACACTGGAACCTCATGCTCTCCACCAATGATGTACCAGTGCATTAACTGTCCATGATACTCTGGATGTCCAACATATTCTGTAGTATACTCACGTTCACCACAATATAGCAGTTCCGATTCAGGAATTGAATGCTCTCTAAGCATTGCCTGTAACTGCATGTGTGTTAAATCACACTGTCTTGGCACTTTCATGGTGAGTTGCGATTGATCAGATCATACCACAATACCAATCTAGCGTCAACCTCCATCTGGTGGTTCGATTGGTTGACTATTAATGTATGGAATAGTGCCAGTAGGAGTAATCACATACGCTTTGATGTGATGATCATCATCTGGTAAATTCTGTGGTTGTGGGAACCAATCAAAACAATTATCTACAGCGACTTGCTGACTGTTAAAGAAGTAGAATAAATCCTTTGCTTCAAATACAGCATCAATCTCTGCTTCTGGGATGATCCAATTGGCAATCTCAGCATCATTTGGATCTTGATCCACATAGTATGCCTTTACAGTTGCTTTCTTCTCATCAGATAGAGCATGATACGCATGGTTATCAATAACCAATACGTATTTGTTCTCATTCTTAGCGATACGAGCACACACTTCGTAGGTAGTATGTGGATTGAGTGAAATTAGTGCCATTATTATTCTCCTGCTGCAATTTGCTCAAGGATGCTATCCAAGTTGGTTTCTGTATTACTATCGAAGATTCTACTTACAGGTAGAGCATCAACATTATCAACAGCAATCGAGATAGACAGATATGTAAGGATTCTATCAGTGTACTTCTTCAATACTGCTTGATTAAGATAGAAGTAGTGATGCTTAGTATCTGCTAGATATTCTTCTGTATCACCATCAGCAACACGAGTTGCATACTTCGATGGTGTAATAGGGAATTCAACTTCTACTGCAGGGATACCTTTCTGATCACTAGGAATATCTCTTAGTTTCTGTCTGTATGTGACCCACTGAGCTTTAACTTCATCAGTTAGTGGAGAATCTGCTGCTTGTGTCCAATCACAATCCATAAGTAGGAACTTTCTCATCATCTTGAGTTTGTTCCAGTTGACCATATTATCTTTTGCATAGATGCTCTTCAATTTGGCATCTAGATCATAATCTTCAATATCTCTATAGTTGATGAACTTATCATGCAGAGTATTGTAAAGACCTTTGATCTCTGCAGCAGTAAATTCTGATGTATCAAACTCATAAGATACCCACTTATAAGTTTTGGTTTTCTGATCTCTCTGATACTTGTTCTTCAGCATCTTAGAGGTTTCATCTTTATAGAAGATAAAACTTTCTAATTTATCTCTATCTGAATCCCACAGGGGATACAATACAGGAGAGATCTCCTTTGTCCAGTAGTCATCACTGATGCTCTTTGTCAGTCCATCACACTGTATTTGCCTATTAGTGGCATTTACAAATAATGCGACGGTTTGTGTATTGGCAAATTCGGTCATTGTACTTTATGGGCCCATCCTGTCAATATGTATTTATCTTCAGTAAATACTGTGTTTCCTTTATGAACATGAGTTAAACCTGCTGGCCAAATAACTACCATGCCACATTCTGGTTTAACTCTACGTCTTTGATATAAAAACTCTGTCTCTGCCTCACCTTCTGGCATAGTATTGAGATACATTATCCATACTAACTCACGACTAGCAGCAGTAAATGATGCATTTTCATAATGCCATTCGTGATATCCACCCTGAGGTGGTGTCTTCTGTGCTTTCACAGCATAAGACATCAGTTTAACACTAAGCAACTGATTATACTCTAAACAGTAACTTTTCAAGCAACACTTCAAATAGTCATTGACAGTGTTAGATAAGTGTACGTCATAATGGTTTAGAACACATGCATAGTCATGTCTTCCCATTCTACCATTGGCAAACTGTTCTTTACCAGTTTCACCGTCATTAATTAGAGCAGATGTTTTTTGAATCTCATCAACCTTGTCAATCAATTCTTTGCATAATTGCTTTGGGATGAAATTTTTCCAAACACCAATAAAGTCATCAAACTCACCCACCATTTGTTCTGGTGGAAATATAAAATTTTCATTATTCATAATTTAGTATGCTTTGATCAAATATTTTACTCTGTGATATTTAGTGATTAGTGGGATATTGTTTTCTGGAACAACTAGTGCAGTGGTTGAGATTGGAGTAGAAGAACTCATTAAGAAGTTTCCATCTTCAGCTGCTAATCCTGCCTGAACAACACCAATGTCATAATCTAGGAAATCAACATCACTGATAGTATTACCATCAGATGGAACAAATGTTCTTGTTGTTACTTCATCATAAAAGAATGTCATCATGGAAATACCATAGTTATCTTCCGATGCTACTGAGTTATCATCTTGTCCTGCATTTCTTGTCTGTCTGATAATTAAATCAACACTATTGGCATTTCTAATAGCAGTACCCTCAGCAAGTATAACCTCTTTTTCAACCCAACCTGTACCTAGATCACCTGCTGTAATAATAGTATCTAATACGTTAGTTGTGTTTGATGCTGCAGGTTTCCAATAACAAATAAGATCCTCTTCTGGAACTGCACCACCATTAAGATTAGTTCCTTTAATACATGTAAACCTAATCTTATTAACATTCTGACAATTAAATGATGCCAAAATGTATTGTCTTGTACCTGCTCCATTAAATGCAATGTACTTAGTTGCTAATCCTCCATATGTTGGAGCACCAGCACCAGCAGGCATGGCAAATTTATTAGATGAGTTAGTTCCTAAACCAGGACTCTGTGGTGTTACCTCATTAGCAGTAGTATCACCATCTGCAGTAGATTCTTGCCAAATATTTGCTGTGAAGAATGATCCACCAGGGAATCCATTAACATTACAATTGTAGTATCTACCAGCAGGAGATGTGGTTTCACCAACAACAGTACCACCACCTTCAGATCCACGATAAGTTACGATGACACTACCATTCTCACCATTTGTACCATCTCCACCACCTCCACCAACACTTTGTAGACCAGCAGAAATACCAATATTTTGATCAATCAAACTACAAACAATAGTTGCACCTTGACCACCGCCACCACCAGGTGAACCATATACTAAGATTGTAGTATCAACTTTAATTTCAACATATCCATCACCACCCCAATTTCCTGCCCCACCACCATTTCCTGCAGTGCTCCATGATGCACTAGCATAGGTTGTTCTGACGCAAGAATCTCCTCTCCTACCACCAGTACCACCACCGTTACCATTATGTCCGACACCTGCCTGACCTGCTTGACCACCTTGCGCAGAACCTGCAGGACCAGCAGCACCGCCGCCACCGCCTCCACCACCAGCGGTACAACCACCACTAGTACCACCACTACCATTAACAAAGTCCATTGCACTAGTTACATTATGTAAGTTTGTTGCTGCAGCTCTATGATTTCCACCAGAATAACATCCATCAGTAGTACCACCACCGTTGAAACCACCACCTGATCCACCACCTGAACCTCCACCACCAGCACCTAAGAATGCAGTACCTTGGTTGAAGAAAACACCAGTAGCACCACCAGCAGATCCAGCAGTTGCACCATTACCCCATGCACCTGTACCACCATTACCACCACTAGCAGCACCGCCACCGCCGCCAGATTGACCTGATTCACTACCAGTACCATGGACGTTACCATCAATATTATTAAATCCTGCTCTACCACCTGAACCAAGAGTCCATGATAAAGAAGATGGATTTTGTGTCATAGTAGCAGTAACTAATGCACCAGCACCACCAGTACCACCCCAAGCCTGCCCCTGACAATTAGAGTTACCATTACCATTACCACCACCACCGCCACCACCTGCAGCTCTTACAGTAACAGTTCTAGATTGTTCGCCTGTTGCTGGAGTAGGGGCAGTCCAAGTTCCGTTAGAACTATATGTCGTATATGATCCGTTATTAGTTACAGTTGATGATTCAGATTTACCGTTTCCACCACTACCAATGTTACCACTTACGCCACCACCAGAGATATTAGAAGTATCAGTTCCAGTACCACCACCATCTTGACCAGATGATCGATTTGTAGCACTGTATGTAAAATCTGGGTCATTAATTAATACCTGAGGTATTAAGAATGTTGCACCTGATCCACCAGCACCACCTTGATTACCTCTAGTAGCACCATCTCCACCATATGCATAGATGGTTTGATTAGTTCCTTTCCAATTAAATGTGGCATATGCATAACCAGCATCACCACCATCACTAGTAGTATCAGCACCACCTCCACCAGGAGCAACTAATGAAATATCAATTTGAGAGAAGCTTTCTCCTCCTTGAAGCACATATGGAGACGTACTAATTGTTCCAGGACTACTAATCTCATCATTACTAAATGTTGTTCCTGTACCAGGATCTTCAAATGTATCTAACTTACCACCAATTGTAGTAGCAGCATCAATAACATATGCTCTTGGATCTGGAGTTGATGTTTCTTCTGTAAAAGATCCGACAGCAAGTTTAACTGTCATTAATCCTGATGCTGGACTAGAAGATGGAGGAGTAGAAGGAGTATAAGTTACAACAGTAGCACTAAGTTGATCTCCAAGAACTTCAAATGCACCATTATATTCAGCTTGATTTGCTCCCTGAACTTCAATTATACTACCAGCATCAAAACCATGTGGAGTTGATGTTGTAAGAATTACATAACCTAACGCTGCATCCCATACAGCACTAGCAACTGAAACTGTTGGTGATCCTGTAACAGGATAAGTGCCATTAGGATCAGGTGGAATTGAAGGAATACCACCACGTAATCCAAGTGCCTGAATACCAAACATGTCTAATGCATTAACATCACCTTCATTACCAGCTTGTAATTCCTGACCACCACCGGAAGCATTAGCACAAGTTTGAGAAATAGTAACATTTTGACCTGCTGTCTGCAAACCTGATGGAATAGTTACAAAACTCTGTGTCCAGTAAGCATATACAGCATCATACTGATCAAAACCAGTTTCAGCAGGAATGCTATTTGTTGCGTTAAAATCTTGACCTGATGGAATAATTTCTTCAGTTGTTCCATCTGAGAAAGATACTTGCAATCCTTCACCAATATTATTTGTTCTTTCTCCACCATTACTATCATTACCACCAACAGCAAAGATATAAAACTGATTATATCCAGTGAAGTCCATTGTGTAAGTAGCAGATCTACTACTTTGCAACGAAGCACCAAATGTACCAGTATTATTATATCCAAATGCTAGATACTTATCTCCTTTATCTGTAACAGCTGGTTCTGAAAAACCACCAATTTCACCTGAACCTGTACCATAGTTTTCAAGAGAGACACCAGAAAAAGATGCTGTTGATGCAATAACAGGATCATTAACATCATAATTGACATCAGCAGGAACATTAGGATCTTCACCACCAATGCCTTCCACATTACCATAGGTTGCCATCCTAGGATTGTTTAATGGATCTTTTGACAATCCATGAGAGTGACCTAGTGCTAATCCACCAGAACCATCTGGTTCAAATGGTAAAATATTAGATCTAGATTTAGAATACATTACAGCATACTGATCAGATGGTGAGGAACCAAATTCTGCCTCAAATCCTTCATCTGGTTCAGAAGATAAGATGTAATGGAAGTGTTCTACTGGTCTAGAGAAAATGTAATCATCAACAGGTCCAATTCTAAACTCAACAGAACCTGTCATGAATGTAAGAATATCAGCAGTAATACTACTATATCCAGTAGTTCTAACATCACCTACAGTAAAGAATGCTCCACCATCAAGAAGATCAGTGTTAGAGATGAACCATCTACCACCAACTTGTCCTACATTATTAACTAGTGCGTTCTCAATGGTTGGAGATCCTAAGTTATCAACTGCACCAAGACCTGCAATTATTCTGTCCCTATAATCAGGAAGTTTAAATGTACCAATCTGATATGGATAGTCACGCAGATTATATGATTTCCTGAAGAATGCGTTTGGATGGTTACCAGAAGTAAAATTAACTGTAGTGAATGAGTTTACTGTAGTACCATCTGCAAAGTCAACTTCATATGCAAATTCAGTACCATCAACAGCAACTAGACCTGTTAAATCTTCTGTTGGTACTATTGTTCTATAAAATTTACTAAGTTCAAATAGTGGTGTTGGCATTGCTCCCAACCCATTACCACCATCTCCTGTATTATCAATGAATCTAAATTGACACCCGTATGGATATGGAAGTTTTGTTGGTCCCTGAATTCCAATATCTCTATTAATATTAATGAATGCTTTGCCATTCAAATAATATAGTTTCTTTAGACCACCAGCATTTGATGGTTGTATGGGATTAACTTCTGCATCACCACCATAGGTGTTACCAATACAATTATATAATTCAGGATAATCTCTAATTAGTAATTCTTCTCCGTCACAATACAAATAACGCTTATATGCAAACTCAGGATCTTCTCCTCCAGTTCCAGCACCACCATCATAAACTGCACCAGTAGAAAAACTATCTACTAGAAATGGCGTAATAGATCCTATAGGAGCATACTGTCCATCAGTTTCTTGCTTATAAGCAGTGAATTTATTTCTATATGAGGTAGTCATTAATACTTAATTAGAAACTCTTGGATTAGATATGGTTGAATGAATTGATCTGCTTTATTCTCTTCGTTAACACGAACAGAAATTGTAGATACAATATTTGCAGCAGGAATAAATGTAGGAACGGTGTTCACTTGATATGTATGTGGTTGTGCCTCAAAATTTACAAAGTGTCTATGTGTACCATCATTACCAGTAGCAACAACCTGATTTGTTACGTTATTAATTGCAGCAAGTCCGTCTTGAGTTGAATCCTTAAATGAGTCGAATGGTAGGTTGTCATCATCATAATTACTTGCTAAAGTAATAGGACCATTTCTTGGTTGTGCAAGATAACCACCAATAGCACAACCAGGGAATCCAGTAGAGTCACATTTTACAGCAACTGTTCCAGTATATGTAATACTACCGCAAGTTGCTGATTCCTGTGATCCTGAACTTCCTCCACAACCACCACCATCACCAGACCAAACTGGGAAACCACAAACATATGATTCTGGAATTAGACATTCATACGAAGCAGTAAATAAACATCCAGTAAAACATCCAGCATAGTATTCTCTTCTACATCCAGCAGAGTTAGTTTCTGATTGAGTAACACTAGACAATCTCTGTCTAGTAGCATTGAAGTAACATAAATCCTGTCTAGTATTATATGCCCACTCTAAAACACAAAGAGTAGATTTTCTAATGTAAGAGTTTCTACCAAATGAAGCAAATTCATTACCAGTAGAAGATGCTACTCTTGTTCTATTTCCATCATGGAAGTGAGCATGAGGAATAAATGCATTTTGTAGAACATCAGTATTCTCAGTATAGTTTCCAGTGTTTCTAATAAATCCTGGTTCTCCAGTAACCTCAATAGTTTGAGATGGTAAGAAGAATGATCCTGTGTACTGAATTTGATACGAAGTACCAATGTTACTAACAACTTCTAATCCAACACCTGATTTTGAAATTGTATTCTGATTATCATCTTCAATAAACAGATCAACATAATCTCCTGCGTTTGCACCAGATGATGCACGTAGTTTTTTAGATCCGTAATCTGGTAGTTGGAATTGATTATCTAATAGTGTTTGATTTGGTTTCTTAAATCTGGAGAGAGAACCAACACCAAGAACTTCTGCTAAAGCAGGAAAAATCTCAGCAGCATAGATTGCTCCGTCACACCTCAAATATCCTTGTGGTAACTTATCAGCATTTGATGGATCATCTGGGTCATTTGACGATAATTGTCTAGACCAGTTGATAATAGTTCCCGTGGTAGTTCCTACCTTGGATTTCTCCCTGTTGTACATTACTGCCATTTAGAATGCCCTCATGATCACAATAGTAGTAAGTGATGGTGTATTAGGGTTAATCTGCACACTCAAAGCCTTGTCAACACTAACAGGTGCAATGGTTCCCGTCGTCATATTATTTATGAGAATAGTGCTAGGAACACGCATCTGTGCTTTAGTCATTGTGATGTCAATTGTGAAATGATTATGAGATGCTAATGATTCAGAATTGTAGTTATCAGCGTTATGATTAAGTGTAGTTGGATATGGTTTTAATGCACTACCACCTCTAGAAGGAGGAACAATTGCATTACTATAAAAGTTTTTAAATCCTTGATATCTACCAGCAGGAGGGAATGGTGTAGAAACTGCAGGTGTTTGTTGATTAATAATACAGGTATTTGGATCATCATATTCAACTGTATTACCATACTGTGCTACAACTCTAGATGTACCAGGAATAGCAGGAACAGAAGCAGGTGCTGCTGTAAAATCCCTGAACTGGTTCATCGTAGGTAATGTAAATGCAGCTTCATCATACCATGTAACTTTAGCAGTTCCTGGATTGAATCTATCTGCTTGATCCTCTGATGGGTTTACTGCTTCAGCAGAAACTGTAGTAAATTGTCCACTCTGAGTATCATAGTTACCTGCCTCAAATAGTCCAACATAACCACCACCTAGAACTGCAGATGGATATTTTTGATCTGCATCTTGTGGTTGACCATGACTATGAGCTGGTGTATGGTCAATACCAAGTTTTCTTGGAATAGTTCTAGCAGTAGTAAAATACGCTGGGTCCTGAACATCAATACCTGTAATCTTTCCTGCTAAGGTTTGTTCTGCCTCTACTTGGAAGTTTACATCGATATAAGAAATAACATTTGTTAAAGGAGCAGCATCATTACCATTTTCAGTAATGTATTGACCAACAACAGCACTATCACCTGGATCTATTCTAGAAGATTCTAAATCTACCATTGAACAGTTGTTTAGATTAGGTAATGTAAAGATATCATCGTCATCATATTCAGGAAAATTATTCTGAATTCCTACAGGTGGACCACCAGGTTCTTGATAAGGACCATAATTATTACCCAACAGTTGTGCTAACAATGGATAATCAATAGCACGTACAGTTTGTCCACTGCAGACAAGATAACCAGTTGGAATAGCGGACTCTAGCAACGCTGAGCTGCTAGATGTCCCTGTCCATGGTAAGATTGACCCAATTGGGTTGTTTTTTACTGATTTGATTCTGTTGTAACTTGCCATTTTTCTTAGATCAGACCTCCATTAACCACCAACCTTGTACGGAAGTAGGAATACCAACCTGTCCATCACTATCAGTTGCTCCTAGGTATACTAAACTAAATGCTGCATTAGCAGTTTGTACAACTAGTTCTCCTGAAGGATATGGGGTGATTCTACCACCGAGAAGTGTTCCTGTGCTGTCTCCTTGAATTGGAACATTAGAAGATTCTTCTGTTCTAACCACGAGAGAAGTGTTATAATTTAGATTACCACTAACGTCAATCAATCTAACAACATCTCCAGTTTGTGGGGAGGTTGGAAGTTTCACTACAAGTGTAGAGGTTGCTGTAGTATTTACCATGTAAGTAATGTTGGCTTTCAGATTGAGTTGTTCTTCTGTAGATGCAGAAGAAATATATCTCGTGTGTCTACCACCAGAGGAGGTGTAGAAGTTAGTATATCCAAAGGAATCAATGGAGTTATCTTGCTTAACAGCAAACTTCTTGCTACCACTTGGACCAAGATTCTTAACAGAAAGTTGTTCAACAGTTGTGGATGGTGTTGTTTGTGCAACACCTTCGACTGTGAATGTTGTTTCTGCACCAACGTTACCTAAGTTATCAACGAAGAATGATGGTACAGTAGAGTCAGGATTCTGAATTACGTTCTCAGGATCTGTTGCGCTGAAGAGATAGAAGTCACCTCTTGCAACAACACCTGCATCCCAGAAGAACAGACCTTGGTGATCAGCGTGACCGTCATCGTTAACTAATCCAAGTAATCTTGTCTTGTTAACAGAGTCATAGATCTCGAAACTACCACCAATCATCTTAACATCACTGGCGACTGTTAGATCTCCAGATCTGTATTCAATTGCACCTGCCTTAATCTGTTCGTTCATTACAGTAGTATGAACAACTCCTCTCATTCTGCCCTTAACAGCAGCCCAGACCATTGCATCACCCTCTGCATCAGCAAGAGCAATCCAACCAAGATAATCTAGTTTTTGCTGTACAATATAACCTCTGTCAAGGATAATAGAGCAGTAATTACTAGTTGCACCAGAGACAACTCTTGATCTGGTTTCACAATCAATAATGTTAGCAAGTTCTGGGTGCTTAAGAACTCTTCTTACAACGTTTCCTACGTCGAAGATGTTATCGCCTGGAACGAATGGTTGATCTGTATCTAAACCATCACCTGGGTTAGAAACAACAATCGTTGGATTATTACCAGTGATAACCTGTACAATCTTACAGATTTGGAAATCTCCAATACCTGTAGATGCTGCAGATGTTGTTCCAATGAATACTAAATCATCAACCGCAAATGCACCAGTTCCAACGCCAAGGGTTTGAACAGGAACCTGTACTAGGTTAGAAGAACCTTGTGCAGTATCTCTAACTGTCGTGCTAGGACCACCTTCGTTGATTGTTTGTGGATCATACCAGAATCCATATGCTCTCTTGATAGTTCCAGCATCAAATAGTGCAGGAATATTAGCAGTGGTAGATGATGTATTACCAGCAGTAGCATATTCAATATCAATTCTACCGTAATGGTTACCAATCTGAGTAGTTCCAGTGCAAGTATCAACAGTGAATACTGGTACATCTTCTCCGTTTGTTAGAGTAAACTTCTCGTTTCTTCTAGCTTCAAATGTGAAAGTACCAGAAGAGAAACCAACGATGTTTTGATCAACAACAATTTCATTTGATGTTGGATTAATAGCAACGATTCTTGTGTCTGGTAGAATATCCAGAGACGCTTCATTAGTGATGATAGCGATGTAATCACCAATTTGAATGTCAGCAAGTGTCTTATCAGGAGATGTTACGGTAACACCAGTTAGAACAAACGATCCAGAGAAACTTGCTGCACTGAATGCAATCTTAGAAACTGTACCACAACCACCCTTAATTTTTAAACTATTGTTGATTGTAGTGTTACCAAGAATTGTAGTATCACCAGTTACAGAGTTAACAACGAATACATCACCTGCAGTACCTGAAGAACAGTCACTAGAGATTCTAAACTTCTGCTCTTCAGCACTTAGTGGAGTAACAACCTTGATTACTTCACCTTGATTAAAGATGCCATCAGCAGGATTAGATGTATCTTCACGATCAACAATTACGTAATCGTTGTTCGTTAGTGATCCACCAAACTCAGCAAGATATACATTATCCTGAGGTCCAGTAGCATCTAGATTTTGCTCAGTCCATGTAGCATCAAACTGTACGTTAACCTTGTAGATAGGTGTAGTATCAGCATGATTGTTTAGAATTGCAGTGTATGTACCAAGTGGTTGACGCTTAACCTTGAGGTAGTAAGGAGCAACAGCAGTTCTGGTTAGTTCAACAATCTGAACAATTTCAGGATGTCCACTAGCAGTAATTGCACTGTTAATAATGATATAATCATTCTCAACAAAGTATGGATCACCATTTTGTTTGATTGGTTGATTCTTAATTGGTAGGTAGAACTCATCTCCAGTTAGAAGTGGGAATGTTTGAGGTTCAACAACTGGTGAACCACCAATGTTTGTAACTGCCTGCTGATATGCAGCACCACCCCAGAGACCAGCACCAGCTGTATCAACTTGGTTGTAACCTTCATCAGTTGTTCCTACAACTAGAACGTTGAGAATATCAATGTTCTTATTGAATAATGTATCACTTAGGATACCATCATCATGTGCGAAAGGAGAAGATCCAAGTTGTCCTCTGTTTCCTAGGAAGGAGAACGATGCAACACCACCACACATTGTGATGTTACCCTGGAATGTAGCAGAAGCAATAACTTCTAACTGGTTGTTGATTGTAGTAACACCACCCTGACCAGCAATATTAATTTCAGATGCATTAAGTGCAAAGTCAACAATAGATGCAGAACCAGAGTCAGAGAAGAAGCTAACTTTACCAGCACCAGTAGATAATCTTACGGTGTCAGTGATTGTTCTTCTTGCACCTAACTGGAAGTCACCATCAACCTTAAAGGATTTCGTCTTGATTCTAGTGAATGATAGAGATTCGTTACTATCATATGCACCACCAATATTAACCTTAGAAATTGTTCCAGCACCGTCAGAAGGACGATTATCTGGTGTTGCACCAAGATCAATGTTACTATGCTCAGATGTATTACCAATGTTGACGAACTGATCACCAGTTACATCATCACCAATGTTAATTGTCTGGGTGAGAGTTCTAGCACTACCAATGTTAATGAACTGTGTATCACCAGCAAGATTTAATGTACCAGTGAATGTGGCATCAGTTACAAGATTAAATGTACCTGATGTCTGAGAAGTTCTAATCTCAGCAGTTGTACCATCATCACCATTGACTTCGATGTCATGCTCAAAGCGAGCATCATCAGTAAATCTAGATGTACCGTCAACAACTAGTGCTCTATCAAGTTGAGAATTATCAACGTTAATACCAACACGACCACCGTTTGTAGTAGCAACACGTAATACTGCCTCATCATTAGGAGCAATACTATCACCACCAACTAAGAATGCATTGTCTTCTGCTGTCTTATCACGATCAGCAAATGCTGAATGATTCAGGTAGTCAGCAGTTGTTCTACCACTGATGAATGCTGTACCAACAACATCCAAGTTTGCACGAGGATCAGATTCTGTACCAGTAAATGCAGTTAGATATGCATCATGTGGTAATCTTGCAACAGTGTTAACACCAAGTTTGTAATCACCAATGGTTTCAGTTTCAGTTCTGAGTGCTTCAGCACCAAGTACACCAAACTCTTTAAAGTTAGCGTTAGAGAACTCAATGGTTGGATCAGGATCACCAGGATTCTTTCCTGCAACGAAATCTTCCCAAGGAATAGTATCAGTTGCCTTCTGATTAATAATCTGGAAGTGACAGTAGTTATTGGTTGGGTTGAATGCATCACCTGGTTTGCTGTATACAATCCAAGTATAGTTCATGTCACCCAAACTATAATTGTCATTACTATACCAGTTCTTCAGACGAATCTGAGAAGAATCTGTAATTCCAATATCATTACCAACTGTAAGTGCAGTACCACTATCAAGAGATCTAAACGAAATCTTAACAACGTTAGTACCATCAAACTCAATGTTATCAATTTGACTTGTGAGCAGAGAAACATTGCTAGGAATTTGTGCGAAGTAGTTAGAAAGAATCCATCCAAGAGATCCACTCTTACCAATTTCAGCACCCTTGAGTAGCATATCGCCAGGGGCAGGAATTACACCACCATAAGTTACAAACTGTGTTGCATTGATACCAGTTCCACCTTGGTTTACATCAGCAACAATATTCTTTGTATCATCCTGATTAGGAGTCATGTTAGACGCAACACTTGCAGCGGTGTGTGTCTGCATCATATAATCCTGACCATTACCTCTAGAGTTGAAACCAAAGATAGCAGCATCAATTCTGTTCTTACCGATAACGATATCACCAGTATCTACTGGATTAAATGCCTGTCTATCTAAACCTTGATCTTGCTCTGCTCCAGTTACTTGATCAACTGATTCCACATAGGAACGAATAATCAATGGTAAACGAGATTGCTTAAGATCTTCATCCTGAACAGAGATGGTTACAGGAGATTCAAAGTTATTAACTAGTTCTCCATCACCACCAACAACTGTGATATTCTGGTTGAATGTTACAGGAGTATCGAAGGTAGTAACTAGACCGTCTAGTACATCATCCTCATCTCCATCATCTACAAGACGTGCAGAATCGATGAATGTTTCTTCACCTGTGATAGCATTGATTCTTCTGTTACCGATATACAAGTCACCTTGTGAGTTGATACCTGTGTAGAAGACGATACCACCGTCTTGTTTCTTACTTTGGGCGTAGAAGTCCTCTTCAGGTGTTAAGACGATCTCCTGACGTGCTGGTAGACCAGTTGAGTAGTTACCTGGACCAAAACCAAGATATTCAAATGTGTGGTTACCTGCTCTTGCGATAGATGGTCTTCTAAGTTCAACATAATAGCGTTGATCTGTGAAGGAAACATCAGCAGAACCACCAATAGGAATCTTCCTATTTTCAGATCCAGAAGTTGCATTACCACTCTGTGCTTGAATGGTATATACATTCTCTCTAAATGCAGGTTGTTCTGTTAGATCAATAACCATCTCTTTGGTTACAGATCCCTTAAAGTCGTTAACTGTAACTAAACCATGTACATAGTTGTCAGCAGCAGAGTATGTTGCAGGTGGATCAATTAATCCAGCATATACATCCTTCTCTTTATCTGAAGTACCAGAGCTCTTAAACCAGAGAGGATCATTTCTGTAGTTCAGAGGATATAGTTTGCTGACTGGTTGAGAGAATTTAAACTTCTTGAAGTTGTTAGTAACACCAGCACCAGTTGGGAATGGTGACATGTTACCACGTAGTGCAGTTAGATAGTAGATACCATCTTGCTGACCTGCGATTCTTGTCTGCAGAGTTTCATATCCGAAGATGTAGAATGTATCTTCGATAATTCCTGTATCCTCAACACTATCAACATAGTATTCAACACCAGCATCATCTTGAATTCTGTCGCCAGGTGTGATAGTATAAACATTCGCACCGTTTTGCTTGTAGAAAAATTCAGGATTATTTTTTGCGATTTGGGTCTTCAGAGGTAGTGATTTGCCCATGTCCTGATCCTCAAGCACGTCAGCAAAGACAGTGCCCTGTTGGAATCTTGTATTGGCATACTCACTGTACTCTAGATCACCATTACGGATGTTCTTGATGATAATATAATGGTCACCATTTACAGTGTAGTAAGAATGGATGTTAGCAAGACCAGAAGAATTACCAGTGAAGTTAACAGCATTAGGAGATGAAGATGTATTATCAACCTTACTGGTTACAAAGATACCACCCTGAGGAGCAGTAATCTTAACGGTAGTAAATGTCTCGTTTCTTAAACCAGGGAAGTTCTTAACATCAACACCATGATCATACACAGTCAATTCTGTGTACTCAATGCTGTCATCTAAGGCATCTTTGATCTTACGACCAGATTGAATAGTTGCTTGAATACCAGAAGAGAATCTTGCAAATGATCTGAAGTCAATACCAGCACCTGTTTGATCCTTCTTGAATGGATCATAAGATCCACTTGTATCACCAATAAATTCACTAGCATCAACTGGGTTCTGGAATCTAGCACCATATACAGTACCAACAACTGGTTTCAATAGTACCTTCTGAGGTACTAACTTACGTGTATCGTCAGTCCTTGTCTTGATAACAAATCCATTGATAGGATCTCTTGCGTTCTCAAGATACTTAGGAATGACCATACGAATCTTGTATGTTCTTTCATCCTTGCCACGATTATCTTCTAGACGCTCATACCACATATCAGTGGATCTTGGACGATCCTTAAGATCATTCTGAGCAATTCTATAGAAGATACTATCTTCTAGTTCAGCAGGAGTTGACTTACCTGTGACTTCATCCTTACACTGGATGTACCACTTACCACTAGTTGCAACAGCATCAGTGAAACTAGGATCGTAACGCATTGGGCTTCTACGCTTGTTAGCATAGACCTCAAAGTTAAGACCAGATTGACCAGATGCAAATGTGATTGGATTAATATTATTAATCGCATCAGCATATGTTAGGTGAAGTGTGAATGTCTTATTGTTTTGATAACGAGTGAAGAATTCAACATTAGGATTGATTCTACCAACAGCAGAGTTGTTTTGATCAGTAACAGCAACGTTAGGATCATTGACATATGTCTGAGAAATTAGAGGTAGAACACCACCTTCAACAGCTCTGATGAATGCCTTCTGTGGTGTAACACCAGCATTAGGAACGTCAAAGATGTGAGATACATCTGTCTCAATACCAGCAATGATTGAACCACTGAGTTTACCAGTGTAGTTGTGTAGATCATACTTGTCATCTAGGACAAACTGATAGAGATCGATCTCAACATCCTTATCAATTGCATCAGTTTCAGATGCGTAGATATAGATACCTGCTGCTGCATTCTCCTTAGAGGTTGCAAGCATCAATCTAGTTTGATCACTACCATTGAAGAATGATGTAGCACCATAGTTCTCAGGTTGTGTTACTCTGCCTGGTGCGATTACATAGTATGTTCTGTTAGTTTCAAATCCATTAGGTAATCTAACAAGACGCTTATCAACATCAACATACTTACCAGTTACTTGATCAAAGCGAGGACGTGGAACCAATCTAACTGGTGTACCAGTTTCAAAGTCATGTGGGTTAGAAAGACCACTACCAGAAACGTCAATAGTAAATACTGTAGATCTAGATGCAAGAAGTGCAGTGTTAACTGTCTGTTCTTCTCTAGTAACTGTACCAAGACCACTGTTAATGATTGTGGTGATGTTACCAACCAATGTTTCAATAGCATCAGCAGTACCAGAACACTCTCTATTAGTTGGGGAAACTGTAGTGTCAGAAATAATATCTGGACCTTCACTTTCAGGACCAACAGTTACTGTGTTTGGTAGAGTATCTGCCCAAATACCATTTTCATATGTAAAGTATAGTTCAACAGTTGTGCTATTCTGTAAAGCATTTACAGTAACACCTTCAGTTAATCTAGAACCTTTAACACCAAGTTCAACTTGAGTATTACTGATAATGTTCTTAACGTATGTTCCTTCAGGAATGTTAGAGTAAACTGCAGTTGGGATGCTTCCTAATAAACCAGGAGCACCATCAGCATCACGATAGGAACCAGGAGTGTACTCAGTAACACCCATACCAATGATGATGCCACGAGTATCATTGACATCGATGATAGCAGAACCAATAGATGTAGTACAATTATGTACTAGAACATCGAAGTTTCTCATGGCAGCAGTTGCCATCTGTCCAACGTAATCCCATGCGTCTAGTGTCTCTGTCTTCTCACCTTCAATATACTCTAGGTTGTTACCAACAAAGTATGCTTCACCTGCCTGTACAGAGTTAGAGTTTCCACCCAATCTCAAGTCATTAACAACAGCATCAACGATGTAAGAAACATCACGGAAACACTTAGATGCTTCATTGTTGATTGTGAAGTCACCAGTGTTAAGAGGAGGTAGACCAGCAAGTGTACCGTCAACAACTGCATCCTGTAAAATATCAAAGAGAACTTCAATAGAGCTACGGACGTTAGCACAATCCCATTCACCAGTGCTTAGTGGTGGTAGGTTATCTAAGTTACCATCATTAAGAGATAATGTAAGGATATCAACCAGTGCGTTAACAGTTGCAAGAACATCAGAACAATTACCATCCTGATATGCAGTTGGTTGATACTTACCAGAAGCTCTTGGATATGAATGAGTAATTACATTTGCATCTTTAGTACACTTAAAGATGAGAGATTCTTCCTTAAGTTTGACATTAGTACCAGCAGTTAGTGAGTGAGCACCAATCGTTAGAGCAACAGAACCAGTAGCAGGATCATAAACAGCGTTCGATACATTGTGCTCAACTAGAGGAGATGTACCAATATCAAGAGTAATACTGTATTCAGTTACAGATTGGATGGTCATGTTTTGACCAGCAGCAGGATCAGTTCCAGCACGAGGATATGTCTTAGTAGTTGCATCTCTACCCATGTCACATGAGAATGTTAGAGAATTATCGTCAAGACTGACTTGATCGCTGGTTGCTAAACCATGTCTAGCACTGAAGTATAGAACTAAATCACCAGTTGTAGCATCGTAAGTAGCGTTAGCTGGTGTTAGTTGACTACCATTAAGAACATTGACAGAGTTAGCAGCAGAACTTACAAATGTGTGAGCATATCCACCACCAGATACAACAGCACCTGCTACAGCAGCAACAAATGTATGAGGATAGGACTCATTAGCTGGTGATGCACCAACGTTAATTGTAATAGAAGTAGCAGTTGTGCTGTTAATATTAAGTGCTTTGTTCCATGAAGGATCAGCATTATCAGCAGTAGTTCTTGTAATACCGTTAAGGTTACCTACACCACCATCATTACCAATTGCTTGGATAACAATACCAAAGAGAGTATCAACAGCAGCAACAGCAGAACCACACTTAGGTAGCAATTCAGTTGCATCCCAATCTTCTACGATTGTAGTATCAATGACTTGAGTTTTAGTGTTAGCAGCATCAGTAGTTACAGTTTCATTCTTGATAACCTGCATGGCGATGTTCTTCGCCTCAAGCATTACCTTAGCAGCTTCATCACGCTCAGCATCAAGGAACGTAGAGATGTTAGTACCAGTTTGATAGTCGTAGTTGGTGACATAGATCTTAGCAGCATCATATGTCTTATAGTTACCACCAAACTTAACGTCCCACATAACTTCTTTAAGGACGGTAATAACATCATCCTTACAATCCTGTGCAGTGTTACCTGTACTTGGAGTATAAACAGGATATGCAGAAAGCATACGAAGATATGCTTCTTCTGCAATAAATTCTAGGTTAGACGTTACCATGTTATGTGCATCACACTCGATGTTTCCTACGATTGGAGGATCACCTGTCTGATCTAGTGTAATGTTAAGGTCACGATCATAGTATGTGTTAGTCAATGCACGCTGCATTAATTCTTCAGCACGCTTGAATGCACTAATTGCAGGAGTAACTTCCTTAGTTGCATCGATACCATTTGCAAGTAACTGATTACCTTGGAAGTATTCTTTAGTT
>PVBE012935923.1_pt1 | contig 24653 bp, 24 predicted proteins | sample 1631181 | NCBI WGS metagenome assembly PVBE01 (sample SAMN08397723, study PRJNA350692) | Marine metagenome, whole genome shotgun sequencing project. | isolation source: water | place: Pacific Ocean | collected 2012-04 | reverse complement strand
GCTCTCGGACAACGGCCCGGGCTACGTCTCTCGTTCTTTCCGAGACTATCTGCACTTGGTGGGCATCCGTCACATTCTGGCTTCGCCGTATCATCCTCAGACCAACGGCAAGCTGGAGCGATATCACCAGTCGATCAAACGGGATGTGAACCAGATCCCATACGATGCTCCCGCAAACCTGGATGCGGCCATCGCCGACTTCGTGAGCTACAACAACAATCGGCGATATCACAAGGCGTTGAGCAACGTGACTCCTTCGGACGTGTTGAACGGCCGGAGAGAACAGATCCTGGAGAGACGCAAGGAGGTTCAAGTCCGAACGATACAACGACGACGATTGTACAATCATCAACTCAGAGAGCTCGCGATATCAGCTCAAAGTCTCTATTAACAATCCGTCCCATTTGGGCTGACTGCCAACAGTTGGTTCGCGACGCACGCGATGGTTGTTCGACCGGCGGTGCAGGCGTCGCGGTTGGCGACGGAGACGGTTCGGGCGGGTTAGGCGCGTTCAACGGGTCGCTTGGCGCATCCGGTTGTTCAACCGTTGACGCAACCCCGGGTATTAGCGTGTCACAGTCAACACAATACTGTTGATCCTGGCTGGGTTCATATTGTGCCGGGCAATTAGGATCAGGGCAAGCGGCCAATTTAACTCACATCTACCGTGGCTAGTCCATATTCTATACCAACCCCTGAATTCTTGAAACACGCGGGTTCACGCGCGGTGAGTTGATTGAACCCAGGCAGGTGTTCGGCGCCTAGCGCATTCGGAACTGTCGTGCCGGTTTACCGCCCGCGGGAAGGCCTTGTGGCAGGCGGACGTTGAGCAGGAACGGGCGGCCTTCTCGTTCGACCGTCTCCAGACCGTGCGCGATCGCTTCACCGACGGTCGCTTCGTCTTCGACGTTGCGGGCTTCCACGCCGAAGCCCTCGGCTATTTTGACCGGGTCGATGCCGTCCAAAGCAACGCCCGCGTACTCGCCGGAGTGCTTCATGCCTGCCTCGGCCTGGTTGAAGGCGTTGGCGACGACGCCGTACGCCTGGTTGTTGGGGATGACGTAGAGGACCGGGACGCCGTGATGCGCCGCCGTCCACAAGCCCGAGTCCGAGTAGAACATCGAGCCGTCGCCCACGAGGCCAACCACCGGCGAGTCAGGCGCGGCCAGCTTGGCGCCGACGGCCCCGCCGATGCCGTAGCCTTCGGACCCTCCCGCGGGACGGATGTAGACGTTGTTTCCGGGTTCCGATTCACCGCCCAGTGTGTCGGGCGGTACGGCGAATTGTTCGATAGTGACAAGCCCACCGCCGACTCGTTCGAGCTCTTCGTCGAGGCCGTTGATCAGCGCCCAAGGCCGTACGCGTCCCTGTTGCGGGCCGACCGCTTGCAGGGCATGGCGTCGCGAACCTCGTAGCGAGCTTGCCTGCTCGATTGCCCACGTTCGCCGATCGTCGTAGCGGCCGGGGTCGGTTTCACTCTGGACGAGCTCGGTCAGTCGTTCCAGCGCTCGGCGTTCATCAGCCAGGACCGCCAAATCTAGTCCAGGCATGTTCTTCAGGTTTTCGATGTCCGAACCGATGGCGATGAGCTTGCCTGTCGACTCGAAGGCCCCGTAGTCCGACGCCAGGCCCGCGCCGCTGTGCCGCGCGCCTATCGACAGAATCAGATCCGGGTTGAGGGCCGCGGCCGCCGTGTCGAAGCGTCCGGCGTGGAGGCGGTGTTTGATCGGCACGGCCCGGAGATCGCCGAATCCGGTGGCGACGGCCGCGCCGAAACGCTCGGCTAGCGAAGCCGCCAACGACTCCGCGCCGCTCTTCCACACACCGTCGCCGACGTAGATCAACGGACGGTCCGCCTCGTGCAGGGCCATCGCAACCTGCTCCAGGTCCTGGTCCGACGGGTAGCCGGCTCTCGACTCGGGAATGCCGCCTTCTATTATCGAGGTGTTGATGGTTTGGTCGCCGAGGAGCCGATCGTACACGGCCAGATGAACGGGACCGACCGGTGGCGTCATCGCCACTCGCAGGGCTCGGTCGATGGCGGCAGGCAGCCCTTCGGGTTCGACGACGGTCCAATTGGCTTTGACGAACGGAGCCGATATCGCGGTCGGTCCGAAGTTGTGACTAATGTCCAGCCCGATGGTGTCGCCAAAGCTGCCAGTGTCGCCGGCGAAGGTGATCACCACCACGGGCAGGCTGCCGGTCCACACATTGATGAGCTGGCCCATGGCCTGGGCGAGCCCGGCGCCGAGATGGACGACCATAACCCCGGGATCGAGTTTGACCTGGGTGTAGCCGCCCGCCATGGCGGTGACGCTGCCTTCGTGGAGCGCCAGGATGCCGTGAATGTCGGCGTGCCCGTGCAGCGCGTCAAAGAAATGCGCCTCGCGCGATCCTGAGTTGTTGAACACGTACTTTACGCCGGACGCGGCGAGCTGCTCGACGATGATCTGAGACGGGTTCGCCGTTATCGGTTTTCTTTGCATTCGATGTGCCCTCCGGGTTGTGTCGTTCTCGGATTTCAAGCGCCCGCGATTCAATAGGCGCATAGCGGGTTCAACTGAGAAGCGTGCGGGCGAATTGGATGAATCGGTGGACGTCTGCGAAGTTGGTGACCATGCCGAGTGAGATTCGGACGGCGCCCGCGCTCTTGCCGTCCTGCTGCTCCAGCGCGTTGAGGAACTGGTCGTACGTCATCCGTTCGTTGCTGGCGAAGGCTTTGGCCATGTCCTCTTCGGTGAGCCCATGAGCGACTTCACCCGCGCCCGGATTGCAGAAGCAGCCGGTTCGCAGCGAAATATCGTGTTCGCCTGCCAGCTTCTCGATGCCTCGGTGGTCGATCAGCTTGCCATCGGAATCGTAGAAGTTCACCGTGACAGTGCCGCCGCGCGCGTTGGTATCGGCCGGGCCGTAGATTCGCACGAGCGGTTCGCCGTTCGCGTGCCGGAGCTCGGTGAGGCTGTCGATGAGCCATCCGGTTAGACTGCCTACTCGATTGTGGATCGTTTCGATCCCGATGCTCTCGATGTGATTGAGGCCAATCTCGACAGCCGGAATGTTCAGGTAATTGACGGTGCCGTCCTCGAACGCGGTTTCCTCGTCGGCGAGTTGGAAGCGTTCACCTTGGACCGAGGACACGGTGATAGTGCCGCCCGCGAACCACGGCCGCTGAAGCTTCGCGAGCGCGGATTTGCGAGTTAGGAGACATCCGACACCGGTGGGGTGACCGAACATCTTGTAGAAGGACAACGGCACGAAATCGGGGCGCCATCTGCCCAGGTCCAACCGGTTCGTCGGGACGAATGCTGCGGCGTCCAGTAGGACGTCCCACCCTTTGGACTGAGCTTGCTCGATGATTTCAAGCGGGTGCTGCACGCCAGAGAAGTTCGACTGTGCAGGGTAAGCGAGCAGGTTGTTCGTCGCGGGATTGATCGAATCAAGTTGGGCTGTGAGTTTGTCGGCGTCGATGCGCAGTTCGGGTGGGACAACCGGGACGTACGAGACTTCGGCGCCTTTTCGTCTGGCGAACTCGCGGACACCGTTGATGGAGTTGTGGTTGTCGAAGGTGAGCGCGTAGTGGGAGCCGGGACCGAACGGGTACGCTTCGCCCACGAGCTTGATCGCGCCGGTGGCGTTCGACGTAAATGCTACGTCGTATTCGTCAGGCGAGGCGTTGAAGTATCGGAGGACTGACTCACGGGCTGAATCGACCAGATCCGTTGTGGCTTCCGATGTCGGGTTGCCGGAGTGCGGGTTGCCGTACACGCCGGATTCCAAGAGCGCCATGTGTTCGCGGAGTTGCGAGTTCGCGTAGAGACCGCCGCCGGTGTAGTCGAGGTATACGTGGTTTTGCTCGTCCAGACGGCTGAACTCGGCTGCCCGTAGATCGTCGAGCGTGAGCGTTGAATCGAACGCCGGGTACGTCCGACGAAATGCAGGATACGCGGCGGGTTGATCCGGCGACCGGCCGGAGTGATGCGGCGTAGAACTCATCGGTCGCGGCCTCCGTATGTCATCGCTGGCGTTCGGATTTCAGGTCGATTCGAATTGCCTTTGAGGGCTATGGCCTCTCGATTCGTACGTCGAGGACAGCCGCTTGTCCGTTGCGAACACGCTCCAGGGCTCGCTCCAGCGCGGCCGGAAGTTCCACCGGATCTTCGACTTTCTCTCCGTATGCGCGGCACGACTCGGCGAGCGTGGCGAACTCGACGGACGGCGAGAGTTCCATTCCCATCAAGTTGCCCGATCTCAGCGCGTAGCCGTCGGGATACGCGCCCTTCAGCGACGCTTTCGGCGCGTTGTGGATCTGGTTGTTGTACACGATCGTGAGGAACGGCGCGTCGTGCACGTCCGCCGCCCACAGCGACGATGTCGGACAGCCGTAGATGAACGCGCCGTCGCCGACGGTCGCAACCACGGTCTTGTCAGGCTGGGCGAGGCGCGCCCCGATGGCACCGCCGAGGGCCCATCCAAGCGACGAGCCGCCGCTCTTATAGTAGGTGCCTGGATTGCTGCGCGGGACGTAGTTGGCGATGTGTCCGCTGTTGGTTACCGATTCGTCGAGAACGACGGTGTCCTCGTCGATGGCTTGGCCGAGGCAATAGCTCAGCCATTGGGGAGTTATTACCGATTGAGTCCCGTGTTGTTTCGCGAGATCGTCCGCTTGTTTGACCTGGGATTCTCGATTCTGCTTGATCGTCTCGATGCGTTCTTCGACCCGAGCTCGGTCGGCGTCGGTGAGGAGATCGTCAATGGCATCGGCGAGCGCGGGCACGGCTTTGGCAGAGTCCGCGTGCATCAAGAGGTCATTCGGGAACACCCACAACGGGATGGTCGGCTTGACCGGGTCGATGTCGATATTGATGATCATGGCATTCGGATTGGGCTTGCCGTGCGCGGGGATGTACGGGACGTCGCTGTCGACGGTCAGGATGACGTCCGCGTCCGGAACGTAAGGGGCTGCGCCGGTGTTCGCCCACAGCGGATGGTTAGTCGGGAAATTGACGTAGTTCGCCTCCGAAGCCACGCGCGCTCCGGTCAACTCCGCCAGCCGCGTCATCGCCGCTACACTCGACGGGTTGCGCCCGGATTGGCCTGTGATTATCAACGGGTTTTCGGCCTTGGCGAGCGCTTCGGCGGCGCTGGCGAGGTCGTCAGGATCCGCTTGTGGGGTCGACAACGGGCCATGTCGCTCGACCGGCAGCACCCTGGTCGATTCGATGCTCTCCATCAGCACTTCGCGTGGGAGGGTCAGATAGACGGGTCCAGGCGGTTCGGATGCCGCGATCTGGAACGCTCGTTGCATTACGTGTTGGATGTTCTCGATGCGGCGCAGTTCGTAATCCCACTTCGTGAAACCGCGCATCGGGCTCGCCTGGTCCAGTTGCTCCTGAATCCAGTGGATGCTGATGTTGCGCGTGCCTTCGAGCTCGCCGTCGAACGTCATGGGAGCACGGCCAGCACACAGGATCATGCCTGCCCTGCCTCGCTGGGCGTTGTGGAGCCCGCCGCCCATGTTCATCGTTCCGGAGTCGACATGGACTAACACGACCTGGGGTTTGCGCGTGACCATGAAGTAGCCGTGCGCGGCTGCAACTGCGGTCGCTTCGTCGGGGCACAGGACGGCTCGGGGAATCGCCCGTCCTAGAGTTTCGAATTTCGCCAGCGCTTCCTGGATGGGGAAGATGTCCGTGCCGGAGTTGATGAACATGAAGTCGACGTCGTTGGCGATCAGGGTTTCGACGAACGCCTCGGCCCCATAGTCAGCCGGTACGACGGTTTCTGCGCGGGGCGATGTTGGTTGATCGGTCATTTGTCCCTCCCGGGGTCCGCCTCGAGAAGTGTTCCTCTTGGCATATGTGAGATGGGCCGATTATACGAGCGACCGGAGGTGTGGTCAACGTGGGAGTGTGGGTGGAGGGACTGCTCGGCGGATGGCGGCGGGAGCGACGGTGTCGAACTTCGGGCGATGCGTGGTGGAGTGTGGGTGAGAGAGGGCTTGGCCGTAATGGTCATCAACTAAATAAGTAGTGCTCAACACACCTCGCGATGCTGGGCATCCGTCCGTGGTGAGCCGCGCACCCATCCGTTCGCCCTGATCCTTCCGCGCCCGGAAGGACGAAGGGCCGCCCACACGCGAGACTCGCTAGAGCCGTTACGGTCATTGACCCAATACGTTGTTCTCAACGTTTCTTGCCATGCTGGGCTTTCCGCAGAAGGAGAAACTTCTGGAGACCTGCGGGCGAACAGGCGTGTTCAGCGACCAGATTCTTCGGCTGCGGCCTCTGAATGACACAGATTGTTCGGCACTATTTATTTTGTTTACCGCCAAAGCGGCCAGAGCATCGGCGTCGAAAATCGAGCGATGCGGTGGTGGAGTGTGGATGGGAGAGGGCTTGGCCGTAAACGGCCAGAGCACCGGTGACGTGAACGCCGGGGATGGCGGCGACCGAGTCGGTCGGGCGACTGGGAGCTGAGTCGCGAACCTGTTGGTGGGTGGGTTTAGAGGGTTACCGAGCCTCGGAGGCCCATGAGGCCTTTGATGTATTCCATTTCGCCGAGGTGGCGGTTGTCGTGGCCGACGATGTGGCTGACGTATATCTGGCCGATCGACATGTCGGTGGTGCGAGGCACGTTGCTCACGGTCTGGGCCATGCCAGAGGCGTCGAGATTGCCGAGGAAGTCGTCGACTTCGTTCCAGACGCGACGGCAGTAGTCGACGATGTCCGCCTTGGAGGGGAGTTCGAGGTCAGACGCTTGGTCGTCGGACAGCAGCATGCCGGTGCTTTCGGGGTCCATGTTCCAGCGCTCCCACCAACGCTCTTCTCGCCAGATCTCCTCGCGACCTTGGATGTGGACCCGAAGGTAGTTGTCGTCGCATCGCGCGATGTGCCAGACGACGAATCCCAAGGAGTGAGCTCCGGGTTGAGGCGACCACGAAAGTTGCTCGTCGGTCATGTCGGAGACGATCTCGATGAGTCGATCATGGGCTTGGCGCAGTCCCCACTCGAGGACGGCTGCTATCGGGTCCGGTTGCGCATCAGTCGACATGGGAGCTTCGTCGTATCTAGAAGCCGACGATTGGCGCTCGGACGTGTTCCAGAATCTCTTCGACATCGCCGGTGGGCGTGGCGCTGCTGAGAGTTCGCGCCAGAGCGTGCGCGTCGAGTCGTTGGCCGACGGTGCGAACTTCCGGCGTCACGGGCGCTCCGTCAGGCGAGTCGTTTTGATCGGCCGACCGCCACTGAGGGAGAATCTCTTCCACCCAGTCCAGTTTGGGAACGCGGATGACCACGTTGTCGCTGCTGCGGACTGGGCCGATGACCTCTTTGGGTATGCCCCAGGTTTGCAGCGTTCGCCTTCTGCCGTCGTCCGGGACGCGATCCACTGGCGCAGAGCCCGTGATTGTCGCTTGGAGGTGCAGGGTGAAGACGAGATCGCTGCCGGCGCGAACCTCTTCCAATACGGCGACGTTTTCGTGTGTCAACGGTATGCGGAGCTCGGTTGGCCGATGGGTTTCGGTGAAGAATTCAGGCAGGGCAGGAGCTATGAACTGACTGCCCAGTCGACGGTTCACCCAGAGTTCCGCGTATAGATACGATAGGCCCCAAGATATCGGGTGCGATTCGTCGAGCGCGGTGAGGTAGTCTTCGAATGGAATGACCAGTCCAAGGCTTTGAGGCATCAGCGCCTTAAATCTGTCCTCGGACACGAACATCTGAGTCTGGGCGCCTAGTTCTATGTCGAATTTCGCTAGCGGCACGAATACATCCCCCCACACCGCGAACGCCGGACAATCGTTCCGGCGTTCGCTTGTTCAGCTGCTAAGATCGTCCACCAATTGTATCAGGCGCGCTGAACGCCAGCACGCTGGAAGTCTTACATCCTGAAGTCGGGAGGCAGAACATACTCCCAGTCTTCGCCGGCGCGGTATTTGCCGACGACTTCAAGTACCTTCAGCGCGTACTGGAACGCGTACGGGATGCCCGGTCCGCCGGGAACGAACCCGCCCGCCAGCATGCCGACTGCCACTGCTTCGAAGATCTCACCGTCCGTCGCCCCTGCCTCGACGGCGGGGATAACGTGAATGAGGCACGCCGGAGATCGCCAAGAAACGCCAACCGCAGTGAAGATGAGCTCTTTGATCTTGCGCGGCAGAGCGCCGTCCGCCCAGACGGACTCGTAGAAGTCCGCGAACTTTTCGCCCGTCTCAGGCGCCTGGGTGTTGATGATCTGGAACATCCGCGGCGTGAAGAGCATCTTCTCTTTCATGTATTCATTTGCTTGCTCAGCTCGAGCCGAGTCCACCATTGGTTTTCCCCCTGGTTCACTTAAGACGCATTGCCCGCCTGTTGATTAACGCCCGGCCAGCCTTGCATCCACCCTATCGCCATCAACCAAAGATGGCATTCACGTTTTTTGAGTACGCTATCACATCAAGTCGGTCGTCCCCGCAAATAGCACGCCCCCCTCATCAAATTGGGACCAAATGAGGGGGGCGGCAAGATTATCGCGCTGCGTGCCCCTTACGGCAAACAGATACAGAGACAGTTATGCGGTCGCGTAAACATCGGATTGACGCTACCAGCATGCCTAAATGTTGTCAAGTATTTCACAACTCCGGCGGGCGTTTGGTTAATGCGAAGAACACCAACCACGCGGCAGTCAACGCGGCGAAAACGAACATTATTTCGCGATAGGGAACAGAAGGATGTACAACCAAGTACAGCACAGCCCAAATATGCGCCAGATAGGCGATCCAACGAAACACTTTCGGAACGCCGCCTCCGGCCACGCGAATCTCGCCGCCGATTGCATCGTCGTCCGGGTTGTTGGGCGCATCGTCGAGTTCGTCTGCAACCGATTGTTGTTCGTGATCATCCATGCGGTTCGTGCTCCAAGTCTGGCTGCAAGTCATCTTCGAGCGGGAGGAGCTGCAGCTTGCGTTGATCGTCGAATTGCCCCGAGCGCCACGCCCACAGCAGAAATCCCACCCAGAAGGAGAACATCAAGGCAACCGCGGCGATAACTAGGAATGTGGCCGGATACATTCTGATCTCAACTCAACGCTATTTCAGCGCCATCAGATACTCGCTCAGGGCGTCCATGTCGCGGTCGTTCAAGTGCTCAAACGACGGCATGATGCTGCCCGGAACGACGTTGTTCGGGTCCTCGAGATGGATAATGTGCCACTCTTTGGTCGCATACGGACGGCTCGCTACGTGCGACAGATCCGGTCCCTGCCTGTTCGTGCCCCAAAGAACGGGCTTTTGGTAGACGTAGTCCCCTGGCACGGACTCGGGCCCAATGTCGCCTCGCAGCCGCACGGTGCCGACTTCGACTTCGATGGACCGCACCTGTTGCGTGTGGCAGTACCAACACCCTTCGCGGATGTAGATGTCGCGGCCTTCAAGTTGAACGTCGTTGTACCGGACCGCGAATTCGGTCGGCTGAGGGTCTTTCAGGAACCCGGGCAACCATACAGTGACGACGAATCCCGCGATCAGGAACGCGAACGAGCCAACGATGAGATACAGGATAGAGGGCTGTCTCATGCGACCTGCTCCGCGACCGGTGCAGGGTTCGGTTTCGTTCTGAGGCTCAACAGAGTGTTGTAGACGAACACGGCGATGCCCGCGCCCATGGCCGCGCCGGTGACGAGGCGGAGGAACATGTAGGGCTTCATCGCCTTGACCGTCTCAACGAACGGGATGCCGCCGGTGAGCCAGTTTTCGCCTTGGATCAGTCCCGCCGCCCAGAGTGTGACCATAAACGCGATCAAACTGGGCGTGATGAGCCAGAAGTGCCACTCCATGAGTCTGCGGTCGAACAGGGGCCGTCCCATCAGACGTGGCAACAAGTGATACACGAGCGCAAATGCGAAGAAACTGTATGACGCCACAAACGCCAGATGGCTGTGGCCGATGACCCAGTTGCTGAAGTGGATCTGGGCGTTGAAGCCGCGGAACGATTGCGACACTCCCTGGAAGCAGGTTGCAACATAGAACAGACACCCCATCGCCAGGAAACGAAGCGGAACATCGGTTACAACTTTGTTCCAACTCCCTTGCATGGTCTTGAAGAAATTGTACGCGAACGCCGTGTTCGGCACCGCGGCGAGGATGCTGAACGAGACCGACAGCAGTTCAAGCCACTCGGGTCCGGGACCGTAGAGCAGATGGTGTTGGCCCGTCCAGACGCTCGCGAATCCCCAGACGGCCAGCCGGTAGCTCCAGATCGGATTGCCGGTCAGCTTGGGGAGCAGGTAGAAGACCAGTCCCATCGCGCCTGTCGTGAACCAGACGTTGAACAGGTTGTGGACGTAGAAATAGTTGAGGATCGCGTCGTTCATCCCTGTCAGGGCGCCGGACGTGTCCCAGACGACGTTGCCGATGGCGTAGATGAACGGGAAGATCAGGCTTGCCGCCATGAAGCTCCACACGCTGATGTACAGCCGCTTCTCGGTGCGTCGGAACACTGTGCCCCAGATGTTGACGGCGAGGATCGCGAAACAAACGATCAGCAGCAGGTCCAGCGGCCAAACGAGCTCGGCGTACTCGCGGCCCTGGTTGAAGCCCAGCAGCAGGCTTACGAGTGCTCCGGCAACCACCACGTTCCAGAGAACGACGTTGGCCCTGGCCAGCTTTTCGGCGTAGATCGGAGCGCGAGTGAGACGCGCCACGATGAATATCATCGAACCAGCGTAGACCATCGAGAGCCACCCGATGAGGGCCAGGTTGACGTGTACGGGCCTCAGGCGGCCAAACTGGATATACGGACGCGCCCACATTGGCAGCCAGTCCTGAACGTATGGAGCGAACAGGAACACAGCCATGATCAGTCCGGCGATACCCGGAACCGCCAGCCAGAAAACGGCTGAATACAGAAACCAGGCCGCGGCCTTTTCTTCGGTGGGCCGGGTAGGTTGTGCTGCTTGCAGTGAGGGTGCTTCCTGTTGGTCAGATCGCATTAGTTTCCACTCACCGTGGAAACTTTCGATCGTCGACGTGCGCCCGCGCATGCTGGCCGGGCACTCCTACGGTATGACATCCAGAGCCGGATTGATGACGACGTTGTGCACGAGCGAATTGCCAACAGGGGAAGTCTCTATTGTCTTTTCCCATATGCGCTGAAGTGTTTCGGCGTCGGCTTCGGCTTGCACGAAGAGTTTTGCGTTTATGCTGCTGAAGCCCGAGTGTCCGTCGCCCCCGAGTCCGAGGAACGTAAACACGTTGTCTTGTGTGGCGTCGAGCGCAAGTTCCAAGTTACGTATCGAAACGCCTTGCAACGATGCGTTGAGAACGAACCCGGTCGCGAGACAGGCGCCGTACGCGCCGAGAACGTACTCCATCGAGTTGGGCGCTTCGTCTTCGCCGGTCAAGTGCGCGGGCTCATCGATCACGAACGTGTGGTTTCGGGTGAGAGCGCTGAACGTGAAACCGCCCATCCACTGGACTCGCGCTTTTTTCGGTGCGTGCCGCGAGCCGTCTTGTTCCGCGACAGTTTTGACCGCTTCACGAAATTCGCCGATGTTCAGCCCGTTGACGACACTTCCGCCGTTTTCGGCCATGCCGCTCACCTCGCTCCGACTTCGTATTTGCTGCGCAACTCTTTGGCGGCTTCCGAAATGACTTTAAGTTTTTTGGAGGCGATCTCAGTCGTGTTCATCGGTCGCTCAGCAAACGTGCCGAAGCCGCAGTCCGGGTTCAGGTAGATTTGCTCGGGCTCGAACAACTCCAGCGCCTCTTCGACTTTGGCGACGACCTGGTCGACCGTCTCGACATCGTCGGATCGGGGATTGACCACGCCGAGGCCCATCTCACGGATGCGGGGATAGCGGCCGAACGCGGCCAAGTCGCCAGCTCGGGGAGTCGCGTATTCCAGTACGAGCTGGTTGACGCGCATGGTCAGCAGGTACATCACGAGTGGCTCGTAACTGCCGCTGAGGAGCGCTTCGTCCTGACGGCTCCAGTTGCCGCGGCAGACGTGGATTCCGGTGTGAATGCCTTCGATGTCGGCGAGAACGGCGTTGTTGAGCCGGACCGCCCAGGTCAGTTCGGTCATGGGGTCGCCGGATGAGGCGGCCATCGTCGCGCACATGAACGTGCGCTCTTTGACCTCCGGCCGGAACATGACATCCGTCAGCACCGGCTCGTCAAGTTGGACGAACGCGGCGCCTGCATCGCGGAGTGCGATGACCTCTTCGCGCAGGATCGGGACGATATCCGTCGCCAGATCCTGCATCGTCGGGTAAGCCTCGTCCGAAACGCCTTTGACCCACATCGAGCGTGTGAGCAGATACGGTCCGGGCAGGGCGATTTTGATCGGCTTGTCGGTGTGTTTCTTCAGGAACTCAAGCTCGTCCAGAGCCAGGTACTTGTTTCGACGTATCTTGTCGACGACCGTCGTGTTGTGGATCGCGAATGCCGGCGCGTCCTGGCTTCGGAGAATCTCGTCGAAGGCGGCTTTGTCTTCGACGTGGTTCATCACCTCGGCGAGGCTCATGAGTTGGACGCCGTCGAGCTTCTCGACGATGAAGGAGTAGAAGTTGTCCCTTCGTTGCTCGCCGTCGCTGACGATGTCGACTCCGGCTTCGTCCTGGTAGCGGAGGCATTCCAAGACTGCCTTGTCCGCTTCGGCGTTGAACTCTTCAAACGTCAATTCGCCGGCCTGCCGCGCTCTCAGCGCCTTTAGAAGCTCCGGCGGCCTCGGCCAGCTTCCAACCACGGTAACCGGAAAGGCCGGCGCTCCTGCGATAGTCATGGATCGCTCCTCTCGTCTGCTTCGAAGCGGCACGCTGCCCTGAAATGGGTTCGTGTGCGGTGTCACGCACTGTATTACTTCAGGTGCGAATTCTACATTCAGCGTGTGGTGGAGTCAATCAAACTCGTAGACGCGCCGGACGCCTGAAGTATGCCCAGGCAACATAACGGGAGGCGTCTTCCGGCGACTTGTAAGCGCGGTTAGGTTCGCAAACGCGGCGATTCGATGATTCAAGGCCCCACGCTGCGCCGAAACGCGAATAGACGTCAAAACAGCATCGTGCCGATCGGGATGGTGTCGACCGGCGGAGGGGTGCGAGCGTGCACATGGGTTGCTCGCCCGTTGGTCGAAGACGCGACCCAACGATCTCGCATCAAGCGATCTGAAGCAACCCCTATCGAGTCTCGGTCGGCGTCACGCTTTTATCACGTCAGATGGATCCACCTTCATGCGTTCCTCATAACCAATGTGAAAAGATTCACACCGTGAAAGCAGCGCCGGACTGACGGAGATCAGAACAGCCCGGCGCCCGTTTCCACAAAGTTGGCGAAGGTGATGCCTTATTAGTGATTTGGGTAGGGAGGAATCAATGTTGTTCTTGAAGGGCTGCCCGCGTTGCCAAGGCGACATGCACATCAACGAAGATCTGTACGGTCGGTACAGGAAATGCCTGCAATGTGGATACATGCGGGATCTGGACGAGCCGAACAAATTGCTTGAGCTGCGAAAGATTCTTGCGACGAAGAAGCAAGTTGCGTAATCTCGAAATAGGCGCCACGTCCGACAAACGGGGTTCGCACCGATTCGCGTAACCGGGTGTTTACGCCCAAACCAGCTAACGCTGGCTCGATTGACCAGTTGCAGGGCGAATGAATGTCAAAAGGGTCGACGTTAGAATGCCAATAGTTCAGGCATCGACCGGTTTCCGACCGGTGATGACGGCGAGTTGAGTCGGGAGCGGGGTTTGATCGATCGAAGTGAAACCCGCGTCGGCCAGCCAAGATGCATACTCGTCGCCATCCCGGTCTCCCGCGCCAGGATCGAACCCCACCAAGACGTACATGTCCATCATCACGTCTAGAAACGTACGTTCGGCTCTCGGGTCGATGCGCATGAAGTCCTGCACGATGATCATCCCGCCAGGTGCCAGAGCGTCGTAAGCACGCCTGAACGCTCGTCTACAATCCTGCTCGGACACGATCAACACGACCCCAGAGATGAGAACGACGTCGCTGTCCGCGCCCAAATCCATTTCGAAGAAATCGCCCTCGACCAACGTTATCCGGTCTTCAAGGCCGGCATCGTCGACGAGAGGTTCGGCGATCTCGAGAGGCTCTCGCTGATCGATGACGCGTGAGTTCAGCTTCGGATTCGCTCCGCACAACGCGATGCTGTAGCTGGCGGCCCCTCCGCCGAGGTCCAGCATCTTCCTGCGCCCCGTGAGATCGACCGTGTTGACCAGGTGCTGGCCTTGCCCCGCGGCGGCCCGATTGTGCTGGCCCTTCATGTAGTCGGTCCAATACGTCGCGGCGTCCGTGAAGCCGTTTTCGAACGGGAGCTCGGTCACGCCCTCGACGATCAGGCGGTCAAGGTTGCCCCACGTGTGCCAATAGTTCGTGATGTGAAGGACTAGATCTCCGACATATTCGTGCTTGCCGGGCAGCAAAAAGCTAGAACTGAGGGGCGAGTTACAAAAGCTATCGCCGTCGTTCTGCGCGAGTTCAAGTTCGACGCAGGCCTCGAGAAAAGCCTGGACGAATCGAGGATTCGCGCCGATTTTGGCTGCCAAGTTGTCGGGCGTGTGCGACCGTTCTTCCAGCAAAGGAAACACTCCGAGCTTGATGCCAGCTCGCAGAACGGCGGAGTTCCAAAAGTTGCGGCTCAATTCGTTGATTCGTTCCGGCGTCAGGCCGGTCGGGCGCGACGTAATGATGGTCAATTCCTATCCTCACTCGTGACGGATTGTGTTCTACGCAGAATCGGCCAGTGCGGTGCACTGCCCGATTCAGATTATTCAATCAAACTCAGCCGGTCAATCCGGTTGTCGTATCGTGAGCGTCCCTTTTGTCGACAGACCTCTGGCGAGATCGTCCAGCGTCGGGCTGAGTCTCTCCGCGTATTCGGCGAGCTCGCGAACCTTGTCCTCCGGAGAAGCGGATGTGAACGTCGTCTCGAACCGCACCGCGCCGAAACCAACGGGTTGATCGCGCTCAAGTCCGGCCATTCGCCCGAGGTCGATATCGGTATCGACAGCGACGTCGATTCCGGTCAGGTTGACGCCGAAGCGGGGGGCATGCATGGCGTAGTTCATTGCGAGGCACGCGGCGAGAGCGCCCCGAATCAAATCTCCCGGCGTGGGTCCGATGCCGTCTCCACCGAGCGGAGGCGGGGAGTCGGCCTCTAGCTGATGCGAGCCCATCTGCACTGTGGCGCGAGCCCGTTCGCTCGTGAGTTCGGCGGTGGCCCGGGCAGTGACCAACCCCGCTTTTGGGCGTCTCGCGAAAACCCTTTGTGCGCGTTCAGTTCCTTCGCTCAGACTGGTTCCTAAGTTCACGTGACCACCCCCGGTCGCCTCACTTCATCAATCCCAACGCAACGCAATTCTAACTTAGTCTCATGGCTTTGTTCCGACGACCAACACAAATTCGCCGGGGATGTCGTAGGAGTCGCCAACCCGATATGGCTCCACACAGGCCAGCAGTTCGGAGTGCACCTCGTCGCGCGTAACGTCGTCGAATCGACTGTAGGCGAGCGCGGCAGGTCCGCCCGCGAATATCGCCATGCACACGGATTCAGCATCCGGAAACCGCAGAACCTCGGATAATCTCTCTTCTCGGATATCCTTGAAACCGGCCATCTCAAAGGCAAAGACCAACGCTTGATCGACGCTCATAGCGAAGAACATGGGGCACACCTCGGTCGTGACCCGCCGATCGATGATCGGAAAAACCTCGCTCCACCCGCATTGGTCGCGCCGCCCCCAGACCGCGATCGCGCACCGGCCTCCGGACTTGACGACACGGCCCATTGCTTTGACAGCGGCCAATGTGCCGGCTGCGTACATCAACCCGAGGACGCACGTGACCGTGTCTTGCGAGTCATCGGGCAGGTCCAGGCGCTCCATGTCCATTAGGGCAAACGTTGCGTTGGTCACGCCCTGGTTGGTGAGCCGCTCCGACGCGTGCAGCGTCATCTTTTCGGCCAGGTCGACGCCCAGCACTTTGCCGGTCGTACCAACCCGCTCCGCCAAGATTTCGGTCGCCGCTCCGCCGCCGCATGCGACATCGAGGACGTGTCCGCCGACCTGAGGATCCGCCATTGACACGGTCTGTTGCGCACAGCGCGTGAGCACGGGCTCTCAGTATTCGGCATAGGTTTTGACGCCGCGGTCCCAGCCGTACCGCAGGACTCGGCGGCGCATGTCAGGCTGCATTTCAGGTCTCCGACTCAGGATCGAAAATCGATGGCTGCGAGTGTATCTCCGGGGTTGAACAGCGTCAACAAATGTCGGAACTCGGCGCCACACTTTCGATCGGGCTCACGGAGATCCAGATCGCGTAGAGTCAACCTAGACGGTTGATGGTCAGGCCGCCTTCGACCGACAGGCCACGCGTCAAGTCGTCGAGCGACGGGCTGTGGGCTTCAGCGAACTCGACCAGCTCACGCACCCGATCTTCCGGCGAATCCGTTGTCAGCATCGCCTCGAACCTCAAGGCGCTGAATCCAGGAGGCGTGTCCACGTCGAGACCGGCCGATGAGCCAAGGTCTACGTCGGACTCGACATTGACGGTGATCTCGGTGAGCTCGACGCCGAAGGTTGGGGCGTGCTTGGCGTAGTTCATGGTCAGGCATGCGCCGAGGGCGCCGCATATGAGGTCGCCTGGCGTGGGGTCGACGTCATCGCCGCCCGTGGACGGCGGTCCGTCCACGACCACGTTGTGTCCGCGCATCCGCACTACGGTCGCCGCACCGTCGCCAGACAACTGTGCCGATGTGATAGCGTTCACGCGCCGGGCTGCTGGCCGTTGCCGGAAGATTTCCCGTGCGCGCTTCGCAGCCTCGGCCAGCCGTGTACCCACCGCCATGCGATCTTCTCCTTAACACGCTGGCCTTGCCAGCCGTGTCCCCGCGTTGAAGGCAGTGTAGTGTCGACCGTGCGCACCGTCAATCAACCGGCGGTTCGCTCCGTTGGATGCGCTAGAATGGGCGCGATCCGACGTGAATCAAATCCGACGTCGATTTCCACTGGAGGGCACAATGTCAGAACTGAAGCCCGAAGTCCTGCTCGATGACCTGATGTTTCCCGAAGGACCGCGCTGGCACGATGGCCGGCTCTGGTTCTCGGACATGCACGCCCACGAGGTCGTTGCCGTCGACATGGAAGGCAACCGTGAGACGATCGTGGAGGTTCCGAATCAGCCATCAGGGCTGGGTTGGCTGCCTGACGGGCGGATGCTGGTCGTGTCGATGACCGACCGGCGGCTGATGCGCCTCGACGCGGACGGTCTGGTCGAGGCTGGCGACATGAGCTCACTGGCGCCGTTCCATTGCAACGACATGGTCGTGGATTCGCAGGGCCGGGCTTACGTCGGCAATTTCGGGTCGGACATATTTACAGGCGAAGAGGCGAAGTCGACGAACTTGGTGATGGTCACACCGGGTGAGGAGGCTCGATCGGTTGCCGACGACCTGATGTTCCCAAACGGGACCGTGATCACGCCCGACGGCCGAACGATGATCGTGGCCGAGACGAGGGGCCGGCGGCTGACGGCGTTCGACATCGAGAGCGACGGCTCGTTGTCGGGGCGGCGCGTTTGGGCGGAGCTTGATGTGCCGCCCGATGGCATTTGCCTGGATGCGGAGAACTGTATCTGGGTTGCCGCGCCTGGGAACCCAGGCGCGTTTGTCCGCGTAGCCGAGGGCGGCGAGGTCAAGCAGCGAATCGACCTGGCGGAGCGCGGCGGATTCGCGTGCATGCTGGGCGGGCCGGACAGGCGGACGCTGCTCATGTTGGAGGCGCACGCGGCCAATCCCGATCGGATCAGAGGTCGCGGCAACGGACGGATTACGATGGTTCGTGTCGATGTGCCAGGCGCGGGTCTGCCGTAGACGGTCGAGGACGACATGACGAATCGACTCGCTGAGCAAGACGAATTTGCGCTCAAATGGCTCCTGGAATCGGATGAGCCGGCCATTCGTCACGCGGTGTTGGTCGATCTTCTCGATGAGCAACGAGAATCGGGCCACGCCAAGTTCGTCGAACGGCAGATCGCCTCCGGTCCTAAAGTCACGGCGTTGCTGACGGGGCAGCAAGCTGACGGTGGATTCGGGGTTTTGGCCTACTCCAAGTGGGGCGGCGCGCACTGGCGATTGATGTCGCTCGTTGATCTCAACGTACCGGCAGACGACTCGCGGGTGCACGCGGCGGCGGAAACGGTGTGGGCTTGGCTAAACGGCGACAGGCACCGGAACGACACCGTCGTCATCAACGGGTTGGCACGCCGACACGCATCGCAAGAGGGCAACGCTCTCACGGCGTGCTGTCACTGCGGCATGGGGTCCGATCCGCGAGTCGCGCACCTGGCAGAGCTGCTGCTAGATTACCAGTGACCGGACGGCGGCTGGAACTGCAAGCGTAACCGGGACGCCCGGCATTCTTCGTTCTACGAGAGCATCACGCCGTTGCGTGGTCTGATCGCGTACCGCGCTGCGACCGGCGATGAGTCGGTGTCGGATGCGATCGATCGGGCCGCGGAGTTCTTCGTTTCTCATGGCCTCATGCGGTCGGAGCGCATCGGCGAGGTCATCAACCCGCGATGGCTGGACCTGCATTATCTGCTGTATTGGCACTACGACATCCTGCATGCGTTGACCGTTCTTGCGCCGCTCGGAGCGCTCGACGACTCGCGGTTGGCCGAGGCGTTGGACTTGGTCGAGGGCAAACGGATGCCCGACGGCCGATGGCGGCCCAGGGGCTACTAAAGGAGGATGCCCGGTTCAAAAGGCTCGCTTCCCGAAGAAGTCGTCGACTGGGGCAGGGGCGGCCCGAACGAGATGATCACGCTGAACGCGCTTCGCGTGCTCAAGGCTGCGGGCGGGCGTTGGCCGGCGTCGGACCTCTTGAGCCGTCGACGGTCCCTGACGAATTTCGAACGTTGTCGCGGTGAGGGCCTTCGACAGGCTCAGGCCGAACGGATTCTCAATCGACCTCGACAGGCGGGTGATAGTGGCCCTCGCCTGGACGGCGGTTCCAGACTTCGATTAGCATTCCCAGGCAGGATCTGGGGTGGAGCCAGCCGACGACCATATCTCGCTCGCCTCTGGGCGGAATCTGGCCGATCTGTTGGAGGCCCGCGGCTTCGGCTTGATCCATGAATCGATGAACGTCCGGAGTGTGTGGACACGTGTGATGGTAGACCGCTCCCAACGGAGCTCGCTGAGCGACGAGTCGGGCCGTCCCGCTGTCGTCGCTCAGTGGAACGCTGATCTCGATGACCGTGCCGCCGAGTGGGAACTCGATTAGGTGGACTGGGTCGCCGGCAGGCCTGTTTGAGCCTTCGCCGGTTCGCGATTGGCCGCGTTCGGTGGACGGGTCTTCCGGCAGACCGAAGACGTCGCCCCACAGATGCCTGATCTCATCGGCGCTCCTGGCCGCGATGCCGATGTGCGCCATGCCGGTCACGTTGCCGTTGCCGCGAAGGTACGGGTGAGCGTAGTAATGGTCCTCGGGGGTGATCTGGAACTTCAATCCCAGGCAGGTTGCAGGATCGAGAAACACCGGTCCTTCGCCGTCCCAATCGCCGTCGACGCGGACGCCGTTCTGGGTCAGGCGTTGGACGTCATTTGCGATGTCGCTCGAGGCAATCGAGATGAAGTAGATGCCGCCACGACCATTCGTCGACGACAGGAATTGCGCGGCGCCGGAATCGGAGTCGCCCGGCTTGGCGATCTCGTAGTACATCTCGCCGATCGGGAACTCGACGGTGGTGACGCCGTCGTAGTCGCCGGGCCGGCCATCGGGCCATGGCGAGCGATGCTCGTCGACCGAAAGGCCGAAGCCGTCGACAAGCACGTGTCTGGCTTCCTCGAAATCCGCGTTTACCATTCCGACGTGATGAATTCTCGTGAAAGCCATGTGCGTTGCCTCCGGTGTGGTTGGCGTGATTATAGAGCATCCGGCCGATTGTGGTTGTTGGGGGACTCGGAGACGTGACCAAGGTTGACGCGAAGGGTTACGCTCCATAGACTTTTGGCTGAGTTGCTTAGCTGTCAGCAGTCAGCCATCAGCCGTCAGCGCAGATTGAGCGAGGGCGTCTAGTCAACCTGTACAGGAGAAGCGAGCATGAAGAGTCTGGCAAGGAAATCGCGGCGGACCGTCATTTGGGTCGCGTTGCTGGCACTCGCGGTCCTCGCGGTTGGCTGCTCAGGGCCTGACGACTCGGAACCGACCGCGGCACTGGCGCCGATTATCGCGCCGCCAACGACGCCTAGCTTGGTCCGGCTCGTTGACCCGCTCGACGAGCCCGAGGGGTACTGCCTCGACATACCCGGAGCCGGTTCCGGAGTGCAGATCGACGCCAATTTTCAGGCACACACGTGCAAGATCGACGACTTGGCCGACGAGACGTTCACATGGGACGCCGGATCGGGCCAAATGCGGATGGACGAGTACGACATGTGTGTAGAGGCGAGCTCATCCGACCCAGGGTCTGTAGTGTATCTGGCTCGCTGCTCCGAGAATCCGCTTCAACGCTTCGCGCACGGCGCCGATGGCGCGATTCGTCTGACGGAGGGCGACGGGCGTGAACTCTGCCTGGCGATCGCGTTGGGCGAGGGCATTCCGACCGGCGGTCCGAGTCACCTTCGGCGCGATGTCTCGTTTGAGCGGTGCGACGACTTGGAGTCGGATCAGTCGACGTGGACGTTCCCGGGGTTGGCGCCGTTGTAGGGCGGATTGGGCGAGGGAGGCCCTTCGACGGGTCCCGGTATGGCTAGGATCCCTATGCGTCGGGACTCATGGCGAACGGACAGGCGAGAGGTGATTCGGTGAGGCCCTTCGACAGGTCCCGACAAGGCCGGGATTCCGATGCGTCGGGACTCAAGGCGAACGTGTGTGGGAGGGGCGTCAGGACCGGCCAAATGGGTGCTACGGCGCCTAGTCTTTGCCTTTGACGGTTACGCAGGCGTCCCCGGTGCGGACTGTGCCGGTGTTGATGACGACGGTTGCCAGGCCGCGCTTGCCGGCGATCTCTTCCGTGAGGTCGGCGTGGTACTTGCGGATGAGGTCGCACGGGCGGTTGTGTCCGGTGACTTCTAGGACCACTTCATCGCCGAGTTGTAGGCGATCCCCGGCTTCGAACTGTGTCAGATCGCCCAGACCGCTGACCAGCACGTTTTCGGCGAGGTCCCCAGGCTTGATCTCGATGCCGAGCTGGGTGTTCAGATCTTGGACCACCTCGTTCGAGACGACCGTGACTTGACGGTGGTTGGGTTCAGGGTCGCCGGACTTTTTGTGCTTGTTGATCGGCCCGGAATGGTGGTCGCCCTCGACCCCCTGCGCGCCGACTGCAATCGAGTCCTGAACGTACTTCGGAATGCCGCCCGTGGCGCTCATGCTGATTGAGATCACCTGACCTTGATCCGCCATATCCGTCTCCGCTCTCCGTGTGTCACGCCGTTCGGTTGCCCCACCGCCGTCGCGCCGGTAGCATACCAGAACAACAGGGTCGAATCCAGGTTCAAATCAAGCAATCTGACCGCGATTTGCGGACCGATAATCGAGCCCCTGAGAACAGCATTCCCCGGCGTCGAAAAGTCAAGACGAAACGGCGTATGTTAGGGCAACTTTCGATTCTTAGCCTTCCGGTTGCCACCACCTTAGGATGGACTCGCCGTGCTTCTCGACGAGGCTTTCGGTGAGGCGGTACTGCTCGAGGCCGGGCTCGTTGTCCAGCAGTTCTCGGATGGCGGACTGGTCGCGATTCTGGGCCGGCCACGAATTTGTGTTGGCTATGCGAAGGGCGAGACGGCAAGCGACCGCGGTGGCGTCTCGCATGTCGGCTAATTGCGGTTTTTCGGCGGTGTCCCAGAACGTGTGGCCGTAACCTCGTCCGGACGGGGGCGGGCCTTCGGTGTCGCCGAGCCCCCCGGTCGGCACGCCGCGCAGCAAGTACGAGAAGTGGTCGGAGAACCCGCTCAGCCCCTGGCCGACGGGGAAGTCTCCGCCCATCTCCTCGCCAGCATGCCGGAAGAAGTCGGCGAGCTCCGGCCAGCGAGCCAGGATCGCGCCCTTTCGGCCCGGCCGCCCGGCGGCGTCGAGGTTCAACATGAAGCGAGCTTGCGGCATCTCGTCGGCGTGAAGCTCGGTGTCAGTGATGGAGCCGAATAGGCCCACCTCTTCGTTGCTGTAGATCACGAACCGCACGGTGCAGTCCAGTCGGTCGGCGATCTTGGCCAATACGCGTGCGGCTTCCATGACCGCGACGGTGCCGGAAATCGGATCCATTGCGCCCTGTGCGATGTCGTGGCCGTCGATGTGGCTTCCCAGGATGATGGTCTGATCCGGATGCTTCGATCCGCCGACCGAGCAGGTGATGTTGTGCGCACGCATCGGGCGCGATTCGTCGGTGGTCTTGATGGTGAGCCAGACGCCGTCGCCTCGTTCGGTGAGCCTCACGAGTAGGTCGCCGTACTCCTTGGCGATGCCGATGCCTGGGATCAGCGCGTCGTGGGTCCAGCCGATTGAACCCGTTTCGGGGCCGATTCCAGGGAGTTGTTGCATCCAGATGAATCCCGTCGCACCCATGAGGGCGGCGCGGTCGTACTTCTCGGTCCGGTGCATCCAGCGATGGCCGGGCGGCGAGCTGGTACGGGCCATGACTATCGCGCCTGGAATGTCGTCCTTGGCGGCGTCGAAGTCCTCGGGCGTGCCGTCACCGACATACACTAGGGTCCCCGAAACCTCGCCGGGATGGCAGTAGGGCAGAGAGATGCAGGCGAGTTCGCGGTCGATCGGATGTGTGACCGACAAAGTGGCCGGACCGCGAATCCAGCCACGATAGTCGTAGGACTCGAGACGTGCGTTGCCGATGCCGTAGCTCTCGAACTTGCCGCGAACGAACTCGGCTGCATGCAGGGCGTCGTCGGTGCCGTCGAAGCGAGACCCGTAGTCGTCGCACAGCACGAGCAGGTTGTCACGGGTTTCGGTCGAGTAGTAGACCTCGGCCAAGATCGCTTTATCGAGATCGGCGTACGGGTTTGAGCGCTCCATGTGGTCCTCCTTTGTTGTTGGCAGACCCATCGACCGGTATCGGGATTTTCCGGACGGTTGAGACCGTGCTCGTATGCATAGGCCGTCGCTTCGGCGCGGTTTGCGGAGCCGGTCTTGACGAAGATGTTGCTGACGTGACGGGCGACGGTGTTGAGGCTGACGAACAGCTCTTCGCCGATTTGGCGGTTCGGCATGCCCGACGCGACTAGTAGAAGCACTTCGACTTCGCGGTTGGTGAGGCCATCGGGGGAAGCTGGAGTCTTAGCAGGGGATGAGTCAGCGGTCGCCTTGAGGTTCGTCGCCCGTCCGTTGAGCGGGCGCATGCCGAGATCGGCGCTGATCGACAGCGATTCGTCAAGCAGGGCCGTCGTTTGTTTGTGATCGCCGACGGCGTTGCGGTCGAGCAGCATCTCTGCGCAGTCGTGCAGCGACCTGGCGAGTTCGGGGCGGTAGCCTGCTCTGCGACAGAATGTGATTGCGTCTTCGAAGTGGGTCATGGCTTCGTCTAACTTGCCCATGGTATGAGCGAGAAGGCCAAGGAGCCGGTCGTAGCATATGAATGGCCCTTGTTGAGTACCGCGCAGGGGCTCCAGAATTGAGTACTGCTCTTTGATAATCTCTGAGTCACCCCGCTGAATCACGATTAGCGCTAGCCCAATCCTGGGCGTTCTCATGAAATCGTCTGGTATTACAGCCTGTGAACCTAGAATCTCCTTGGCCGCTGATTCTGCTACATCCAACAGCTCTGTCTTGCCCGTGGATCTCGTATATAAGGGTATTGTCGCCGCCGCGATTGCGTGTTCAATTCCTACACTGATCAGGGCCTCGGGCACCAAGTCTAGGACTCGTCGAATATACTGACTAGACTCTTCAATATTGCCTATTTGGAGGTTCAACAACGCGCCATTAGCAAGCGCTCCAACCTCTCTCGGTGATTCAGCAACGACGCGGGCGACAAACTCCTGAGCAATCTTCCACTCGCCTTTGAGGGTGGCCAACGTTGCGTTGTGCTCGAGCATCTTAATCAGTCGACTCTTGCTGTGCAAGCGTTCTGGATCTTCTAGGCCTACTGTGGCATGTATCTGTGCCTCATTGCCAATGCCGATAGCTTGTAGGGAATTGCAAGCTAGATTCCTTGCCTGGACCAGTGTTTGAAGCTCATCGAGAGATTGGGCCAATTCGATTACCGGGAGAATCTTCTCTACCGCTCCCTCATATTGTTCCTGAGCCAGTGTAGACCGTCAGCGAAAGTGGGACACATTTGGGCCTGAAATTAATAGAGACAGTCGGTAGATAAAGCGAGCTCCTGACAGGGGGATAGAATGTCCCCAGGGAAGGAGCAGCAGCGATCGAGAACACAGAAGATAAGAACCTAGCTGCAGAAGAGCGAAGGCAGGACACGAAGCGATTCGTTCGTCAGGTTAGATCAGCCACCCGTAGGAAATACACTCCAGAAGAGAAGATCCACATCGTCCTACAGGGCTTCCGGCGGGAGGTCACCGTCAACGAACTGTGTCGTCGTGAAGGCATCAAGCCCGCCAATTATTACTCGCGGACGAAAGACCCTTCGACAGGCTCAGGACAGGATTCAAGGAAGCGGGCAAGCAGCGCCTGAGTCGGG
>PVBE010703614.1_pt1 | contig 24656 bp, 20 predicted proteins | sample 1631181 | NCBI WGS metagenome assembly PVBE01 (sample SAMN08397723, study PRJNA350692) | Marine metagenome, whole genome shotgun sequencing project. | isolation source: water | place: Pacific Ocean | collected 2012-04 | reverse complement strand
CGTCATAGCGCATCGGGCCCATCAACCGGTGTGGGTTGCGTGATACTGGAAGTTTGTGATACCGGATCGGGTATGACCGAAGAGGTACGCCAAAAATGCCTGGAACCGTTTTTCTCAACCAAAGGCGAACAGGGCACAGGTATGGGATTGGCGATGGTTTTCGGAATCATCCAGCGGCATCAGGGGATTCTGGAGATTGACAGTACGCCAGGCGAAGGGACCACATTCCGCATCCAGTTTCCCATCCTTGATGCCGAGTCGGCTGTGGATGTCAAGTCGCAACAACAGGGACTGCCGCATCCGTTACACATTCTGGTGGTGGAAGATGACGCCATTCAGCGTGAACTGTTGATTCGATATCTGAAAGAAGACGGTCATACCGCCGTACAGGCCGGAACAGGTCGGGAAGGTCTGGAAGCTTTTCATAGGGGCCAGTTCGATCTCATCATTACCGACATGACCATGCCGGAGATGAATGGCCTCCATCTGGCCAGAACGATTCGGAAAATAGCCCCTCAAAAGCCGATCATTATTATCTCCGGAGATGACATGGGAGAAGAATTGTCAGAGGATGACGTTCCGGACCATCTGATTGCCCTGCAGAAGCCGTTAATCCTCCAGATATTCAGGCAAGCACTCAAACAGGCGATGGATACCGCTCTGTTATAAGGCTCCGCGATTAAATCAGTGTTTCGCCCGGCACATCACGCCTTCCCCTTTTGAATCCCCTATCCGATGATGCTCAGGATCAGATCGACCGGTTGCTGTTCAACCTGTCCTCCTTCTTAAACGGCCAACGCCATGCCGTGAGCAAGGAACCGCTCACGATGGGCGTCGCGATCAGCATGGGCCGTGTTCTGGCCGGTAATATCGGGGCAACACAGCGGATGGAATACACCGTATCGGTGAGCCAGTCAACCTCGCCGTCCGCCTGGTGGATGGGGGCTTACCTTGATCGAATCCCTAATGGACCAGGTGGATGTGACCTCAAGCGCCGAAGGAACGGCTATTCGGATGGGTAAGAATCGAATAGAAAAGGGCGGATGGACGAAGGGACGAGAGGACGAAAGGATGAAGCGAGGGCTGAGTGAGAGGGTGTTATGACAGATGTCCTGCGGGTGACCATCAAGGAATCTGAGCGATATGTGGTGATCTACACGGATGGGTGAACAATGATCTGGGTGGAGATGAAATCTTACAGACCTGTCTGGACCGGATCGCGCAGGGGGTTCGTCACTTCATTTTAAATCTGGATAAATCTCCCGGTCTCAACAGCGTCGGTGTTTCTTTCATCATTGAGACCATTGAACATATTGACGCCGCTGGCGGCTCGCTGGCCTGTTGCTGCCTGACCCCCGTGGTCGCCAAAACGTTTTATATCACGCGTCTGACCGGCGCGACGACGATATACGATACCGAAGCAAAGGCTGTCGGGGCGATGAAGTGAGACGCCGGGGCGTCTCGTACTTTGTGCTTTGTTAAACCTCAAGACAGAATTTAACAAAACACAAAGTACCAAGCACAGCCTGCCTAGCTGCTGACCAGCACCTTCTTGAGCGCGGACATAAAGGCCTCGTTTTCTTCCTTCAGGCCGGAGGTGACGCGCAGCCAGGTGTCCATCTCCCAGCGCTGTTTTCCATTTCCAACGATGACGTTGTATTCTTCCAGCAGTTTTTGGCACACCTCGTCCGCATCCTTGCGCACATTTACCAGCATGAAACTGGATTCGCTCGGGACATATTCGAGGCCCATTTCCTTGAATTGCTGTGCAAAATAGTCTTTACCGGCCCAAGTCACTTTACGAGCGCGGTCCTGATATTCGTAATCTTCAAGCGCGGCACTGGCGCCGTACATGGACAGGCTGCTGACCCGACCGCCTTTGTTAATATTCAGTTTTTCAATCACCTCCGGCTGGGCGAGGCCATAACCCACGCCCAGACCCGCCATACCATATATCTTTGAAAATGTCCGGGCGACTATCACATTCGGGTGATCTTTAATCAGCGGCGCGGCGCCGATACGATCTGCCGGATTGCGGGAAAAGTCGATGTACGCCTCATCGACGAAAACGATGATGTTGGACGGAATGCTTGCTACAAAGCTTTTTAACTCTTCCGTAGAGACAAGGACGCCCGTCGGATTGCCGGGTGATGTGATGACGACCATTTTGGTATTACTGTTGATTGCGGCCTTCATCGCCGGCAGGTCGTGACGAAAATCTTTAAGGACAGGCACCCAACGGGTCGTGGCGCCGAAGGATTCACCCATTTCAGGAATATTGCCGTAACCTGGCGTGGCTTCAATCAATTCACCCCCGCCACGCAGATAGGCGGAAGCGGCGGCAAACAGGATTTCCGACGAGCCACAACCTAGTGCCACCCACATACCTTCAGGGGGACGGAATGAGTTGGTAAGTTCCAGCACCGGCAGACCATGTAGTTCGGAGATTTTTTTATAAATGGTCATATCCCGGCCGTATCGATTAAAAGCATACACCTGCTGCATCACGGCTTCCACCGCACGCGGGGACGGCCCGATGGGCATTTCATTTCCGCTTAATCTGACCAGGCCGGGTGCTACGCCCCAGCCACGGACCGGGCTGGCCTTGGGGCCCGCCACCATTTGCGCGACGGCTTCATAACCGCCCAGCGAAGCGGCTGCGCCGCCAGCCAACAGTCCTTTTAAAAAGCCCCGGCGGGAAAATCCGGTACGTTCTTGCACTAATTCTTTCTCAAGTTCTGCCATGACAATCTCCTAAGGTCAATTTCGGACTTCGGATTGAAATCAGATTTGCCGAAAAGAAATGGTTCAATGCCGGAATGATCAATATACAACTTACGACTTGGATTTCTTTAATAGAAGATATGGCGGTCCGCCATCGTTTGTCAATGACAACCATTGTGTGAATGAGCATTAATTCTTCAGGCGGCGCACAGGTAATCTATGCCTTCGATGAGATCAAGCTTGTCGAGCGTCTCCCTGATCAGACGACGGGCGCCTCGGGATGAAACGGCGACCACCATAAGCGGATTTGGCAAGCATCCCCAGGCTTCAGCCAGATCATCCGGACCGATGATAGGAATATTACGCAAGGTGCTGCCGATTTTTTTCGGTGATATATCGATGAACACATCGGGGGCTCGTCCTTCCCGAATCAGATGCTTGGATAGTCGGCGGCCTGTCTGTCCTGCCCCCCAGACGACCAGCGTATCGCGTCTCTTGAGTGGGCCTGCCACCAGATAGTGCGCTTTGGTCCGAAGGAAATTTTCTACCGAATAGCGGCTGTCGACACGGGTAGCCCGACGTTCATGTTCCCGCCAGTAAAACAAGACCTCGGGCACTTTTGCAAATCGCTTGCCGGCGGCATGATACCGAAGCCAGAGATCGTAATCTTCAGGCCACCCCCGTTCCTGATAGCCTCCCATCGCCAGGAGTTCCTCACGACGCATCATGGCCGACGGATGCGCAATCGGGCTTTCGATGAAGATCTCCCGCGTAATGTCCTCGTGTTCGATTAAACTATTGAGCCATGCTTCATAGATTTTCATGCCCTCTCCTACCGGTCCATCGGCGAAGGTCTCGACAAGACAACCGGCGACACTGATTTCAGGCTGTGCCTCCAGCAAGGTTACCTGTCTGTTCAGACGATCGGCGTGCATCAGATCATCAGCATCCATGCGGGCGATGAACTTGCCGCGACATGAATCCAACCCTCGGTTCAGCGTATCGATCAGACCACGATGTGATTCAAATACAGGCATCAGACGATCGTCCTGCCTCTGCCATGATTTGAGGATGTCAGCACTGTGATCTTCCGACCCGTCATCCACGGCAACGATTTCGAAGTCTGCAAAACTCTGGGCAACGATACTTTTCAACGCGCCAGGCAGCGTATCTACGGCGTTGTAAACGGGTAACAGGATGGAGATGGAAGGACGGAAAGTGGGCATGTGGGCAGGTAGGCATGTGGGCAGGTAGGAAATTCTGCCAACCTGCCCTATCCCTTCACTACGATGTTCAGCAGCTTGTTTGGAATGAAGATCTTCTTGATGATGTCCTTGTTATCCGTCCACTGCTGTACGCGCTCGCTCGCGAAGGCAGCGGCTTCGACATCCGGCTGGGCTGTGTCGGTCGGCAGCTCGATCCGATCACGCAACTTACCGTTGATCTGGATGACATATTCAACCGTCTCAAATACTATGAGTGATTCATCCCAGATAGGCCAGGGCGCATCGCAAATCATCCCCTCTCCACCTGTTTGGGTCCACAACTCCTGGGTAATGAACGGGGCAAACGGACCGGCTAATTGCAACAGCCGTTTGATCGCTTCATGGTGATGGGTCTCCTGGTTTTGCAAACCATTTAGCAGTTCCATCAAACGGGCGATGGCCGTGTTGTATTGCAGCGCCGCCAGATCGTTGGTCACCTCTTTTGTTTTGCCGTGCAGCAGGGCCAGCAAGCCGAGGTTAGTCGCCGGTTCATCACTGAAGGTCGTCTGCCTGGTATAGCGCCACATCCGATCATAGAATCGCCGGACGCCGGTGATTCCCGCGTCGCGAAAGTCACCGCCATCCTGATAGGGGCCCAGAAACATCAGATACGTACGAAACGTGTCCGCACCGTAATTATCCAGGTATTCATCCGGGTTGATCACGTTGCCTTTAGACTTGCTCATCTTGGACCCGTCTTTAATCAGCAGGCCATGCGCTTTGAATATCTTGAACGGCTCCGAAAACGATATCAAGCCCATATCGTGCAACGCCATAGTAATAAAGCGGGTGTACATCAGATGCAGGACGGCATGTTCGTTCCCGCCGATATACATGTCCACGGGTAGCCACTTTTCCGTCAGATCGGGATCAAACACCATATCATCCCTATCGGTGCTAGGATAACGGAAAAAATACCATGCCGAATCCAGAAAGTTATCATTGACGTCCGTCTCCCGCATCGCCGGTCCCCCGCACTCGGGGCATGTGGTATGAAGAAACGATTCGTCACGAGCCAGCGGGCTCTTCCCGGAACCGTCCGGCTTGAAGTCTTCGATGTAGGGCAACACGACAGGCAATTGATCCTCAGGTACCGGAACCACGCCGCATGCCTCACAATGGATCATCGGAATGGGCGGGCCCCAGTATCGTTGGCGGCTGATGCACCAGTCACGCAACCGGAAATTGACCTGCCGCCCTCCGATGCCTTTCTCTTCCAACCAATCAATGACTTTGACCTTGGATTCTGTGCTGGACGTGCCGTTGAAAGGACCGCTGTTGACCATGATCCCCTCCCCGCTGTACGCCTCGGTCATTTCGGTGTCATCATCACCTGCGCTGATCACTCGGACAATAGGCAGGCCGAATTCGGTTGCGAACTCAAAATCCCGTGTGTCGTGTGCCGGCACGGCCATGATGGCGCCGGTGCCATAGGTCATCAGCACATAATCGGATACCCAGATGGGGATTTGCTTCTCATTAACCGGATTTAACGCATACGCGCCGGTAAACACGCCGGTTTTCTCTCGTGTGGCATCTTCCCGTTCGATGGCCGTCTTGCGCCCCGCTTCCAGAATGTAATCCCGCACCGCCTGCTGGCGGTCAGGCGTCGTGATGGCCTCCACCAGCGTATGTTCCGGCGCCAGAACCATATACGTGGCGCCCCACAGCGTGTCCGGGCGCGTCGTAAAGACACGCAATTTTTCGGCGAAGGATGCCAGCGGAAAATCGACGTCTGCCCCTTCGCTGCGACCTATCCAGCGACGCTGGGCGCTCTTGGTTTTTTCAGACCAGTCGATCCCGGCCAGATTATCCAGCAACTGCTGCGCGTAGGCCGTGATTTTGAAGAACCACTGTCGCATATTCCGTTGCTCAACGAGCGTCCCGCACCGCTCACAGGCCCCGTCTTCCGCCTGCTCGGCAGCCAGAACCGTATTGCATGACGGACACCAGGTGACCGGCGCCTCTTTCTGATACGCCAGGCCGGCTTTGTAGAGCTGGATAAAGATCCATTGCGTCCATTTGTAATACGCCGGATCGGTCGTTTCGACCGCGTGACTCCAGTCGTACATGTTTCCAGTACGCTTCAACTGATGGGTGAAATTACGTATATTATCGGGGATCAATCTGCCGGGATGCGTATTAGTGCTGATCGCAAAATTTTCCGAATGGATACCGAACGCATCAAAACCCATCGGCTCAAAGACATCATACCCTTGCGCACGCATGAACCGGGCATGAAGATCACTGCCTACAAAAGCAAAAACATTGCCCACATGCAGCCCTTCAGCAGAGGGGTAGGGAAACATCATCAGATTGTAATACGGCTTTTCTGTGTGTTCTATATCCGGTTCAAACGTTTTCTCCGCTATCCAGCGTTCAGCCCACTTCTTTTCAATAGCTTGATGATCAAATTTTTCGGCGTTCATATCTTCCTCGGAAAAAATGCGGTGTCGGAAACATGATGAGGTCCATCTGGTCTCGGTCATTGATGCCGATGTAGGGCACCTGTTACAATAGGCCGTGTAATTTAAGTATCTTCATCGGATAAGGCAAGGTTGTACTCTGTAACTCTGTACTTTGTACTTTTTTTATAGATACATACGCTATATGTTTAGATTACACTTTATTAATAAACGAGTTGATCCGTAGCGAACACCGTCAGCGGTTCACAATTCACAATTCATAATTCCCCAAAGGATCCCATGTCTACTCCATACCAGTCCACCTGGGCATCACTCGACAGCAGGCCGATGCCTGCTTGGTTCAACGAAGCTAAGTTCGGTATTTTCATTCACTGGGGCGTGTATTCCGTGCCGGCCTGGCGGCCGCTGAGTGATACCCTGTATGCGTCATATGCGGAGTGGTACTATGCCACGGTGATAGGCGATATGGAATTCGGTGGGGATGCGTTTCATAAGGCGCAGTTCGGCGAGGATTTCGAGTACCGGGACTTCGCGCCTATGTTCAAGGCAGAGCTCTTCGATCCCGATTACTGGGCGGACCTGTTCCATCGCGCCGGAGCGAAATATGTGGTATTGACCAGCAAGCACCACGACGGGTTCTGCCTGTGGCCTACACAGAGTCCATACAAGAAAAACTGGAACAGCCTCGATATCGGCCCCAGACGGGATCTGGTCGGTGATCTGACATCGGCCGTGCGTAATAAAGGACTGCGTATGGGGCTCTACTATTCCATTACCGAATGGGAGAGCATTCCATCTCCGACTCGTTCAGAGACCGGGTATCTGGTTAATACAAACATGGTTGAAAAGTACGGCATTCCGGAGGACAAATACGTCCATGAGCATCTGCCACTGCAACTGAAAGAACTCGTGATGAACTACCAGCCTTCGTTGATTTTTTCCGATGGCGGCGAGTGGGACTGGGACGAGCACTACTGGCATACGCAGAACCTGCTGGCATGGCTGTATAATGAAGCGCCCAATAAGGATGAGGTGGTGGTCAACGATAGGTGGTGCCATGGGATGACCGGCAGGCACGGGGATTATTTCTCCAGCGAATACCAGGATACCGATGCCGTCACGATAACGTATCCCTGGGAAGAAAGCCGGGGCATCGGCGGGTCGTACGGCTTGAACCGCGCCGAAAACATTGATGACTACCGCACCTCGCAAGAGCTGGTCCACGAACTCATAGACGTCGTCAGTCGAGGCGGTAACATGCTGCTCAACGTGGGGCCGACCGCAGACGGCCGCATCCCCCCGCTTCAGCAGCAGCGGCTGGTCGACATCGGCGACTGGCTCCGGGTGAACGGTGAGGCGATCTACGACTCAACCGTCTGGAAACACGCCGAAGTAAATAAGCAGGATAAGCTGCGCTTTACGACCGTGGGAAACAATCTGTATGTCCTCTGTCTCCAATGGCCGACGCAGGAGATAGTGCTATCGGGTATCTCGGTCGGAAATCATCTTTCCGTATCCATGCTCGGGGTTAAGCAACCTGTACCGTCGAACGGGCAAGACGGTAAGCTGATCATCTCTGCGCCTGTGATTTCTCCGGCAGAGGCGCCCTGTCCGCATGCGTATGTGTTTAAGGTCGAAGGTGCAGGGATGGTGGGTAGCGTATAGCCCGGTTGCCCGGCGCCCTGATGGACGGCATGGTGATCGCGATCGACATTGGCCTTGCCGGTGCCGGTGACATATTTCAACCAGAGGTAGACCGTTATATTCGTGACTTGCGTGATACCCATAATCCAGTGCCGGGTACGGACCGAATAAGACTGCCAGGCCATATTGAGTAAGAGCGTACGATCTTACTCCGCCGCGAAGGGATCCATTTCGACGAACAGGAACAGCAGGCTATGCAGGCGTTGCATGGGCACTATGGGGTAGCGTTGCCTTGGGACTGAAGGAATTGGTGAGTTGGTGAGTGCCCCCAGCACCCGATCATGATTTTATGTTGAAAGATGAAAACTTCGCCTTATTTTCTTTGTTTCCACCATGGACCAGCAGGCCCACTTTAACATTGGCGCCATGGCCTAACCAATTTTCAATTCCATTAATCTGTTCTTCTACAGAGCCGGACACTTTCCATCCGAGCCCGATACCTTTATGATCCACATCTATTCTTAATTTCACTTCAGCAGAAGAAACCCCTTCCATCATGATCGTCTCCGGGTTTCCATGGATTTCTTTTGCCAGTACGACAACCTGTTGGTGATTCACCATTTCCCGGACCAATTTTATATAGTTATCCGAATCTCGGTAAAGGACCAAGCCTGCTTGCTCCCCATTATTTTCCGGCAAGAATGTAACCACCACGTCAACAGATAAGTCTTTTACAATGGCCGGAAAAAGAAACACATTCTAACATGTATTTCCCTTCCCCCACATCGATCCACATAATGTTTCAATGACCAGTTCGTCATCATTAATTGAATAAAGGCCAGGGTCTTCATTTACTACATTACAATCTTTAAAGAGACTACTTTTAACCGGCATGATCTTTCCTCAGGTTCAAGCGCTGTTCTTCTTCTCCCAGTAGAAATAAAACGGAATGCCCACTGCAACGATGCCCAGGCCGATCAGCGTGTTGAAGATAAACTCGGCGTTGGTGAGTAACGAGACCAGATAGCCGGTGATCACGGTGAGGAAGAGCAGCGGTGTGACGGGATACCCCCAGGCTTTGTAGGGCCGTTTCGCATCCGGGCGGGTGAAGCGCAGGACGATCACGGCGGCGATGGCCAGGATAGAGAAAGAGTAGGATGTAAACGCCCCGTAGGAAATGATGTCCTCATATCTTGGCGTAAGGGCGAAAAGGGCGGACAGCACACCCTGGCACAGAATAGACACCGCAGGCGTCCGGAATTTCGGATGGACTCTGGCCAGGCTTTTGAAGAACAGACCGTCCTTGGCCATGGCGTAGAAAATACGGGGCGCCACCATGATCTGTACATTCACCCCTCCGAAGGTAGAGCACATCACGCCGATGGAAATAAATAAAGCGCCCCACTCGCCGACCAGCACATTCATCACATCGGCGGCGATCCAGGAAGAGGTCTGCACCTGCTCGAACGGCAGGATTAAGATATAGACGAAGTTCGCCAACATGTAGATACCCATAACGAACAGCATCCCGACAATAATCGATAACGGCAGGTTTCGGCGCGGATTACGCGTCTCCCCCGCTACATAGCTGGAGAAGTTCCACCCTTCGTACGAAAACAGTCCCGTAATCATCGCGGCGCCGAACGCCCCGAATGCGAACCCGCTCACAGGCGACCCACCGCCACGGCTCCCACCCCAGAACGGCGAAAAATGATCCATCGAGCCTTTGCTCGCCATGACCAGCCCCAGAACGACCAACCCGCCTAACGCCCCTACTTTTATATAGGTGAACCAGTTGGTGACCCGTCCGGCCCAGTGTACCCCTGCGACATTGATAATCGTTAACAGAAGGACGCACGATGCGGCGATGATCGCTTTGGATATTTCGTCCATCACGATGCCCGTTCCGGGGGTGTCCGCCGTTACGATATTCACCATACTGGCCAGGTAGTTGGCGAATACATTGGCCACCGCGGCGATGGAAACCGGCCATACGAGCCAGAAGGCGGACCAGCCGTAAATGAACGTCACCCACCGCTTGCGGTACGCTTCCCGGAGATAGACATACTGGCCGCCGGTACGCGGCATCATGGCGCCTAACTCGGCGATGCACAAGCCGCCGCATAAAGCCAGCAGGCCGCACACGAACCAGACCACCAAAGTCATCCCCGGTGATCCGACGCTACTGGCTATGGAACTGGGCGCCTGGAAAATGCCGGAACCGATGGCGCCGCCTACAATAATGGTAGTGACTTCCAACGGGCCCAGACCGCGTGCGAGTTCATTTTCTTCCGTGTCCGTAGAATCCGTGCGAATTTCTTCGAATTGAGACATAATATGACTCCTGGATGTAACCAACCGAAATCGGAGGTTGACAGAGGTTCCTGAAACCGGATGGAAGTCCTTCAACGGGCGAACCCTATGCGCCTTACGCCTTGAATGCGCCCGTGCCCATTCCCTGGATAAAGGGCCTGGTGGCATAAACGAACAACAGTAGAAGCGGAATGCTGGACAGAACGTAAGCGGAGAACATGGCGCTGTAGTTATCCGCGATGGGGCCTGTACTCATATTATACAGGCCGGATGCAATAACATGATACTGCTGATCATTGTTGACGATAAACGGCCACATAAAACCGTTCCACGTAGCCAGAATATTCATGATGGCGATGACCGAAAGACTCGGCAGCGAGAGAGGTAGAATCACATGCCGGTAAAGATGCAGGTGGCCGGCACCGTCCATACGCGCGGCATCGAAAAGATCTTCTGACAGACCTCGAAAGAAACTGCGAAAAACGAAAATAGCAAACACCTGACCCGTGGCGATGTAAGGAAGAATCAGGACGGTGTATGAGTTACGCAGGTTCAGCGCGGTCACCAGTTGAACACTGGGCACCAGGGTAAGGATGCCGGGGATCATCATGACGCTGATGATAATATAAAATAGTATATTCGACCCTGGAAACCGATATCGCGCAAACACATACGCCGTTATTGAGCCCAGTAGCAACACCCCGAAACCGGAGACCAGTGAGACGAACAGTGAGTTGACCATATACCCCCGCAACACCTCCCAGGCATAGATGTACCCATTCGTCATGATTTTCCATTGGGCGCTCATCGCCGCCTTATAGCCGTCCCGTCGCGTTTCAAAGGTAATCTCATCCCCCTCGGAAATACGAACCACGTATGCTATCTCCGACGTCCGTCCAGTCAGAGACAGCTTGGTAAAAGAGACCATATTTGTCAGTGCCTGAGGAAAACCAAACGGCGAACGAAAGATCTCATTATTCGACCGGACCGCATTGCTGATCACAAAATAAAACGGAACAAGCGTTAGCAACACGCCAAGGAGCAGTACACTATGTTGTATGTAGGCTGAACGCTGCATCAGTTTATCCAAGAAAACCACAGAGAAGGTAGGGCAGGCACGGAAATGTTGAGTTTTTCAATCACCAAAAAGCACAGCGAGCGAAGCGGAGCGCATTCTAATAAGGCCTCGTAGAGGCGCTCCTTATTTTCGATGACGCGTAGCGGCATCCATAAATCACTATTTTTTATCCCTGCCCCTGTATCTCCTCCGCTGATTTAAAATACTTCATGTTAAACAGGGTAAACGCAAAGATGATCACGAACAAGAGAACCCCGATGCTGCTGGCATAACCCATTTTCTGGAAGCTGAAGGCATTTTCGTACATCCAGAGACCGGGAACGTAGGTTTCAAAGCCCGGCCCGCCCTGGGTCAGGATAAAAATCAGTTCGAAACCCTGGATACCGTTTATCAGGACCAGCATGAAGATCAGTTTGATTTGACTTAACACGAGTGGGATGTCAATTAAGAGGAATTTCTTGAGCCCGACCGCCGAATCAAGTTTTGCTGCCTCATGCACACTCTCGGGGATATTGCTTAAGCCCGCATAATAAATTAAGACTTCAAAGCCGGTAATCCAGGGCAATCCGATACATGCCAGTGCGATGAGCGCCGTGTTCGGGTCCGACAGCCAGCCACGGGTCAGCGTTTCATAGCCCATATTTTCAAGCGCACTGTTGACCAGCCCCGTCTCACCGAGGATCAGCGAGCCCCAGACAAGCTGAACGGCAACCACCGGTACCACGGTAGGGATCAGAAACGCAAGTCGATACAGATATCTATGGCGTTCGTTCAGCAGGGTGTGAATCAACTTGGCGACGATCAGCGGCGCCGTCAGCCGGATGACGATGGCAATCAGCGTCAGCAGCCCCATATTGACAAAGCTGATGACCGTGGTCGGATCTGCGATCAGATAGTCGATATAATTTTGAAAACCGACCCAGGTACGTTCGCCTCCCACTTCATACTCGAAAAAAGAGTTATAGAAGGCCATCAGCACCGGCAAAAACGAAAAGACCGCCAGCAGAAACAAGGTCGGCAGGACGAGCAAGTAGAGGGGAAAGCTGGAGCGTACGTTGGGATAGGTTTGCACTATTCCGGTATCCCTTTCATCACTGCTCGAACGGGCGCCAGCTCCTGCCAGCGTTGTTCGAAGCCGTCGAAATTGAGCTTTTTTCGCTGGGTGATCGTTTGAGCGGCGGCGGCCAGATTGTCGGTCTGCCAATCCATGAATGCTTCCAGTGAAAGACCGTCTTCCAGGAAGAGTAAAAGCATGCGATCATAGACCCGATTATACCGATTGTCGAACGTAAACATCCATTTGGTCGTGGTATAACGCCGCTCCAGTATGCGGGCGAACGGCTCCAGGCCTCGGGAAATCGGTACGCCAAGGATATTCGGGATGTGGACCCGATTCTCATTGACGACCGGGTCTGTGTGCTCGGGCAGGGTAGCAAACTGTAGAAACTGCATGACGCGTTCCAGTTTTTTTGATGTCTTCGGATCGCCTGTATCGTTAAAAGCGGAATTGGTGACGGTGTACTGGACCGCCGCACCGCCGATGACGCACATCTCTACACCCGATGCATATAACGCCTTATCGCGTGGCATGGGAAGCTGACCGACTCGCCTCAGGTATTGATCAACCGTAAGATCCAGATCCGACGACGATAAAGGCGGATCTGGGTGCTGTTCCGAAGGGATGACCGTATTCAGATAATCCCGCACCGACATCTCCAGCCATTCTGTTGATGTTTCAATACGTGGCAGATAGCCCACCTCCCAATCGAAATCCATATTCGGGTCGTTAAGCAATCGATTCACGTGCCACGATCCGCCCCACATCATGATGCCACGCTGATTGATGAACTCTTTGTAGAGATCCGTTCCGCCCCGTCGCGCATCTCCGGCGAGGCTTTTGTTCCATGATCGCCGCCATTCTTTGAGCAGACGGTACAATTCCCAGTAGCGCGGGTCACGTTTGGTGAAGAACCCTTTCTGATTCAGAAAACAGATTTCATCCCAATCCAGATATCCTTCAAGATAGGGTTCCCGTTTAGGGTCCTGTTTCAGGTCGATACCCGGTAAAATATTGTAGTAGAGTTGATCGAAAAGCAGGTCCGTTCCCCAGTCCGCGATGGCCCCGGCGTTCGTGAGCATTGGAACGATTGACGTACGCTGTGCCAGGGTATGGAAGGTATGCCATTCCATGATCGTTTCCGGGTACTTGATGCCCCGGCGATTGAATGCGGTAAGTGTCTCAGGACTTTCAGACAGGCGGGCAGCCTCGGCCACCTCTTCCTGTGTTTTCGGAAAGGGTAGATTTAATTCAGCCATCAGTTGGGCGAATGGATTCGTGTCGATGCGGTCCAGCGTCGTCATCATCTCGTCCCAGGTCTTCGGAAAACCGACGCCGAGGAGATCCAGTGTTGTTTTATTGTAGAGAATGCCGGTCTCGACCATATTATAGGTCAGGTTGTACATTTTACCGTCCGGTGCTGCTTTGCCTCGGCTGATGGCCTGGTAGATGAACTGATCCCACCATTGCTCGGCCCCTGGTTCGCCTTCTTCTACAAAGGGGTTGGGTGCTTCCAGATATCCGTCCAACGGCAGGTACCACCCCTTATGCACATCCTGCCAGACCGTCTCCACATTAGCGGACAGGATATCAGGCGCTGTGCCACCTGCCAGTTGCGTCACAATCCACTCCCGGCCGGCCGAGGCCTGACGAAATCGAACAGCCGTATCGGGAAATCGCGCTTCAAACGCCTCCACCACGTCGAGAAAACCACGCAATTTCTCCGTTGCCGTGGGCGGTATCAACCCCGGCATATAATCATTCCCCGGATAAAATTCAAAGACGATCTCTGCCTGTGCAGGGACAGGTCTATTGAGCACTCGCTCAAGGCTGTTGTCGTCCACATTTTCCACCCGTGGGGGCCAGAGTGCATAGACGGCGCCTGATAAGAGGATCAGCCGAAAGGCATAGATAAAAAAGCGCATAAGAATCAATAAAAATGTAAAAGCGTACCAAGCACGAAGACCACGCTGAGATGATCGGGCGCAATCGATGAACATTTGACAAGGATTATCTAAAAAGCAAACATTCCTTGCCTAATGTCAACATGTAATCCTCTGCATCGAAAAACATAGATTCAACAGTCGACCTATTGTATCTTGAAACCATATACCATAACCCGACGCCCGACAGGCGTCTATCGCAACATCCCGAAGGGGCCTGCCTTCATGTCTCACTCTACCGACATACTCATCATCGGCGCCGGCGTAACGGGTTTGGCTGCGGCCTGTAACCGGCGTCATTCAGATCTGGATATGACGATTCTGGAAGCGCGTGACCGCATCGGCGGGCGCACCTTGTCCATACGTACAAAAAACGGGGCTCTGTATTCATGCGAGCAGACAGCAAGGAAGATACAGACTGATGCGGGGAATCAGGCGGGCAACAGGTTATTGAGTGATGGCGTGTTTCCTTTGGACACATGCGAGCCCTTCGGGGTTGAAAAGACAAGAAAACGCCAGGTTTTGCCAAGCATTTATTGACAAAAATGGCAAATCGGTTACTATATTGTAATAGTATCTTAAACCTCGGTGCAACGCGTTGAATCCTCGGTACAACATGCCGAGATTCTGTATCCCTTCCCGCGAGGCATTCATGAAGCGGTTTATCCTCTCTGCCATCCTTCTGGCCTTATGCATCATCCCAACCGTCTATGCTCAGATGGACGGGAATAGGGCGGTTGGCAACAAGAATGAATTTTCAATTGCCCGGATCAAGTGGGGCGGCGGCGGTGGCTGGTTTTACAATCCCAGTTGGTCCCATGACTATCCGGTGGCGGAACGGAACCTGATGGCTCAGATTCGTAGAGTCACTTCAATCGACATAACGGAAGAAGTGGAAGTGGTGGAATTGGACCAACCGGAGTTATTTAATCATCCGTTTGCGTATATGTGTGAGGTGCAGGACTGTACGCTGTCCGACGAAGAAGCAAAGGGTATGAGAGAATATTTACTGCGCGGCGGTTTTATTATGATTGATGACTCCTGGTCGTCTTACGGTCTGGCGCATTTTACCAACGAGCTCAAGAAAGTCTTTCCTGGTCGTTCCATCGAACGGGTCACGACCGACCATCCAATCTTCAATGCGTTTTATGATATCGAACGTATTCCCGCTATCCGCGGCAGGCGGCGAGGTATGACAGAACCTATCTGCTATGGCCTTACAGACGACAACGGTCGTCTGATGATGCTCATCAACTGGGGAAACGACATCGGCGACGGTTGGGAATGGGCGGTGCAAGACCGATATACCGGGCTTCTTGCTTATAAGCTGGGTATTAATTATGTGTTGTATGCGATGAGCCACTGAATGGTGCTTTGTACATTGTTAAATCGGGTTATATTGGTTCTTTACCCCTAACCCATTTTCGTTTTTCAACCAGGTAACAGGTACAAAGCACAAAGTACAGATGATCCATTTCATCTCCCCCCACCTCGAAATTCAGCGCGAACCCTTTGCGCAGCCTTTTGCCTTCAAAGGATCTGCTTTTCACGAAAAATGGAATATGGTCGTACGCCTGAGAGATGAGGCGGACCATGAGGTGATCGGTATCGGCGGACTGGCCGTGCTCTGGTCGGATGCTGCTGTGTTTGAAGCGCATACCGAAGTGGGTGGCAATCTGTTGCAGGCTGCGCTCCTGGAATACGCGTTGCAGATTGTCAAAGGTCGGTCCTTTGCAGATCCTATCGAGATGCACCGGGCGATTTTTCCTGAGGTGCATGACTACGGCAGGCATATCACCCGCCGTGCGGATCTGAAACCGACTTTTACCCGTATTGCTCTTGTAGCCCTCGACAATGCGGCCTGGTTGCTCCATGCCCGCAGGCATAGTTTCACCACCTTCGATGCGATGTTGCCCGATACATTTCGCCCTTGTCTCTCTAGCCGACAGACCCATGTTTCCCTGACGCCCGCCGTAGGTTATACCCTGACCGATGAGACGCTGCATCATCTGCTTCGAGAAGGCACGGCAGTGTTAAAGATTAAGATCGGCCAGCCCGGCGCTGAGGCGGATATGGTCGCTGCGGATATACGAAGAGTATCGGCCATCCATGAGATGGCGCGTGGATATGAAACCGGTCTCACAGAAACAGGCCAGGTGGTGTACTACCTCGACGCCAATGGTCGTTATGGTGAGAAAGACAGTATGGCCAGGTTGCTGGATTATGCAGACCGGCAGGGTTTTCTGGACCGTATCATCCTGATTGAAGAACCGTTTCAACATCCGGAAGATATCGATGTACACAGTCTACCCGCCCGGTTTGCAGGTGACGAGAGCGTTCATACTGTCGAGGATGTATCTACCAGGATGCAGCAGGGCTACCAGGCTTTTGCCATAAAACCGGCAGGTAAAACATTGTCCTTGTCTTTACAAATGATCGAAACGGCGACTGGGGCCGGCGCCATTTGCTTTGTGGCGGACAACGCCTGTGTACCGGTTCTGGTGGAATGGAATAAAAATATTGCGGCGCGTCTGCCCATATTTCCAGGTATTAAAGGTGGGATTCTGGAATCGAACGGCCCTGAAAATTACGGTCCGGCATGGAAACGGATGCTAGCGGAATATCCAATCCCCAACGCCTCCTGGCTGACTCCAAACCGAGGCGCATTAATTTTAAATGAGGCGTATTACCAGGAAAGCGGCGGTATATTCCACACGCCAACGGCATATTCGGACTTATTTAAACTATAGGCAGATCAAAGCAGTATATTACGGTTCTATGCTAAGGGTGGAAATCTGAAAATCCTTGACGTAATGAACGTTATGAAATATTGTGCCGAGACATCTCATTATTTTTCCAAACAAAACACAAATAAAATAGGAGGCGTTATGACACGCACTCATGATTTTGCCCGATATATCAGTGCGTTTATGGTCCTGTTGATCTCATCTCCCATCTTCGCGCAGGACGTTTCTCCGCCTTCCGGCGATCCGGCCTACATTTCACCCGACGCTCGTCTGCAAACCCTGTTCAACGACGGTCTGGCCCTGACGGAAAGTCCTGCTGAAGGGCCGGATGGGATGATCTATTTCAGCGACATTACCTTCACCTCGGCGGCAACAGAAGCCGGTTGGGAAGCCGGACATATCTGGCGGTATAACCCGAAAACCGGCGAAACCGCCATGTTCCGCTCCCCCAGCGGCATGTCTAACGGACTTAAATTCGACGCACAGGATCGCCTGATCGTTGCCGAAGGCGCCGACTACGGTGGCCGGCGGGTGACGCGCACGGATATGAAAACCGGCAAAAGCTACATCATCGCCGGCCAGTATGAAGGTCAGCCGTTCAACTCACCTAACGACCTTGCCATCGATGAACAGGGCCGCGTCTATTTCAGCGATCCCCGGTATGTCGGTCACGAATCGCTTGATCAGCCGATTATGGCGGTCTATCGCATCGATCCGGACGGCACCATCCATCGGATCATCACCGATGCTTCGAAGCCGAACGGCGTGGTCATCTCACCGGATCAGAACACCCTGTATGTCGTGAGTAATGACAATGGCTCTTTCGATGTAGGCCGCATAACCGCCGACATCCCCACTCGGAAAGGCCAGATGGCGTTGTTGGCCTACGACCTGCATCCGGACGGCAGCGCCACCTTCCGCAAGTTACTGGTTGACTACCTCCCTGAAGACGGCCCGGACGGCCTGACCGTCGACGTAGAAGGCAACCTGTACATCGCCGAGCGAAGCCTGAAACGCCCCGGCATTGCCATCCGTTCTCCCGAAGGCAAAGAGCGGGCTTTCATTCCGACCGTTCTGCCCACCAATGTCGGTTTCGGCCGCGGCGAGAACAGCAACACATTGTACATCACCGCCGGCATCGGGTTGTACCGTATTAACGTCATGAAACAGGGATATCATCTACCGAGGTAGGATTTGTTGCTTGTCTGATTTGTTGATTGAAAAGTTACAGTCAGACAAGCAACAAATCAGACAAGCAACAAATTGCCATGTCTTTATTAGATTGGATTATCGTCTTCCTCATCAACGGCGGGATCGTCGTCTATGGGTTGCTGGCGGTTCGTGAAAAACAGGGCAGCTTTGACTGGTACCTGGCAGCCAAATCGATGCCGTGGTGGGCTATCGGCATGTCTGCCTTTGGGACGGCAGTCGATAGCGGCGATTATGTGGCTATTGCAGGCGGTTCGTATCAGTTCGGTCTGTCGCAACTGTCACAGTGGTGGCTCGGCATCTCGATCGGTTGGTTCCTCCTCGCCTTCTATGTCATCCTGCCCATGTACCGTTCGGGGGTTTTCACCAATGCGGAGTGGCTTGAGTTCCGGTTTGGACCTTCTGTTCGTATCATGGCGGTGTTGATCAATCTCCAATCTCGTACCAATGTGCTCGCCAACATCTTCTTCTCGATGTATCTGGTCCTCAACATCCTCGCTGGATTTACACCGACCGGAAGCTGGTTGGTTGTAGGTGCGGTGGCGGCCTCCGCCACGCTGTATATCGTTCGCGGCGGCCTTCAGGCAGGCATTTTTACGGATGCCATACAGAGCGTCGCCATGATTATCGGCTCGTTTGTACTCTGGATTGTAATCTGGGTCAAAGGAGATGGATGGAGCGGCCTGACAGCCCGGTTGGCTGCCGTCGACGCCCAACTGCCGGACACACTGCTGCACGTCGGCGGTTACGCGCCGCCGGGCGTACCGACCATCGTGGTGGTGCTGAGTTTCATCGTGGTTCTAATCACGTATGCGGTGATCAATCAATACGAAACCATCCGGTTTCTGGGGGCACGATCCGAATGGGATTTCAAGATGGCGGCGGTGGTGGCGAGCGTGGCCACGGCGATATGTCTCTGGTTCAATGTGGGCATAGGCCCGATGGCGCGGGCGGACTTTCCCGATCTGGCAGCTATTGATCAAGCCTACCCGCTTATGGTCAAAGCCTATCTGCCGCACGGCCTCATCGGCCTGGTTGTAGCCGGGTTGATTGCCGGTGGGTATTCTACGTTCGACTCCATCGGCATTGGAATATCCAGCCTGTTTGTCCGGGATATCTATGCCCGGTTCATCGTGAAAAATGCAACCGATGCGCATTACACCCGCGTCGGACGAATCACCGTGCCGTTTGTCATGGCGCTCGGATTCGCGTACGTCCCCTTCATCCAACAGGGGATGCTGGCCTTCTATCTGCGCCTGGCCGGGGCCATTGCCGTGCCGTTGATGACGGTCATTCTGATGGGCGTTTTTACGCGGGTGCATCGATCGACAGGCCTCATCGGCCTGCTCGTCGGTCTGGCGTATGGATTCTCTGCGATCCTGAGTGAAACTTTCGGGTGGGATCTGCCGGTATGGTTTACGAATACGTGGTGGACCTACCTGTGGAATATCGTCTTTCCGGCAGCGAGCATGTGGATTGCGTCCGCCTTTATATCGCTCCGATCCGGTCCCGTGCCGGAGGAAGACCTCGAAGGTCTGATCTACGCCCGCGAGAACAACATCCCCGCCTTACGTCCCCTTATGGCACACCGCCTGAAGGCGCTGGAAGACACCTGGCTGCAGAAGACCCTGCAAGAAGCCCCTATACGTCCCGCCTATCCGTTTGACCTGCCGCCTGGCGGTCTGCCCTGGTACCGCCGTCCCGGTCTCCTGGCGGTCGGCTATCTGGCCATGGCGTCGGGGTTGCTCTTTGGCGTCCTCTGGTAATTTAACCCCTATCGGACAATCCAGTATTTCAGAATGCACCATATTGCCTGGCAACCATCTTTCCAGGTGATTTTTTTCCCTTCCTCGTAACTCCTGCCAAAATAGGAGATACCGATCTCATAGAGACGGATACCTTTTATTTTCGCGAGCTTTACGGTGATCTCCGGCTCGAAGCCAAAGCGGTTCTGTTCGATCTTAATCTGTTTTAATATATCTGTACGAACCATTTTATAACAGCTTTCCATATCCGTCAGATTCAAGTTTGTGAATATATTGGAAAGTAGCGTCAGGAGTTTGTTGCCCAGCATATGCCAGAAAAATAAGACGCGATGCGGCCCTCTACCTATAAGACGGGACCCATAGACGGCATCCGCTTTTCCATCAAGAATAGGCTGAAGCATATCAGGAAGATCCATAGGATCGTATTCAAGATCGGCATCCTGAATGACAATCACATCACCGTTCACATTCTGAATGCCGGTGCGAATAGCGGCGCCTTTGCCCTGGTTCTGTCCATGGTATAATATCTTAATCCTGGAATCCGACGCGGTCTCGTCAAGCGTATTCAAGATCTCTCTGGTACCATCTGTCGAACAGTCATCAATAATAATCAATCCGAGATCTAACTTCAACGCGAGTACACGCTGGATGATTTCTCGAACGGTCACTTGCTCATTGTAGACAGGCATTATAACTGATAGAAGCATAATAATAATACACCGGTAATCCAAAGGACGGGGTGTCAAACCTCGGCCGTTGCTGGACGTCCTAACATTTTCCACAATCCCGTCAGCATAACAGCAAGCAGAATGAAACCCCCGAGTGGCGAGATGACGATATTCCAGCCCGTATACGTCTTGATATACATGTCAATAAACTGATAGAACTGCGTGGTAGGGCCGGTGATCAGGAAAAGGGAGATGGGGCCGAACGCGTTTTGAGAGACGATATACTAGACACCAGACCAGTCGATAAGGATAGAAAGAGCACCCAGCCCAATGATTACCAGGGCCGGTGTCTGGCGAAACACCAGGCCCAGTGGAATCATCAAGAATGGTAGCAGCGGCATCAGATAACGGCCCCCCCAACATATCCACCGCTCCAGAAGGTCTCCATAGCGCTATTAAATAGAATTTGAAACAGAAATACCGCCAGGATGATACGCCATTCAAGCCGACACACATTACTTCGGTCCCGGATACGCCTGGCCAATGCATAGACTGCGATGATGGGGACAGGAGAATAAGTAAACAGGCCCCGATACGGACTCAATGTCAACCCCCACAGCGAGGCCAGGCTCGGCATACCGAATCCGTTAAATCCAACGTTAAGCGTCGTCCTAGGTCCGAGATCGCCATCTGGATTCATCGGGAAACTGGCGCTGTAAGGGGTAGTGAAGGGCCCACCGAAGTAAACATAATGATAGAGCATCAAACCTCCTACCGGAATCATACCGGCAAGGACAAATATGATGAGATTCTGCCGCTGCTTCAGTGTAAGAAGGGCGTAGATGCCGATCACGGTGATGACCGGCGCCACCGTATATTCGTCAGGGCTCCCATCCCGAGCGCAAAGCCTGCATAATAATGCCCCTCCCGGTATAATTTATCGACTGTATTGTAGTGATATTGGTCGATGGTCAGTTTGTTTTCCTCAACGATACTTCTGACGAGGTCAAGATACCGGTTCTCATTCACCCCCGGCATCGGGCCGATATGAAAGATATAGATGATCCAGCAAGATAAAAAGATCCCCCAGGCTTGACGGTTACGGAGTAGATTCATCGAAAACGTCCTTATCCGGAATGCCTGCAACGATATAATCTTTTCCAAAAACATGCAGGGGGGTCTTGCCAAAAAAATTGTTCAGGGGAGATAAAAAGGGGAAAAGATGAGGTACAAAACAGTAGCCCCTATAATAAAAAGGCTTGATGTTTGAAGCTCTGAATTCTTTGAATATAGTCCAGGGATAGACCAGTTTCTCCGTACCGGTATCGACACCTCGTTTAACCATCAGGTACCGGGTCAGCCTTGAAAAAGGGTTCGCCGGGTTGACATCCACGATGACCATCAACCCGTTCGGCTTGACGATTCTTCGGAACTCCCGTATGGTTTTTTTTAATACTTCCGCTTTTATCAGATGGTGAAACACATGCACGGAAATAATGAAATCAAAAGAAGAATCTCTAAATGGAAGAACATCGGATAATGCCGGCAGAAATTCTGACGTAGACTCCGCCTGCTTGTGCCTGGCGCGGCGACACATACCTTCTGCGATGTCCGTTCCGGTCATGGACCGACATGAAAGGGCGATAAACCGGGTGATATCTCCCACTCCGCATCCGATATCGAGCCCGATCTTAGAAAGAAGACGCTCTTTGCCGAAATATGAAAGAAGCGTATCTAAAATGGTACGTTTCGTCTCTTCGAAATAATACAGATAGGCGGTGTCGTTTATTCTTTCGACATATTGATCTGCGATATTATTGAAGCGCTGCTTCTGTATCTGAGAGAACATCGTATCGGAGTTTTTCAATCAGTTCTCCAATGTGGCCAAGCAACAGATGGGTTGTTCCCATGCGCCAGCATCAATTCTGTTTGGTTTCAAGGAGGCGTTTGAGGGCTTTGCGGGTATATCGGGCCTGGATTTCTGTTTTTTCTTCACCTCGTTTTTGTTTTTCTAATGGCTGCCCTTTTGAAGGGCGGTTTTCCTGGGTAAGCAGATTGAAATCAAAATCTTCACCCACAGAATGGATATCGAAATCTTCTTCTTTTATGCCCCAGTATTTCAGTCCGATATTCGTCCACACGTAGAGCCAGTAGTTGAAGTGTATGTCCAATCCCTGATAGCGTTTTGAGCACTTCCTGGCGAGCCACCAGGCTTTCAGAACAGCACTGATCGTAGAGGGCTTTCGGATCAGATACGCGATATGAAGCATAAACATCTTACGGTTCTGAACGTCTTTTATCTGTATTTTGAGATATTCCAGAGGAGAACCGTAACCGACATGGTCAATGGGTATAAATGTATCGCTTTCCATGATCAGATCCATGTGTTTTTTAAACCGGGTGAACTGAAATCCTGGTTCCGTATATCTATGGATGAAGTCCACAAACCCCTTCTTCAAAAACTCCGCATCTTGTATGTATCGAATATTGGTTTCGATTTTTTTGCGGACGGTCACTTCTTCTTCTCGTTTGATTAATCTGCCGGTCTGCTCCATACGTCTGTAGAGCGGGGTGCCGGAAAGGGCCATCAGGAACGAAGGATCGCCGCCAATCAATCCTACATCGACAAAGAAGTCCAGCGTCTCCTCAAAAACCGTGTCCGTATCGGAATCGAAACCGAATATCATACCCGGCGCTATGATAAATCCGTAGGACTGAATCGTACGGACCGCCTGATCCAGCACTTCGACATTTTGAACTTTAGCGGTTTCCAGCAGAGAGTTCTGGTTTACGGATTCGATGCCGATGAACAGAAGGGAAAAACCCGCTTCCCACATCTTATGCATGAGATCCGGCATCTTATACAGATTGATGGTCAACCAGGTAAAGATGGAGATTTTAGCGCCGGTACGCTCTCTCCAGCTAACGATGGCATCCACACATTCCCGTGCCCAGGCCACCTCGCCTATAAAATTGTCACAGGCGAACTGTACCTGGGTGATGCCCAGCTTATGATACTGGTCCAGTTCTTCTATGATGAGGCTCACCGGTTTGTTATTGGACTGATTGTTTCCAGGCAGAACCCGGATATCACAGAATTCGCACAAGAAGGGACAGCCACGTGAGACTTCAAGGACGGCGCCGTAATAGTGTTCTATCTTCGGTTTCAGAAGGTCTATTCGAATGTTTTTCGCCTTCTGTATGGGAAATCGCGCCTCTGCTTCGATGATTTGGGGAAGGTCTGTATAAGAGGCATCCTCAAATGCTCTCAGAAACATGGGTAGTGTTTCTTCCCCGTCCATAATAAAGAGGTAATCGAAATACTGAAGGTAGGACAACTTCCCTTCCTCCCGGAGAGACCAGGTGATCGGCCCACCCAGTATGAAAGTCGAATCAGGATATTTTTCTTTCACCAGGTCGTGTGCTTTACGAATAGACTCAATGTCCTGGTTTATGCCCGAGAATGCAAAGACATCGGATCGGACGACCTCGTGAATATTATCTATCTTACAATCACAGATCGTGACCCACCAGTTATCCGGCACATGGGACGCCAGGGTATAAGCCCACAACGGCGCAAAATAGGTACCGTAATTCTGATTATACCGAATGTCGGGATTATGAACGAATGTAATCGCAAAAGACTTTTGATTTACATCCAGTTCGACGGAGGTGGCCATATGCGTGTCCTGTTTTCTATAATTTCATCTATGATAAAAGTGGCTCTATAAATCAGAAGCCGCGTAAAGTAAATATAAAGAAGGGATGGTCAAGGCGTATGATCGAGTATCATTGATTCCGAACCCATTCCGAGAT
>PVBE010443885.1_pt1 | contig 24657 bp, 24 predicted proteins | sample 1631181 | NCBI WGS metagenome assembly PVBE01 (sample SAMN08397723, study PRJNA350692) | Marine metagenome, whole genome shotgun sequencing project. | isolation source: water | place: Pacific Ocean | collected 2012-04 | reverse complement strand
GAACGTGAAGTAAGGATTGCTGAGATCCTTCGCCGCGTCCAGATGATTCTCGCCGGCATAGCCGTAACGCACGTCTCTGAGGCCGACTGTCCCCGCCATATCCTGCAGCTCGCAGTCCCCGTTCGTCGGGCAGGTGAGGCAGTCCAGCGGATGATCGGTGATGTAGAGCTCCATGACGTTGCGCCGCACATCGGCGAGACGCGGGTTCTGCGTCGTGACCCTCATGCCATCCCGTGCAACGGTGGTGCAGGAAGCCGGCAGCCCCCTGGTGCCTTCGATCTCGACGAGGCACAGTCGGCACGAGCCGAAAGCATCGAGACTGTCGGTCGCACAGAGCTTCGGGATATTGATTCCGGCGAGCGCGGCCGCTCGGATCACGGTAGTGCCTCTGGGAACGGTAACTTCCACGCCGTCGATGGACAGCGTTACCTCGAGATTCGATACGACCTCCGGTGTACCGAAGTCATCGGCACGTCGATAAGGTTGATACACATCACTCATCGTTACTTCTCCGTGAGCCTGCCCGACTAAGCGGCACCCAGGTCCTCGGGGAAAAACTCAAGGACGCTCATCACTGGGTAAGGCGCCATACCGCCGAGCGCGCATAGTGACCCGGCGACCATCGTGTCGCAAAGCTCCTTCAATAACTCTATATTGGCAATTCTATCGATGTCACCACGAATCTTGTCGATAACCTCTACACCACGCACAGCGCCTATTCGACAAGGCGTGCACTTCCCGCATGATTCGATAGCGCAGAATTCCATCGCGAAGCGAGCCTGCTCCCCCATATCGACACTGTCATCGAAGACGACCAAGCCACCGTGGCCGATCATCGCACCGAACTCGGCGAATGCTTCGTAATCGAGCGGCGTATCGAACCGCGAAGGATGCACGTACGCACCAAGCGGACCACCAGCCTGCACCGCGCGAATCGGACGGCCGGTGGCGCTGCCACCGCCGAACTCCTCAAGGAGTTCGCGCAGAGAGCGGCCGAACGCGATTTCGACGAGGCCGCCTTGTTTGATATTGCCGGCGAGCTGTACGGTCAAGGTGCCGCGTGAGCGCTCGGTGCCGAAATCCTGATAATACTTCGCGCCCTTGGCCAAAACGATGGGGACGGTCGCGAGACTGATCACGTTATTAACGACGGTCGGTGCGCCGAACAAGCCTTCGATGGCGGGCAGCGGCGGACGGTAACGCACCATGCCGCGCTTGCCCTCGAGGCTCTCCAGCATCGAGGTCTCCTCACCGCAAACGTAGGCGCCGGCAGCAACACGAACCTCGAGTTCGAACGCCTTGCCGCTGCCCATGACATCCGGGCCGAGATAGTTAGCTGCCTCTGCCGCCGCGATCGCCACCGTCATGATCTCGATCGCCAACGGATACTCGGCGCGCAGATAAATGTAGCCCTGCGTGGCGCCGACCGCCAGAGCCGCGATGGTCATACCTTCGATGAGCAGAAGCGGGTCACTTTCCATGATCATCCGGTCGGCAAATGTACCGGAGTCACCCTCGTCAGCATTGCAGGTCACGTACTTCTGCTTGCCATCGGCGTCGAGTACTGTCTTCCATTTGATCCCTGTGGGGAAGGCGGCGCCGCCACGGCCACGCAACCCGGACTCGGTCACGATCGCCACGATCTCCTCGCCCGTCAGCTTCACGGCCTCACGAAGCCCCGCATAACCACCATGTGCCAGATAATCATCGAGCGAACGCGGGTCGATCACGCCAACGCGTACGAAGGTAAGCCGATCCTGATCGGCCAGGTAGGGTATATCTTCGGTAACGCCCAGCCCTTTTTCGTGCTCACCGCCCGACAAGAAATCCGACTCGAACAGACTCGGAACGTCTGCGGGGAGTATCGGGCCATAGGCCCGACGTTCGCCGGCCACGTCCACCTCTACCAGCGGCTCGAGCCAATAGAGCCCGCGCGAACCGTTGCGGACGAGTTCGATGCTCGCACCACACTCCGCAACGGCGGATCGAATTGCCGCGGCGACGGCATCAGCGCCCACCGATCGCGCCGTCGTATCAGCAGGAACGAACACTTTGACGGCGTCGCTCCCCATGCTAACCGTCCTCGAGAAGTTCATCGAAACGCACGGAATCGACGCGCCCGTGGACATCCTGATCGATCATCACCGCGGGAGAACACGCGCAGTTACCCAGGCAGTAGATCGGCTCCAGACTGAGGCGGCCATCCTCGGTCGTCTCGTGGAAATCTACGCCCAATCGGTCCTTAACATGTACTTCCAGAGCCCGAGCGCCCATCGCCTGGCAGGCTTCGGCACGACACAGATAGATCGTCCGCCCCCCTGGTGGCTCGGAGCGAAACAGATGATAGAAGCTGATGACGCCGTGGACTTCGGCACGCGAGAGACTCAATACATCGGCAACGGCCGCTACGGCAGACTCCGAGATATAGCCAGCCTCGTTCTGAATGGCATGCAGAATCGGTAGCAACGCGCCCGGGCGCTGAGCGTGGGCGAGCGCGATCTTGTGCGCCCTATCGGCCTGCGAGTCGGTCGTAGCGGCATCGTTCAATGTACGAGATACCCTTATCGAAAACAGCCGACAATTGTACCTCCAAGGTACCAGTGCTGCCGAAATCGGCTCAGATAAAGGGCTCCCGTGAACTCTAACGCTACCGGGCAGTAACAGAATCGGCCGCCCGTCGCCCCCGGATTCGGGAATGCGTCCGAGTCATCCTCTCCCTCTCGTGGAGTCAGGCAGACAGAATCTTTCTCCAGCAGGATCATCAGATTGCCACCGCCCGCGATGGGCTGTTCGCCCCGGAGCGTAACTTCTTCGGCCTGCGCCCAACGCTCCGCCATCGCCGCAGGCACGACGACGCGGATACGATTCTAGACCAGGTTGTTTCGTCCGCGAACAACTTTTGTAGGTCATTCTCGCTCCTACGTCATATAATCGCGTATGCGGAGTCCGAACTCAGTATGGGAACTATTTGATCAGTCAATTCAGAGCTAGCCCAGGAGCTTGGCGATGACCAAGGAAGTCGGAATCAGCGGGTTCGCAGCCTACGTACCTCCTTATCGCGTCGACTTGCAGAACTGGTGTGAGTGGACCGGATCTCCGTGGGATAAGACCAGCGCGGTTATCGGCAGAAGCTTTCGTATGCGCGGTCCGCATCAGAGCGTCTACACGATGGCGGCCACGGCCGTCATGCGCCTGATCGATAGCTACGATATCGATCCACGGCGAGTCGGATTCCTCGGCCTGGGGACCGAGTCGAGTACCGACAACTCTGCGGGCGCCGTTATCGTCAAAGGTATGTTGGACGAAGCCCTGCGTACTCGAGGCCTCCCCCCGATCAATCGCCACTGCGAAGTGCCGGAACTCAAACACGCTTGCTTGGGCGGCATCTACGCGATGAAGCAAGGGCTGAGATATCTTGCACTGGAAGACGACGATCGTTGCGCGATCGTCGTGAGCGCCGACATCGCCGAGTACGCCCGCGGGAGTTCCGGTGAGCCAACTCAAGGCGCCGGCGCAGTCGCCATGTTGCTCGAGTCCGGTCCGCAACTGCTAAACGTACAACTCAAGAACATCGGCAGCGCATCCGCTTACCGGGCCGTTGATTTCAGAAAACCCGTGATGCGAAATCTCATTCGGGGCAAGCTCAACTGTCATTTCCAGGACCTCCCGGTCTTCAATGGCAAGTATTCGACGACTTGTTATCTCGATGAGACCCTGTACGCGCTCGAAGATATGTTGCGCCGTCTCGGCTCCGAGCCGGCCGACTACTATCGCAGCTTAACTGCGGCGTTCATGCACCGACCGTATCACCGCATGCCTATCACATCCTTCGCGATGAGCTATCTTTTCGGTCTTGCTCACAATGGTACCGCCGGCCGGCAGGAACTCGCGGCGCACTGCCGCGATGCCAATATGGATATCGAAGCCGTACTCGAGGAGATGAATTCGACGCCGGACGTCCTGCAACTCGTTAGAGATGGCGATATCGACTTGGATGTCTATCCGCTGAGCATCCAGTTGCTCAAGGAGTTTCGGACGAGCAAAATCTTCACGGATGAATTGGCCGCCAAGATTTCCCTGGGAGCCGAACCGATGAAGGACATCGGCAACGTGTATTGTGCCGCCTTACCGGCATGGATCGCTGCCGGACTCGAGGAGGCCGCGGATCAAAACCTAAATCTGGCAGGCGAGAGGATTCTCGCGGTCGGCTACGGTAGCGGCGACGCGGCCGAAGCGATTCCAATGACGCTCGCCGATAACTGGAAGGCCGCCGCTTTAAAGATAGGCTTCAGCGCGGCGCTCGAGCCCTATCAGAACCTGACGCAGACGCAGTACGAGGGCCTTCACGACACGGGCGACGCACCGGAACTGGTCGTCCCCGAAGATGGGTTCCTGATCGAGTCCGTGGGTTCGAGCTCGAACCCCAACTTCAGCGACGAAGGAATCGAGTACTACCGGTATCAGCGCTAGCGACCCACCCCTGGGAGCGGCCGCTCCTACAGCGCCGCAATCTGCTCGTCGAGTACCTCGAGCAGATCCGCGAGAGGGCCTTCGCTCAAGACCCGCTGGTACTCGGCACGCTTCAGCGTGAGATCGCTGACCCCGTCCGTAACGACGTTGATTATCCACCAGCCCGTTTCGTCTTCGTGCAAGAGGTACTCGAGCGGGATGCCGGGTTGAGCCTCACGCTTGATACTCGCGACGATCTGAGTGCGACCCGAGTCGAGCCCGCGTGAAATTTCGATAGCGAAGGAATCTTCGGAAAGCGCCACAAACCGGCTGGCATAGGTTATCACGCTCAGACGTTCGAAACGCTGAACGAATACCTCCCGTCCCTCGTCCTCGAAGCCAGCCCAGTGGCATCGTGTCGTGAACTCGGCGATGTAATGCAGATCATGAGTCGACGCGATCAACGGTGCCAATCGATCGTAAGGCTGCGCGAGCCCACCCGGGCCCTGGTCGGACGACGCCGAGATCAAGCCGGCGTGCAGTGCCTCCACACAGGCCAGCGGCGTGTCATAGGTAAATCTTACTCGTGGCGTCTGACCTCGAGCGCCCGGCCAGACCGATGCAGCGAGCACAACGCCCAGCAAGAATGAAACGGCAGAACGGCAGCGCATGTAAGGAAAGCGGCAAGACCGAGTGCGATCAACTGCGTTCGGAGGAACGAATTCCTATCTTGTCGAGCGGGATTGCGACGCTCGACATCTCACCGTCGTGCAGCAGGGGTAACTCAGGCACCATTTCCCCGTCCAGGCACGGCCCGAACAAAAAGACGCTCAACGCCTTCAGAGGATTCGTGACCGTATGTTCGACGGCCGTTCCCTCATAACCGCAATGAACCATGCAATCGTCACATTTGGGATTTCGCCCCGTTCCATAGCGTTCCCAGTTCGTCGTCTCCATGAGTTCTCCGAAGGTTTCCGCGTAACCTTCATCGACGAGCAGGTAGCACGGCTTTTGCCAGCCGAAGATGTTGTAGGTCGGGTTGCTCCATGGAGTGCACTGGTAGCTCTGATTTCCGGCGAGGAAATCGATAAACATACTGGACTGATTGAAGCGCCATCGACTGCGGCGCTGCCGACCGAGCTTGAAGATATCCCGAAACAAACGTTTCGTCTGGCGACGACCGAGAAATACGTCCTGTCGCGGCGCGTGCTGATAACTGTAACCGGGCGATACGGTTACACCCTCGAGACCTAGATCCATCGCGAAGTCAAAGAAATCGGCGACATCCGCCGCATTCTCGCCATTGAATAGCGTGCAGTTCGCCGTAACCCTGAAGCCGCGGCTACGCGCTAAGCGTATGGCGTCGACGGCCTTCTCGAAGACACCCTCTCTGCAAACGGACTCTTCGTGACGTGCACGATTGCCGTCCAGATGTACGGACCATGTGAAATACGGCGACGGCTCATAGTCGCCCATCTTCCGCTTGAGTAGAAGCGCGTTCGTACAGAGATATACGAACTTCTTTCGCGCAATGATCCCACGAACGATTGCTGGCATTTCTTTGTGGATGAGCGGCTCGCCACCGGGTATGGACACGACGGGCGCACCACAGTCGTCCACGGCCTTGAGCGCATCCTTGACACGCACCCGCTTCCTGAGAATCTCCGACGGGTAGTCGGTCTTTCCACAACCCGCGCACGTCAGATTGCACTGAAACAGCGGCTCCAGCATCAACGCGAGCGGATAGCGTTCCACACGGCGAAGCTTCTGCTCAAGGATATAACGCCCGACGCGGTAAGTCTGAACCAGCGGAATACTCATTTACTTTTTCAAGCCGTGACCCGGGCTCACAATTATGGCGCCATCGGCCTCAGGTCCGCGCAGGATAGTGTCGAGATAGCTATTCGCAATCTGCGCCCATTCCATCTTTAGCCACGGCGTGAAACTCTCGGGCGAGGCCGCGAGTTCGGATTCCACGGACGCGGCTTCGATATATCGAAGCTCGGCTATTTCGCGCTCGTTGATATCCACAGTACCGCTGTAACGACCGTAATACACCCAGCAATACTCATGTTCGGCGCCAACCGCACCATACTGGGCATGATATTTGAACTTGTACAAAAAATGCAGCGGACACTCGATACCGAGTTCCTCGACGAGGCGGCGCGTCACTGCTTCCTCCATCGACTCCCCGACCCTCGGATGCGAACAGCAGGTATTGGACCAGTAGTCGGGCCACAATGGCTTCTCCGAACTTCGGCGCTGCAGAAGAAGTTCATTTTTTCCGTTAAAGATAAAGATGGAGAATGCGCGATGCAGAACGCCGTTCCCAGCGTGACAGTCACTCTTGGCGCTCTGCCCGATTTCGCGATCGAGCTCATCGACGAGGATAAGTTCCTCGCTGGCGTTGGAGACGATTTCGCTACGCGCCATCGAGATCTGCCCCAAGATCGACTTGGACGGCCTGGAAGCCCGCCGCACGGATCGCGTTGGCGACGGTGTCGGAATCGCCATCGCATAAAGCGATGATGGAGCCACCACCGCCGCCACCCGTCAGCTTCGCGCCTAGCGCGCCGTTTTCACGCGCGATATCGACGAGCTGTTCGAGTTCGGGCGTCGAGACCTGCAACGCGTTCAACATCCCATGGCAAACGTTCATCAGTTTGCCCAGTGCCGCGAGATTCTCATCCTGAATCGCCTGCACGCCACGCAGAACGAGCGTGTCTATCTGGTCGAAGATGCGCTCATAAAGCTTTCGATCCTGCTGCCATGCCGTATTGACTCGGCCGACGGTCTTCGCTGTCAGCCCTTCGTACCCCGTCATACCGATGACCATCGGAATGGGTGTCTTGATATTCAGGCGCTCGACCAACGGCGGGCTACCGCTGCGGAACACGAGTGGCGTGCCGTAGCACGCGAGCGTATTGTCGATGCCACTCGGGCTGCCGTGAGCAAGTTTCTCGGCTTCGAAGGCCAGCCGGTTGACCTCTTCGTCCGTAAGTCCGAGCCGGTAGTGTTTGTCCAATGCGCGCACGATCGCGACCACCATCGCCGCCGAGCCTCCCAGACCCATGCTGCGCGGCACCTCGGGGAATACCTCGATACGCATCGCGCGTCCGCTCAATCCCAGCTCATCGAGCATGACACCAGCCGGCCGCTCGAAGACGCGGCGCTCGCTGGGGTCCGAAGAGAGTTGAAATTCGACGCCCCATCGCGGGATCAAGAAGTGAATGCCGTCGTCGCAGTCCTCGACCAACGCTTTGATAGTCATCGGCACGGGCGCTGCGATCGCGTGGCGTCCGTATACGACAGCATGCTCGCCGAGAATGACGACCTTTCCATAGCCGACACCGAGCCCGACCTCCCGCGTATCATTCTGCCTGTCGTAGCGCCCTGCCCCCTGGGTCGGATGCGTGAGTTCCGCTACGATTTCTTGCGCCTTCCAGACCTTGATCTCACCACTTAGAATCAGACGATCGAGCACTTCGTCGAAGATCTCCGGTGTAGCGCCGGCGGCGGTTACGACACCACGCGCGTGCAGTGTCATATGGCCCTTCTGAATTCCCTCGGTCGCGAGCGCCCGAATCGCCGCGAAATTCTGAGCGAGGCCGGCCGCTGCCATCACCCGCGCCAGCTCCGTTGCGGATTCCACGCCGAGCAGGCGCATGTTCAACGCTGCCGTCGGATTCGAATCCACAGCCGTTCCCACGATGCCGACCTTGATCGGCATCTCCAGGCTACCGCAGAGATTCCCGTTCTCATCCGCACACCACTCGGTCAGCGATGTATAACGTCCGCCGCGGGCCGCGAATGCGTGGGCGCCTGCCTCGATGGCACGCCAGTCGTTCCCGGTAGCGATGGCGAGGGGATCGATTCCATTCATGATGCCTTTGTTGTGTGTCGCAGCGCGATAGGGATCGACAGCGGCGAACTCGGCGGCAACGATAATGCCATCGCGCGCTTCTTCCCCGCTGTAGCCACGTCCTACGAGTGCGTCGACCGGGATCTTGCAGCGGGCGCGAACGAGCGCGCGATCGGTCAGGTTCGACAGGATTCGCAGGAACACCTCGCCCCCCGTGATCGACTCGATCAGAGGGGCGACGCCCTCGCACATCCCATTCACGAGATTCGCGCCCATCGCATCGCGGGTGTCGACGAGCAAATGAACGACGAGCATCCGCTTGCCACTGGACGGAAGCGGATGGACAAACAATTCAATATCCTGCGCACCGCCGCCGCGGGCAACCATATTGGGATGCAAGCTGTTAGCGAGACTCACAATTTCCTGACGGCGGTCTCTGAGCGCCTGCTTGGCCAGTTCTATGTCGGGCACGTTCATGATCTGGATCTGGCCGATCAAGATAGGGTCGGTCGCCTCCGTCTCGAATCCGCCCGACTGACCGACCAACTTCGACGCGAAGCTCAGGGCCGCGACGACCGATGGCTCCTCGACGGCCATCGGCACGATATATTGCTTACCGTTCACGCAGAGGTTCATCCCTAAACCCAACGGCAATCCCATAACGCCGACGACGTTCTCGATCATCTTATCGGCGGCTTCAAGGTCTAGCGTGTGCTTACCCGTCGCGAGCGCGCGGAAATCGCTTCCCGTCAACAGGCCGCGCTCGTGAACGACTCTCACGCGTTCTTCGACGCTCAGCCTGTAGAATTCCGGGATTCTCGAACCGTCGTCACTCACTAACTAAAGCTCCTCAACACTCAATCCGCTCGTCGCCACCGGCAAGTCGATGACCCGGTATGACGCGCCGACGGCTTCCTTGAAAGCAGCGAGCGCCTCTAAGTCCGCCGACATCGCAATTCCGAGATCTCCGCCGCCGGCGCCACTCACTTTGTAGGCAACGCCGAACCGTTCGGAGTGCCCGGCAATTTCGCGATGTTCGGTGGTCACTATCTCCGCTTCCATACATCTACCCAACTCCTCGAGCCGCTTCCCGTATGCGGCCACTGCCGCGAGAAACGCTTTCGCGTCGTTCTCACCGGCCGCGGCACAACCTTGCTCCGCGATCTCTTGGAGATGGCTCAGCGTCTCCGCAGCCTCGGTCGGCCGCGAGGCCCGCCACCTACCGAACGCAGCCAGGAAGTCGCCCGTCGCGGCCGGGCGGCCAGAATAAACAATTGTAAATCCTACACTGTTGGGCAGCTCTACTGAACACAGACTCGGACGTAACTCGGGTCCAAGCTGGTAGGTGAGCACACCCCCAACGAGACTTGCCGCCACGTCCAGGCCGCTGCCCGAGTCACCCTGAAACACCCGATGCAGCTCGATCAACCCTTCGATATGCACCGAGCCGATTGCGCCGTCGTCGTGCTGGACGTACCTCGACCAGACAGCAGCCCAAGCCACGAGCACCGCCGCGCTCGAGCCAATGCCGAGCTTGCTCTGTCCGTCGAAGAGTTCGCCGGAATCGACGCAGCCACTCCATGCGGGCTCGTCGCCGGGCTCGAACGCGCCTCTGACGATATCGACGAGGGCCACGCCGCTCGCATCTCCCACCGGAAAATGAGTTTCTACCGGATCAGGCGCCGCGATGCGAAGATGACAGCGCTCATCCGAACTCGGCCCGATTTCTGCCCAACAGCGCCGATCGACTGCCACAACGAGCGCCGGTGCCCCCGCCAGCACCGCGTACTCGCCCAGCACGACAATCTTGCCCGGAGCTGTTGCGCGGACGCTCACGGACTACAGAAGTTCGACACCAGGCCCGAGCCCGCTCACGACGACGTCGAGCACTCCGGGTACCTCACGAAGTGCGTCGACGACTCCGGACCGTGCCCCAGGCTCGCAGATCGCCTTGAGCTGTGGACCCGCATCGATCGTGAAGAAGACCGGCTCACCCGCGGCACGCAACTCCTTAACGGTTTGCAGGCAACCGACAGTCGCTGGATTCCAGTAGACCAGCGGCGGTTTATTCGCCATCGCCGCCGCATGCATCTTCAGGCAGCTATGCTCGGCGATCTCCGCCAGTGCATCGAAATCCTGTGCGAGGATCGCATCGCGACCGGCACCGAGATCGATCTCGCTCGTCGCCACCCATACCGTGTAATAAGGGGAGGTCGACACGGAGCTCGCCATACCGACCCGTGAGCCGACAGCCTTCTCGCCGCGCTCGGTGACTGCGACAACGACCTCGAGCGGCCAGGCCTCAGCGGAAAGTAAGGGCTCGGCGAAACTATCGAGGCCGTCCGCCACAGTGCCAGCATGCATCTCGACGTAGCCGCCAAAAATCGAGCGTGCGGCCGATCCTGAACCCTGCCTCGCCACGATGCTGAGGTCCCGGGTAGACACATCGAGTTTGAGCGCCTGAGCCGCGGCGGCGGCGAGCGCCGCGAAACCCGAAGCCGAGGAAGCGAGACCGGCGCCGGTCGGGAAGTTATTGTCGCTGACGACACGGGCGCGAGTCGTAACGCCCGCACGCTTGCGCAGGAGATCGAGGAACAGCGATACGCGTTCGAGCTGCTCCGGCCGACTATCGCCGTCCAGAAGCAGCGAATCGGAACCCAGGCCCGCATCGAACTCGACCTCCGTCTCCGACCAAAGGCTGTCCAGAGTCATCGATATCGAACCGATGGCCGGGATATTCAGATCCGAATCGGCTTTCCCCCAGTATTTTAGGAGTGCGATATTCGCCCTGGCCCGGGCACGTGATTTCATAGCACTAGCCTACAGGTAGTCGTGCTCTCGAAACCACCCGAGCGCCGCGGCGATGGCCTCTTCTGGCGGGCGCGCTCTATAGCCGAGTTCTCTCGTTGCCTTCGCGCTCGAGAAATACATGTGCTTGGCCGACATTCTTACGGCATCCACACTCACGCGCGGTCTCACGCCGGCGAGTCTAGCCCAGCCTTCGGAAAGGTGCGCCACGGGCATAACGACCCAGTGCGGTAATCGCAGCGACGGTGCCGGAAGTCCAGTCTGTGCTGCAACCGCGGTCAGGATCTGCCTCAGACTGAGATCGCCGCCGCCGAGTATATAGCGTTGCCCCGGAGCCCCGGCCTTCATGGCGAGCAGGTGCCCCTGAGCAACATCGTCGACGTGCGCGACGTTGAGGCCCGTATCCACATACGCGGGCATGCGGCCGGAGGCGGCATCGAGGATGATACGGCCCGTCGGCGTCGGCTTGATATCACCCGGACCGATCGGCGTCGACGGGTTTACGGTGACGACGGCCTGGTCCAGCTCGCCGGCCCGTCTGCGGACGGCCTCCTCCGCTTGATACTTCGAGCGCTTGTAGTGGCCGATCATGTCCTCGAGGCGGGCGGGAGTCTCTTCGTCGGCCGGTGTACCGTCCGCATTCGTACCGAGTGTGGCGACGCTCGAGGTGTAGACGATTCGCTCGACCCCAGCCCGAAACGCTGCTTCGACCAGGTTCACCGAACCTTGAACATTCGTTGCATACATCCGCTCCGGATCCGGGACCCAGAGCCGATAGTCGGCGGCCACATGATAGACGAACCGGCAACCCGCGAGGGTCGCGTCAAGTGTCTCGGTGACCGTCACGTCACCCTCGACGGTCTCCACATCCAGCGTATCCAGATTACGACGGTCGCTCCTCGGACGAACCAGGGCCCGTACGGTTTCTCCGGCCGACACGAGCGCTCGCACGACCGCCGCGCCGACGAAACCATTTGCGCCTGTTACGAGGGCTGTCATACGGTGATCCTGAGCATGAACAATGCCGGCAACAGAATCAGCGTCGCGACCAGGGTAACCAGCATCCCGAGCGTCAGTAGCTGCCCCATACTGGCCATGCCGAGATGGGTGGAGAAAGCCAGGTTGCCGAAGCTCGCGATTGTCGTCAGGCCGCTCGCGAGAACAGCGCGCGAGGTGCTGGTATTGAGTATGCGGCCATCCACGGGCGGCTCGGTCCGCATACGATGCACCATATGAATACCGCTATCGACCCCGACGCCCAGTAACAGGGGAAGCGCGATAATATTCGCGAAGTTGAACTGCAGCCCCAACAGCACGGTCAGCGCGGCAGTTACCGCGGCCGCGAGAACGACGGGGACGATGACCAGCAGAGACTCGGCGACACTACGCAGGAAGATCCAGAGAATGACGCTCACCATGATCAATGCGTCGGTATTTATTCTCAGGTTCTGGCCGGCGTAGCGGAGGCACAGAACCACCGCAACAAGACCGATCGCGATCGTGAGTTTTCGATGACGCAGAACCAGACGTACCCAGGATGCAAGCGTAGGGGCGATCCAGCCCGTCCCGGTAGCGGGGGCCATTACGCCATCACACCCGGATCGCGGCGGGTTGCATGTAGAAGAAGGCTCTCGGGACGAGGATCTGCGCCGAGTCCCTGAGCACACTTCGCGCCAGCTGATAACGACTAGCCAAACGGACGAGGGCGGGCCAGTCGGACGGCCTGAGGGCAGCCTCCATTGCCGCCGTCGGGCGCCGGTTGCCCGCCTCATCCAGCCATCGTTCGATGCCGCGAGGCAGCGAATCGGACAGAGCATCCAATACGACACGTAGCACGATGAACGGCTTACCGGCGCCACTTGCGGCTCTTGCGACGGCTGTGGATTCCATGTCCACCGCGATCGCCCCACTTTTCTGCGCGACACACATTTTGGCACCCCGGGTCGAGAGGATCTCGGCGGCTTCGAGAATGCGGCCGCCTCGGACCGTAAATATCGGCTGTAGCACCCGGCATATTTCCATCCGCCAACGCGGGTCCGTCACGAAGGAATCACCGCCCGAATTCAGCAGATGTTCGGGAAGCAGAATCGTCCCGGGCGAGAGATCCGTCGTCAGTGCGCCCGCGATGCCCCAGGAAACCAGGGCGGACGCTCCAGCGGACAGCGCCGAGCGTGCCGCGTCGTAGGCGCGCACACTACCCGTACCGCTCTGATATACACGAATCGGCGAGAACGGTTCGGCCATCAACAGAGCGTCGAGCGGCGCGCGCTCCATCGCTAGCGCCGAGATCACGGCTATACAGGCAGCAGTCCCCTCTTCCTCGACCGGCAAGGGACTAGAGGTGCCCGGCATCCAGCCCTTCCTGGGGCCGTGCGGCTGGACGAATTTCCGGATCCGAGTCCGCCGATTGCAGTGGCAGGCCGGTCGTGGCTAGGGCAAACAACGAACGCAGCGCGCGATCACTGCCCAGCGCCAGGTTCGTCGCAAGGACAGTGGCTTTGACGCTGCGGCGCGAGATCTTGACCTGCTGGCCGGACGTAAACTCCGGGTGAGCATGAAGCTTGCGAAGAGTCAGAACGGCCAGCCCGATCGCCCATAGACAGAACTTGCGTATGCCAGTTTCCCGACCGGGAACGCACAACGTGTACTCCAACGCGCCGCGGAGGTGTCGATGGGTAATGCCTATCAATTCATCGAGCCCAGCGCGAAAAACTTCGGAGTCATGAAACTCATCGAGATTTTCGAGGCGAAAATCGCCGCCCGCGAATACGGAGCGTGGCAGCCAACAGGTGTCCGCCAGTCTATCGTCCCAGATATCTTTGAGGATATTGGTCATCTGCAGGCCTTGGCCGAACAAGATGGCGAGTCGCATCATCTCATCGCGGCGCGACTCGAGATCGGGGCAATGGACGCAGAAAAATTCTGTCAACATTTCGCCGACGCCGCCGGCCACGACGTAACAGTAGTCGGCCATTTCGTCGAGGTCTTTCAACCCGCGGAGGCTCTTGCGCCGCTGAAACTCGGGCATCCCGGCACACATGATGCTTACGCATCGCGTCAGCGCATCACGCTCCGCCGGAGAGAAACTCGCCGTCACTCTGATGACGGTGGCGGTGCTCGCGACCAGGTCTCTCTCGTCATCGAGCGCGCGGGACGATAGTAGCGGCAGTAGATCGTCGGCGAAAGGCTCGGCTGCCTCCTCGCCTCTCACGATCGCGACAAAACGTCTATGGAATTCGGATTTCTGTTCGTTATTCAATCCGACATCGTCTTCTATCGTGTCGGCGAGGCGGCAGAGCAAATAGGCGTTGGCAACGACCTGCGCCAGGCGCTCGGGCAGAACGGGAATCGTCAGCGCGAAAGTGCGGGATACCCCCGGAAGAATCTGATCCTGGTACTGGAGATCTGTCAGGGAATCGACGATCGGTCGGCTGTTCTTTGGCTTCACAAATTACGCGGGCCGTATGCGCCGTTTCAGTGTTAGGATGAATTCGTATGATAGCATGGGCTCACGAACAGTCTTTTGCCGAGCGCCTCGATCACTATCGCGCACGCGTCGATGCCTGCTTGGAACAGATGCTGGGAGCCGCGGAAGATTCGCCGAGCCGCCTGAGGGAAGCCATGGCCTATTCCGTACTGGGCGGTGGCAAGCGAATCCGACCGTTGCTCGCTTACGCCAGCGGAGAGGCCTTCGACCTGGATAAAACCCTCATCGACCCAATCGCGGCCGCCGTCGAACTCGTCCATGCCTATTCATTGGTACATGACGATCTGCCGAGCATGGACAACGACGATCTGCGGCGCGGCCGTCCCACGACGCATCGTAAATTCGACGAAGCGACCGCGATCCTCGCGGGTGACGCGTTACAGGCGTTGGCCTTTGATATTCTGGCTAACGATCAGGAACTCTGTAAGTTTCCGGAGGGCCAAGTCCAAATCACGTCCAAATTGGCAAAAGCCATAGGGCCGTCCGGAATGGCGGGCGGCCAGGCACTGGATATCTCGGCGGAGGGTGCAGTCATCGACGAGCCCACTCTCGAGGACATCCACCGGCGAAAGACCGGTGAGTTGATTCGCGCCTCGATCATGATGCCGTGCTCGCTGGCGCAGCCGTCTCCGGCGATCATGGAACGACTGGACGCATTCGGACGCGACATCGGGCTCGTCTTTCAAATCAAAGACGACCTGTTGGAGATCAAGCAGGACACGGCGACACTCGGCAAGAGTGCCGACTCCGATGAGGATAACTACAAATCGACGTATCCGTCACTGCTTGGCGCGAGGGGAGCCGAAGAGCGTGCCCATGGACTATACAATCGCGCGATAGAGAATCTGGCCGGCCTGGGCCCGCGGTCCGCGGGGCTGCGCTGGGTTTCCGACTACATCATCAGCCGCTCGAACTAGGCAAAAAATGAGGCCAGATCCCTTTTTCCTCGAGATCACCACCAATTCCTCGTCGATAAAAAAAAAGGGATCTGGCCCCATTATTCGTAGGTGATGAGGCTGATGACGGGACAGCCATCCAGCACCTTCCGACCGTCCAGAAAACTCAACTCGATCACGACGGCGCAGGCCGCCACGATGCCTCCCTCCCGGTGAACGAGCTTTGTCGCGGCGGCGGCCGTGCCGCCTGTCGCCAATAAATCGTCGACGATCAAGTAGCGCCGACCGCGCTCGATCACGTTGGCGTGAATCTCGAGATGATCGAAACCGTACTCGAGTTCGTAACGAACGCTGACGGACTCACGCGACAACTTGCCGCGTTTCCGAACCATGTGCATGGGCAGCAACAGTCTCTGCGCGAGCGCGGCGCCGAAGACGAAACCTCGCGATTCGATCGCCAGGATTCCATCTGGATTCAGCTCCGCAACACGCGCGCCAAGATACTCAACGGTGGCACTCAAGCCTTCCGGGCTCGACAGGAGCGGCGTGATGTCTTTGAAGACGATACCCGGCTTCGGGAAATCGGGCACATCGCAAATCAATGCCTTGATCTCATCGAGAGTCATATTCGTCGAGTCCGTGCCGCCAGCCGATGAGCCTGACCGACGCCTTAACCTCGCTTACCGTGGATACGCTCAACCGAGGTGGAAGAGCCCTGCAACGGGCCGGGGTGATTAGACCGGACCTTAGTGCAGGAAGACTCATCGCGGCGGCCCAGCGCCGCGCCCGTCTCGATCAGTTCGGTGCGTGGCCCTTCGAGGATCCGCTGCGTCGCCTGCTTACTGCTTACGAGCAGGAAGCGAAGCTTTCGACGGTCGGACGACTCGCCGTTCGCAAACTAATCGTCAGCCTGCTCGAAAATCTTCTTTATCTAGAACACGAGCGGCAGGTCTCGCCCAAGATCGAGAGCCAGACGATCGATTCGCCGGTGTTCATAATCGGCCTGCCGCGGACGGGCACGACGCTGTTGCACGAACTCATCGCTCAGGATCCGGCAACTCGAACGCCACGCACATGGGAGGTCATGTTTCCGGCGGGTTATCGGGAGACAGTGACAGAGATCGACCGAATTCGCGCACGCACTGATTCCCGCCTCGCCTGGGCCAACCGGCTGGCGCCGGACTTCGAGCGAATCCATGAGATCGGTGCCGGCCTTCCACAGGAATGCATCGCCATCATGGCGCAGGGATTCGCGAGCATCCAGTTTCATACGACGCACAATGTACCGTCCTACCAGGACTGGTTCGAACAGGAGGCGCAGAGTGCCAGTTATGCATTCCATTACCGCTTCCTCCAACATCTGCAGGCCAAGCGTGCCGGACGACGCTGGGTTCTGAAGGCGCCAGGCCATCTCTTCGGGTTAGGCGCACTGCTGGAGCGTTATCCCAACGCACGGATCGTCCATACACACCGGGATCCACTAGAGGTCATCGGATCTATCGCGAGCCTGGTGACGGTCTTGCGGCGCGCGTTCAGCGATTCGGCCGATCCCGCGCAGATCGCTACCGATTGGAGCGGCCGCTGGGCGAACGCACTCGAGCGAAGTATCGACACTCGTGATCGCGCCCCCGCGGAACAGTTCTTCGATGTCGCCTACGCGGATCTCGTCGCGACTCCACTCAGCACAGTCGAGCGGATATACGATTACCTCGGCTGGCCGCTGGCCAGCGGTGTGCGTGAATCGATGAAGCGATACCTCGGCGCGAATCCCAAGGATAAGCATGGGATCCATCGCTACGAGTTATCGGACTTCGTCCTGGACCGGTCTCTACAGACGCAGCGGTTCAAGCGCTACCGCGAACGGTTCGAGATCCCCGCGAGCGATTGTTAGCATACACCGTTGGGTCTATGCCGCCACATTACTGACGTTCGCCCATTGACTCCTCGTCACTTTCGATATCGTACCCGGGCTGATTCACCTCTTCGTGTTGGCTGTACTGGAGGGCTATCGAGTCTGGGCGTCAAAACCTTCGCACTCGTAGAGACCATAATGTTCTCGACGTAACTGGATTCAGCTTATGGAAGCTTCTGATGATTAGGAAAACGATGTTCTGGTGCCACCTAGTTGCCGGTGTTACGACCGGGTTGGTGGTCATAATGATGTCGGTCACTGGCGTGATCTTGACGTACGAGCGGCAGATGATCGTCTGGTCGGATCGAGCTTACTATGAGGGGCCGGAACCGGGTGAACACCGCCAGTCGATCGACGATCTGGCAGCGGCGGCCGGCCATACCGGTTTCCAGCCGGCTGCCATGATGATCTTCTCCGACCCCAGCGCACCGGTCGCCGTGAGCGCGGCACGAGGTATGGGGACGATCTATCTCAGCCCGTATTCCGCCGAGATGCTAGGTGAACCGGAGCCAGGCTTACGGGATTTCTTCAGCACCGTGACCGGGTGGCATCGGTGGTTCAACGCCACAGCCGCCCAACGTACGGTGCCGCGCGCCATAACCGGCGTTAGCAATCTGGCCTTTCTATTCTTAATCTGTACTGGGGTGTACTTGTGGCTACCCAAGATTCTCAGGTGGCCCCTGCTCCGGGCACGGTTGTCCTTCGAGAACAGGACCGGCACTTCGAAAGAGCGTGACTTCAACTGGCACCACGTATTCGGTATCTGGTCAGCCGTACCGCTCTTCGTCGTTATCGCAACTGCCGTCGTCTTCTCATATCCCTGGGCTAACGATCTCGTTTACCGGAGCGTCGGTGAGGCCGTACCCGCGGGAGGCATGGGTATGGGGATGGGCATCGCCGCTAGCGTGGCTCAAGAACCGGCGCTTCGGCGAAGTGGCGCGGCGTCGCCGGTCCCGAGCGATCAACTCCCGCTGGAGACTTTATTCAGCCGGGCAGCGACTCAAGTAGAGGGCTGGCAGAGCATCGCCGTTCAGCTACCCCCGGAGGGCGCGTTAGTCGTGAACTTCACGATCGATCGGGGGGATGGCGGTCAACCGCAGAAACGTCACACCCTAGCTCTGGACACCAAGACGGGCGATGTGGCACGGTGGCAGCCGTTCGAAAGCCTGTCCACCGGAACCCGGGCGCGACAGTGGATTCGCCGCCTCCATACGGGCGAGGCACTCGGACTTGTCGGTCAGGGTGTTGCGGGACTCGTCTCTTTCACGAGTCTGATCATGGTCTGGACAGGGCTCGCATTGGCCTACAGAAGGCTCATTCAGCCACTATTCAAACGACGGCGCAGCTAGAGGCCGCTGTATACCATTATCGCCAACACGCTGACTTGCGAAATAATATTCCCATGCCTTCTCTGCGATCATCGACGATCGTGGCCACCAGAGGATTGATCATCGCGGCCGTGCTTCCCGTGTACGCGCAGGAGACCGGCGGGGAACTCTACCAGAGCGCCTGCGCGGCCTGCCATGGGAGCGATGGCAGCGGAAATCTACCTTCGCAACTCGGTTTCGATCTCGCGATTCCAGACTTCAAGGGGCAAATAAAAGGGCCGTGTCACTTTTTTCCGTTAAGAAGTACGGCTAAACCGTCTCGACTCCACAGCCAACCAAACTAACGCAGTGCCGGCGATGACGAGCGCCGGCACCATCGCGAGCTGCACCGTTGCCCAACCGTAACCGTGCAACAACGCGCCGGAGATGAACGACGTGAACGCGACGAGGCCAAAGATAAAGAAATCGTTCAGCCCCTGTATCTTCGCCCGTTCCTCCGCCGTATGACTCGTTCCAAGCAGGCTCGTTGAACCGATAAAGCCGAGATTCCAGCCCAACCCGAGGGCGATCAGAGCCACATAAAAGTGCCCGAGTTCCACGCCGCTGATCGCAATGAGACCCGAGGCGCCGAGCAAAACGAGGCCCAGGGCAATTACGGGCAGATGGCCCAAACGTAGGATTACCGAGCCGGTGAAAAAACTAGGCGCGAACATCGCGATGACGTGCCAGCGAACCACATCCGCGGCCTGGCTCGTGGAGAATCCGTTTCCGTCCATAGCAAGTGAAGTCGAAGTCATTACGAGCACCATGAGTGCGTAGGACACCATGGCACAGATCACCGCCACGAGGGTCCTGGGCTGGCGGAGTATTGTGCCAAGCGGGCGTCCCGAGGGCTCGCCCTTCAAACGCCGCGTTGGCGTCGGAATATCGAGGAATAAGACGCCAACGGCGCCGAGAATGTTGAGCGCGACGACGGCAGCATAAGCACCGGCGTAAGGCACGGGATCGAAGTAGTTGGCCGTCGCGTGGACGACCTCTGGGCCGATATAGGCGGCGACGAGTCCGCCCGCGACTACCCAGGAGATCGCCTTTGGGCCGAACGTCGCCGACGCGGTATCGGCAGCGGCGAACCGGAAATAGCCCTGGGTGGATTGATAAATCCCCGTACATGCCGTACCCAGCAACAGTAGCTCGAATTGGCCCAACAAGAGCGCACTCGCACTGATCGCACCGCCGCAAGCACCGGCGAGCGCCCCAAGCAGGAAGCCCGCGCGCCGGCCGAAGCGCCCCATGAACAAGGACGCCGGCGCGGCCGTACACATCGATACGAGCAGCATTACCGAGATGGGTAAGGTCGCGAGCGCCTTGTTCTCCGCCAGAGTAAATCCCACGAGTCCGCCCAGAATGATATTGATCGGCATCTGTGAGCCGAGGATGGCCTGGGCCGAGAACAGCACGATCACATTCCGTGTCGCCCGGCGATCGTCCGTGTGAGTGGTGCTCGTTGCCATTAGGTGCCCAGTAGGAACGCGACGCAACGTGCCCGCAACAAACTGGCACCCGCGCCGGGCGATCGAAGAACCGGAAGTAATGTCCCGTGAGTGTCGGGGTTATTCCTGAGCTGGACCGGAGTAATCGGCGAACTGCTCGCGTAGCGTTACCTTGGAGATTTTGCCGGTCGCAGTATGAGGAAGCTCATCCGTAAACGCCACATCGTCGGGAATCCACCAGTCGGCAACCTTGCCTTTGAACGACGCCAGAAGCTCCTCTTTATCGGGGTTGCTCCCCTCCGCAGGCACGGCGATGAGTAACGGCCTCTCGGACCATTTCTCGTGGCTGATTCCGATCACGGCGGCCTCCGCGATGTCGGGATGCGCGATGGCCAGATTTTCGAGTTCGATCGAGCTGATCCATTCCCCGCCTGACTTGATGATGTCCTTAGTTCGATCCGTAATCTTCATGAAGCCTAGCGGATCGATTGTCGCGACGTCGCCCGTCGAGAACCAGCCGTCCTCATCGTGCGTGTCGCCGTCGTCCTCACCGAAATAGCTGTCACAAACCCACGAGCCCCTGACACGCAGATCGCCGAATGCTTCTCCATCCCAGGGTAGCTCCTCGCCGTCGTCACCGACGATCTTCATGTCTACCCCGAAGACACCCCTCCCCTGTTTCAGCCGCATCGCGTTGCGCTCCGCGCGCGGTAGGTTCTCCATGCCGCGACGCGGCGTGTTAAGTGTGCCAAGCGGACTCATCTCCGTCATCCCCCAGGCATGGAGCGTCGTGACGCCATGCTCGGTTTCGAATTCCTCCATGATATTCAGCGGACAGGCCGCGCCGCCGATCACCGTGCGTTCGAGGCTCGGCACGGTCTTACCCGAATCCCTAAGATACTCGAGAAGCGCGAGCCAGACCGTTGGAACACCCAAGCCTACCGTGACCTCTTCCTGCTCGATCAGTCGCTGCAGTGTTTCGCCATCGGCCATGCGCGGACCCGGGAAAACCAATTTGGCCCCGGCAATCGCGCAACTGTATGGCGTGCCCCACGCATTAACGTGAAACATCGGTACGACCGGTAGTACCGCATCCCGCTGCGACACGGCCATCATGTCGGCCATGCAGGCTGCGTAAGCGTGCAGTACCGTCGAACGATGACTGTAGAGTACGCCCTTAGGATTCCCGGTCGTCCCCGATGTGTAGCACAGGACATTCCCCGTGTTTTCGTCCAGCTCCGGCCACTCATACTCGTCTGTCTCGGCTTCGAGCAGACTCTCGTAACTGAGTATTGGAGACAGCGTGCTCTGCGGCATCTTGTCGGGCGGTGTCAGGACGACATAGGCCTCGACCGTAGGCAGCTTATCCGCGAGCGCCTCGATCAGCGGCAGGAATGCGACGTCGAAGAACAATACTCGATCCTCGGCGTGGTTGATGATAAAGACGAGTTGTTCGGCAAACAGCCGCGGATTCACAGTGTGCAATATCCGACCGGCACAGGCCACGCCGAAATACAGTTCGAGGTGGCGGTAATCGTTCCAGGCAAGCGATGCGACGCGCTCCCCGGACTCAATTCCAAGTCGTGAGAGGGCGTTGGCGAGTCGTCTGGCACGCCGGAATACGTCGCTGTACGTACAGCGGTGCAACGGTTCGTCCACCGTAACCGATACAACCTCTGCCTGCCCGTGGTGTCGCTCCGCGAATCGCATTATCTCGGTGACCGTCAAAGGGATTGCCATCATTCTGCCGCGCACGACTCTCTCCGAATGTTCCAGGACGTCCGCGTGGAACTATACCGCGCTTCGCGCTCGGAATGACGACCTCGTCGATTTATCAGCACCAGATTCCTTTGCGAAAAAGTGGCCGTGTGCCTTTTTCACGGATCAATCTACAGGTCGAGTGGAGCGGACTAGACCTGCCCGGTCGAGTGCTAAATAATGAGTACCCATGCGGACGTATTCTACGCGAGAGGTTGCGGAGTTACTGGGAGAGTCCCCGGCACGCGTTCGATCCTTCGCGCGCGCCCGGTTCGTATCACCGCTCAAGACTCCAGGCGGTCATTATCGCTTTTCGTTTCAAGATCTCGTGATGCTGCGCGCCGCGAAGGGTCTGGCTGAAGCGAATCTCGATCGCCGGCGGATGTGGCGTGCATTGCGCGCGCTCCGCGAAAAGCTTCCATCGGACCGCCCGCTGAGTTCCGTACGCGTACTCGCAGACGGCGACCGTGTTCTCGTCCGCGAGAAAAACACGGCCTGGGATCCGGAGTCCGGACAGACGATCATGAACTTCGCCGTGACTGAACTCGCTGAGAAAGTCGCACCGCTTGTGCACGACTCGGCGCCGCTGGCCAAGGCCCAGGCGAACACGGGTGACGAGTGGTTTGATCTCGGGCTGGAGTTCGATCAGGTCGGCGCTCGTGAAGACGCCTGCGTTGCCTACCGGCAAGCGCTCGGCCTGGATCGCGACCACGTCAACGCAAGAATCAACCTCGGGCGGCTGCTACACAACGATAGGGCCTACCGGCAAGCCGAAGAACTCTACCGGGAGGCCTTAGGCATCGATCCCGCGAATTCCATCGCGGCCTTTAATCTCGGCGTCGTGCTAGAGGATCAGGGTGCTCTTCAGGAAGCTCTCGAGACCTATCGGCATGCACTGGCGGTCGACCCATCGATCCCCGATGTGCACTACAACATCGCTCGTCTCTACGAGCATCAAGGCGATCAACAGTCCGCGCGGCACCATTTCTCGCGATTCAGGGCACTTCGAAGCGAGCAGGACGACTAGAAAAAAGGGACACGGCCCCCTTTTTTTGCGGCCCCTTCTTCGCGAGCCACGCGGTATTTAACAGAACCGACTACCGGGCCCACAGTTTCCGGGCCCGCGTCTTCCCTTCGTCAACGATCGCTCCACAAGACGCGTTATTACACGCGAAAGAACACTATCGGGTTTTGGACATGGAAGCGATCACCGTAAAACTACCCACTGGAAGAACCGACGCACTGCGGATCGTACAGATTTGGGGCGAGCGGCGGCTTCAAGGTTTTGCCAACACCGGCGTCTTCAGCATCTCCACCGCCAGTTCAGATGCCAGGGATGGCGAACCCGAAACCGGCGCTTACAAGGACGACTGTCTCGACTCGACGACGATCGAGATCGACGGCAGTCTCGGCGTCGGCAGTCATGACTATGGCGGCGACCCCTACAATCGCTACGGTTGCTCAGCGTTGACGAGTTCGTTATAGAGCGCAAGCGTCTGCGCAACGGTCGTCTCCAGACGAAAATCCGTCGCGATCCGGAGTTTTGCCTGCTTACCCAAGCGCCGGCACATTTCACGATCTTCATACAGAGTCCGCAATGCGCGACCGAGCGTGTCGGCGTCGCCAGCCGGAACAACGAGCCCGGAAACTTCATGTTCGACGAGCTCCGGATTGCCGCCGGAATCGCTGACGACGGGCGTCGTCTCGTACGCCATGGCTTCGATGACGGAGCGCGGCAATCCCTCCCGGCGCAGACTAGGCAACACGGATACATCGGACGCCGCCATCAAGGCCGGTGCATCGGCACGAAAGCCGAGCACGTGGATGCGATCTTTGTGCGGCGACACGGCTATCTGCTGCGAGATCGGCGCGGAGTCCATTCCGTTGCCGACGAGCAGGATATGCAGAGACGGTTCGACGGGCAGAGCCCGGACAGATTCGATGAACAGCGGGACGCCCTTTCTCGGGCGTACGTTCGTCACACAACAGATTACGAACGCGCCCGCCGAAATCCCATGTTCGGCGAGATCGGCCGGTGCTTCCCGATACCACGCCAGGTCGTGACCCTTGTGTATCGTGGCGAGCCGCTCGGGCGGAAGGTGGATACCGAAACCACCGAGCTCCAAGAAATTTCGGCGGACCGCATCCGCCACACAAATGATCCGATCAACGCGGGGATTCAGGAAACTGAGCCAGTCCACGGGATTGAGATAGCTGACATTCCCCATGATGCCGCGATAGAGAACAACCCTAGCGTCCGTGCCTTTCGCCGCGGCGAGCCCGTTGAAGATTGGCCTTTTTCGCAAGAGATGGAGTATTTGCGAACCGTGACCCGCGATGTGATCTCGAATGACATCGATGCCCTCGCGATCGCGCTTACTATCCAGTTTCAGAACCGCGTACGGGACACCAGCGTCTCGCAGCCACCCGATATGCGCGGACTCCTCCCACAACAAGACCTTGAGATCTACACCCGCCTCGTGCAGACCGACAAACGTCCCTGTCTCGGGACGATCAGCCGCGTCGGTAATCGCGAGGACTCTCAGGTCACCCATTGATATTTCCGTAGGTTATAGACAACAGATACGATTAGTTCTCGAATCGCTGCGCGCCGACCGGAAGCCTTTGCTCCCAACGCGCGACGAAAACTTGGGCAGACAAGTAATT
>PVBE011171009.1_pt1 | contig 24662 bp, 20 predicted proteins | sample 1631181 | NCBI WGS metagenome assembly PVBE01 (sample SAMN08397723, study PRJNA350692) | Marine metagenome, whole genome shotgun sequencing project. | isolation source: water | place: Pacific Ocean | collected 2012-04 | reverse complement strand
TTTAACGGTTCATTGTCTGTTGATTCGTCGGCTTCCGGTAGACATACATTTTCTGGTGAGATAAGTGTTCCATTGAGAATGTTAGATGTATGCGAATACGATTCGGACTGGTTTGCCAAACTTGCTGCCGAGAGATCCAGAGAAGGCGTAATCGAGCGTATACTGGAGTTTGAGAAGAGTCGTGATGCGGATGAACTGGACGAGGAACATGCTGCCGTAATCGGTGACCGTATCGCGCATTCGATAAGGGGATTGGCCGACAGCCAGCCCGAGCTTCTCGCGCGCTTTGTTGTATTGGCAGCCCGGCTGGGGCTGGCCGAGAGTACCCCGGGCCTGCCCGAGGGTGCTGATAAACTTCTCTCTGAACAACGGTTTGTTGCCTGTGCCGAACGGCTTTCCGTGCGCGATGTCAATGAGGTGATCAACTACCTAGCCGGCCTCGACCTGACCAGAACGGTGGATTTGCTGTTGCATGTTCTTGAGCAGGTACCTGTCGCTTTGATAACAGACATGGTCGAGTTCATCGAGAAGCATGGCAGGCTAGACGAGTGTATCGCGAAGGTGAGCGATCTTATCGGCAGAAACGAGGCGGGGGTGGACCTTGCCTGCTGGCTCTGCAAGAACCTTGATCTTTTCGAAAAGTGGCAGATCGCGGATCATGCCGCGCTAGTGATCCAGGCAATCGAAAGCATCGAGGCCGACTGTGCAGGTGTGCATCTAAAAGGCGAGAAGCAACTGCGGGAGCTCCTTACCCAGACGAAATGGCTCAAAGCGGTATTCGGGCCGATCGGGGAAAGACAGCGTGAACTGCTGTTGCGAAGGGTGGAGAAATCAATCGGCTGGGACGAATCCGGAAAGCGTTCGGTTCTGGCGAGGCTGATAAAGCTGTTTCCGGAGCTTGCGTCTGCTCTCGATTCCGGGGATGAGGAAGAGGAAAGCGTTTCGAAGGGAAGGTACACCTCCTGGCGTACCCTCCGTCAACGCCAGGAGCAGTTCCGCAAGCTGGTGGAAGAGGACATTCCGGCAAACTCCAAGGAGATTGGCGTGGCGAGGAGCTATGGGGATCTCAGAGAGAATTTTGAATACCAGGCGGCCAAGGATCATCAAAGGCTTCTCATGCAGAGGAAGGCGGAGATGGAAGCAGACCTCGAAGCCATGCAGGGCACGGATTTTGCCAACGTGGTGACCAGCAAGGTTGCCATGGGTGTTGAAGTCATTCTGTCCACGCTGTCCGGGGATAACGAGGTTTATCGTATTTTGGGAGAATGGGACAGGGACGAAACGCTGGAAATCGTGTCCAGCAAGAGCCTTCTTGCCGAAAAGCTTATGGGTTGTTCTGTTGGTGATGAAGTGATGTTGCCATCTGCTGAAGGGGAACGAATGTGCCATTTGGAGGACATAAACGCGCTCCCTGATGAGGTAAGAGCCTGGCTAAATGGAGGTTAAGTGCTTTGTGTGCAAGCAGATACGCATCATTGTTGACAGCGCGCCGGAGAAGTGATATCTTCCGCCCTTCGCTTATTCAGATGAGGTGAAACATGCCAGTAAGAAAGAAGACTGCGACAAAACGAGTGTCGCGCAATGTGAATGCTAAGACCCAACGAGCAAAGAAGGTACGCCCTGCGGCGGCCTCTTCCTCGAAGAAGAGCAGGAAGGTTGTGAAACGAGCGGTGTCCAAGACAGCAGCGAAATCAAGAAAAACCGTGAGTAAACCAGCAAAGAAGCGACCAGTTAAGCAATCCAAATCCGCAACATCGAAGACTGTACGTAAGTCAACCACCGCGAAATCCGCCAAATCTTCCAAAAAGATCGTGAAAGCATCCAAAATGACCAAGAAGGCGATAAAGAAACCCGTCAGAAAGACCTCAAAAGTTCCCAAGAAGGTAGCAAAGGATGCGAAGAAACCGGCCAAGGCGGCCAAGAAGATTGCCAAGCCTGCAAAAAAGGTGGCGAAGGTAGCAAAGAAGAGTAAGGCTGCTAAGCCTGCGAAGAAGGCGGCGAAGGTACTCAAAAAAGCTGCGAAAAAGCCAGTGCTAAAAGCTAGTAAGAAGGCTGCGAAGAAGCCCGTGGTAAAAGCCACTAAGAAAGCTGTGAAGAAGGCGCCAAAGGCTCCCGCAAGGAAAGTTCTCCCTAAACCCCTGGCTAAGCGGGTCCTGGTGCGGCCGCCCGTCGTTGCTACTACGAAAAGCAAGGCCAAACGAGGCAAAACAAAGATCACGGCCTCGGATAAGAGGGAATTCAGGCAAATGCTTGTCAGTATGCGGGAACGCACTACGGATCAGATTAAGTCTCTGAAGAAGGCATCCCTCCAAAGAAACGAGAAAATGGTTACTGCTGAGGATGGCACCGACGTTTTCGAACGCCAGTTTGCGTTGACGCTCGTTTCTTCCGAGCAGGAGTCACTGCATGATATTGACGATGCCCTGCGCCGGATCGACGCTGGAGCGTATGGGATTTGTGAAGACTGTACCGGGAGAGTCGAAAAGCCACGTCTCAAAGCGCTTCCGTTCGTTCGTCTCTGTATCGGGTGTCAGTCTGCGAAGGAGCGGAACAGGCCCCGATATCTCGCCATGCGTTGATAGCTGGTGACAAAAAAGGCTGCATGGGACGAACAAGCGAGGCAAGTGAAGTCTCAGGCCGTTGACATGCTGATACTCATTCTCAGTTTATCTGTTGCACTGCTTGATCAGGTTACTAAGTACCTGATACGGAAGAACCTGGTTCCGGGTGAGTGCATTGAGGCGATCCCCGGCCTGTTCAACATAAGCTACGTGAGAAACACCGGGGCAGCATGGGGAATGCTGTCTGGCTTCGGAAACCTTCTCATCATCCTGTCGCTGGTAATGCTGATTGTAATAGTCTTCTTCCGGAAACATTTCCTTACGGATACTCTTACACACAGGATAGCGACCGGCCTGATGCTTGCCGGGATCGTGGGGAACCTGATTGACAGGATCAGGCTTGGCTACGTCGTCGACTTCCTTGACTTCCACTGGAGCATGCATCATTTTCCATCATTCAATGTTGCAGATTCGGCCATTTGCATTGGAGTGGGCCTTTACATGGTCTCGCAGATATTCCTGGAAAAGAAGGCCAGGGAGGAGGCAGAAGGCTGAGTGTGGGTGCGGGGCTGAATCTAAGGCGGAGCGATTCAGCAAGCTCAGACGTGGAAAACTGTCATCCTGAGCGCAGTGCAGCGAAGTCGAAGGATCTGAGAGACTGGATGAACCATGAGATCCCTCGACAGGCTCGGGATGACGTTAGCCGGACGGTGGCTATGAGTTTGGAGTCGTCAGTGCTTCAACGCCACCGCCTTTGCTTTCTGGAACAGCGGGTTGTCGCTGTAGTCGTGTTCCTGCTGAGGGGAGCGCGGCCTTGAGAGCTTTCGCACTGACCGACGGGTAAGCGTTTATGAGTGATTACTGGGGATTCTTTTTGGTTGGCGCCACGGCTAGCGGAAAAAGCGGTTTAGCCCAGTGTCTTGCCGAGACTCATGGGTTTGCAGTTCTGTCCGCTGATTCAATGCTCGTCTACAGGGGAATGAACATTGGAACCGCCAAGCCCACGGCTGAGGAACGTGGAACTGTTGACTACGGTGGGATCGATCTTGTCGAACCGGATTGCGTTTTCAGCGTATGGCAATACCGCGAACAGGCCATCACTTTTCTGGATGAATGCGCCGCCAGGGGGCAGGATGTTGTTGTCGCCGGAGGCTCAGGGCTATATGTCAAGAGTCTGACCCACGGCATCTCGGATTCGCCGGCCTTGTCGGCAAAAGTCCGTGCCCGATGGGAGAAAGTATTTCGGGAATCGGGTGTGGATGTGCTCAAGGATGCATTGCGAAACATGCGGCCGGACCTGTACGAGGCACTTGCCGATAAAGAGAACCCTCGGCGCTTGGTTCGAGCGCTTTCACTGGCCGATGCCGGCGGAAGCAATAACGAACGTTCATGGGGCGAACGTAGGGGTTCGGCTCCGCTCGTAGGAATAAGATTGCCGCCGGAACAGCTTTCCGCACGAATAGAGAAACGGGTTGAGATAATGTTCGAATCGGGCCTGGTTGAGGAGGTGAAGGAACTGCGTTCAGCATATCCTAATGCTTCGTCCTCGGCGTCCCAGGCCATAGGCTATCGGGAAGTTGCATCCATGCTGGGGAACGATTGTACAAAGGATGAAGCTGTCACGCGTATCGCGCAGCGCACGCGGCAACTTGCCAAGAAACAACGGACGTGGTTCAGGCACCAGGCGGACGTGACTTGGGTCGATATTGACGAGAATGACGAGGTCTCCGAAATAGCTGAACAGGTAATGGCGAGGTGGAAAGAACATGGACCAACGGAAATTGCAGGATAACGTCGCATCTGTTAGAGAACTCGCTGATACTGACTACCTGATTGAGGACAGCGCGTGGCGTGTCAGGGACATGCCTGAGCGAATGCGTCCGCGGGAAGAAATGGCTCGCGTGGGTGTTGAGAATGTGGCTGACGCGGTGCTGCTTGCCGTTTTGCTGCGGGTGGGTACCAAGGGAGTCAACGTTGTCGATCTCGCACAGGGCTTGCTTCGCAAGTACGGTTCTCTCACGGCGATGGCCGCCGCTTCCGAGGATGACCTGGCGCAAGCTCGCGGGCTTGGTTCCGTCAAGGCCCAGATCATCAAGGCCGCATTGGAGATTGGCCGCCGCCTTCGGGACGAAGCGATGCCCAAACGTTTCAGGGTCAAGACGCCTGAAGACGCTGCCGGACTCCTTAAGGACAGGCTGTGCGGATTGGACAGGGAGCAGTTCTGGGTTCTGCACCTTGACGCAAAGAATCAACTGAAATCGAGACCGGTCAACGTGTCGAGTGGTCTCCTGGATGCCAGCCTGGTACACCCGCGCGAAGTGTTTCGTGGAGCCGTGAGAGACGCGACTGCAGCGGTTGTGCTTGTTCACAACCATCCCTCGGGTGATACTGCACCATCGGCTGAAGACGTTCGTATAACCAGGCAGCTTGTTGAAGCCGGCAAAATAATGGATATTAAGGTTTTGGATCACGTGATAATCGGTAAGCCTTCGGGCAATGGGGATCGCTGGTTCCTGAGCATGAGGGAAGAGGGAGTTGTCAGTTTTCACCAGGGGAGAATTTAGAATGCATCATGCAACAGCAGTAATAGAGCCCGGTGCCGAACTTGGCGAAGACGTAGATGTCGGGCCTTTCTCCTACATCCAGGGAGGCACCAGGATCGGGGACGGATGCCGCCTGGGTCCTCGGGTGACGATCTTTACTGGGAGTACTCTTAAGGCGAATTGCAGTGTCCATGCAGGGGCTGTGATTGGGGATCTTCCCCAGGACTTGGCTTTCGATGGCGCTGAGTCCTTTGTCGAAGTGGGCGAAAGATGCATAATTCGCGAAGGTGTGACGATTCACAGGGGCACAAAACCCGGAACCATTACCCGGGTAGGTGACGAGTGCTTCCTGATGGCTTATGCACACGTGGCCCACAACTGTACGCTCGCTAACAACGTTATCATAGCCAACAATACTGTCTTCGGCGGTTATGTGGAGATTGGTGCCCGGGCGTTTATAAGCGGCCTTGTTGCCATTCACCAATTCGTGAAAGTGGGTCGCCTGGCCATGGTCGCCGGCGGTAGCGTTGCCACCAAGGACGTGCCTCCGTTTTGTACGACGCGCAATTGTGCGATGAATACGGTAGTCGGCATAAATGTTGTCGGGATGCGCCGGGCCGGCCTTGGCGGCGAACAGAGAAAACTCGTACGAAGCGCGATCAAGGCTCTCTACCGGTCGGATATGAATGTGTCGCAGGCTGTGGAACACTTGCGGCAATCGTCTAGCGACGAATTTGCCATGGAGATATGCGATTTCGTGGAAAAGTCGGACCGTGGCATCTGCACGATGGCCGGGCTGTCCAGTTCCCGTTCCGGCGGGGATTGACTGTGAATCGTCGGTTCGTGGTGTCCCGGTTCTTTCTGGTCTCTTCCTAGTGCTCGTAAGCAGAACATGGAGGGCGAGGCCGCGCCGAGCCGCGAGCAAATGCAGTGCATAAATAGAGCGAGAAAGTACCGCAGGACGGCCCTGCTGCATTCCACCCGTCGAATCAAATATGGTTGTCCTGCCAAGGGGTCTAGGATAGTGTGTGAGGGCTTTGTGTAGGTTTGGAGTTCGACGGCTTTATGATACGTACAGGCATAGGTTTTGACGCCCACAGGTTCAGCGAGAATCGCGATCTTATCCTGGGTGGCGTGAAGCTGGATCACGAGACCGGTTTGCTTGGTCATTCTGATGCCGACGTGGTGTGCCACGCCATAGCCGACGCGCTCCTTGGCGCTATTGCCGCAGGTGATATCGGGACGCATTTCCCGGATACCGACCCGGCCTGGAAGGACGCTTGCAGCCTCGATCTCCTCGCGGAGACGGTTTCGATACTGGGAGCCAGGAATGCAAGGGTAATCAATGTCGACTGCACTGTTATTGCCGAGTGCCCGAGAATAGCTCCCCACATAGCATTAATGCGTGAAAAGCTTGCCGATGCCATGGGCGTTGAGGCGGGATCGGTATCTGTGAAGGCCACTACGGTCGAGAAGATGGGTGCCCTGGGGCGAGAAGAAGGAATCGCGGCACTGGCCATTGCAACAGTTGAGCATTAGGACTGTAAAATGGGGAGAGTCTCCCCGCCGGAGGACGGTTTTTGGTGAAGGTTTACAATACACTCAACAGAGCCAGCGAAGAGGTTGTGCCGCTGGAGGGCAATCATGTCCGCATGTATACGTGTGGACCCACGGTCTACAATATCGCCCACATCGGTAACTTTCGGACGTACGTGTTCGAAGACATTCTCCGGCGCTATCTCAAGTATACGGGTTTCGGGGTCACGCAGGTGATGAACCTGACGGATGTTGACGACAAAACGATCCGCGATGCAAATGCGGCGGGGGTTTCGCTGGCAGAGCACACACAGCAGTTCAAAGACATGTTCTTCGATGACATTCACGTACTCAACATCGAACCTGCAGAACACTACCCGGCCGCCACGGATCATGTTCCTGAGATGATCGAGCTGATCTCAAAGCTGTTTGACCGCGGTCTCGCCTACCAGTCGGATGACGGGTCGGTGTACTTCAGCATCACGAGATTTCCAGGGTACGGCAAGCTGGCGAAGGTTGATGTCTCGGAAATGCAGGCAGGGGCCAGGGTCTCGCAGGACGAGTATGAGAAGGATAACCTGGCTGATTTTGCGCTCTGGAAAGCCTGGGGCGAACAGGATGGCGAGGTGGGATGGGATTCGCCATGGGGGAGAGGGCGTCCGGGCTGGCACATCGAGTGCTCCGCCATGGGAATGAAGTACCTGGGAGAGTCGTTTGATATTCACACCGGCGGTGTTGACAACATGTTTCCGCACCATGAAGACGAAATTGCCCAGAGCGAAGGCGCCACGGGAAAGCAATTTGTAAAGTACTGGCTGCATTCGGCGCATCTCATCGTCGATGGCCAGAAAATGTCAAAATCACTTGGCAACTTCTACACGCTCAGGGATCTCCAGGAGAAGGGCTACACGGGCAGAGAGATCCGCTATGTTCTGCTTTCGGCCCACTATCGCCAGCAGTTGAATTTCACGTTTGATGCTCTTTCTGCGTCCCGCGCAGCGCTGTCCCGGGTTGACGAGTTTACGGAAAGGCTTAAGGCCCTTGAGTCGCCGGACAACGCGGGGCTCCCTCCATGGGCCGGGAAAGCGCGCGATGATTTTGAGGCAGCGCTGGACAATGATCTCAACGTGCCCGAAGCGCTTGCCGCCCTTTTTGACCTTGTTCACGAAGGGAACCGGCGCATGGATGCCGGTGAGTCCGATTGGAGTGCGGATGCTGTCGTTGGCCTGCTGTCGCGCTTTGACGAGGTATTGGGAGTGCTGGCGACTGAGAAAACCGAGGCGGGGGATGATATTGTTGCGCTTGCCGACGCAAGGGAAACAGCGCGACAGGGCAAGGACTGGGCTGAAGCGGACCGTCTGAGGGACCAGCTGCATGACATGGGATGGGAGGTCCGTGACACTCCAGAGGGTCCTAAACTCAAGAGGCTTTAGAGACGGATATGCGGGGAAAATTCATCACCTTGGAAGGTCCGGAAGGCAGCGGTAAGTCTACGCAGGCCGCGGAGCTGTGCGAACGGCTCGGGGAACAGGGCATTGAAGTCGTAAAGACGCGGGAGCCGGGAGGGACGGCGACCGGCGAGCTGATCCGTGAGATTCTCCAGCACGACCGTGCGGGTGAGCCGCTGTTTCCCGAGAGTGAGGCACTTTTGTTTGCCGCTAGCCGGGCCCAGCTTGTCAGAAGTGTGATTCTCCCCGCGCTGGAAGGCGGTGCCTGGGTTGTTTGTGACAGGTTCGCAGACTCAACGACTGCCTACCAGGGCTATGGCCGTGGTTTCAGTGTCGACGATATGCTCAGCATAAACAGTTTTGCAGTGGACGGCGCGCAGCCTGACGTGACTCTTCTGTTGGACGTTGATGTTGCCTTGGGATTCGATCGTATTCAGAGAAGAAACACCGAAAACGGAGTTGAGAATGACCGTTTCGAGAGGGAGGCCAGGGAGTTTCACGAGAGGGTCCGCCAGGGCTATCTTGCCCTGGCCAAACGTTTCCCCGACCGCTTCAGGGTGATAGACGCGTCCCGCGATGAAGGCAGCGTGCGGTGTCGCGTATGGGAAACAGTGTGCCGGGCGCTCGGTATGGAGGCAGGCTGACTTGAATCTTACGGCCGCATACGAACTTCTCAAGAACGCTTTTGCTTCGGGGCGAACGGCCCACGCCTACATACTGGCGGGTCCGCCGAGGGGCAGTTGCCAGGCACTAACCGAGAAGGTTCTTCAATTGCTGTTCTGCGAGTCCGGTGAGGCCTGTGGAGAATGCCGCGGGTGTCAGCGCGTTGTTGAGCACTCGCATTCCGATGTACTCTGGGTTGAACCGGAGAAGAAATCGCGGATCATCTCTATCGACCAGATACGGAATCTCCAGACAAGGGTGTTTCAGACATCTTTCGAGGGAGGGTGGCGTTCGTGCGTTATCGTGGCGGCCGACCGGCTGGGTCCGGAGGCTGCAAACGCTTTTCTCAAGACCCTTGAAGAGCCTCCCGAAAGGTGTGTCTTCTTTCTTCTGACGGACAGTCCCCAGTCGTTGCTTCCCACGATTCTCTCGAGATGTCAGCATTTGATGCTCGGCGGGGAGAAGGAGGAGTTGCCCGACGACGTGGAGCCCCGGCTCGTTGAGATTCTCAGCATGACCGGCGAGAACGGGAGCCTTGGTGCACTCGGCCAGGCCGATGCCATGAAGACACTTCTCAAGGATATCAAAACTGCGGTGGAAGAGGGTGAAGCGGAACTGGCTGAGGAGGAAGCAACCGCGCATGAGAAGGATGTACTTGATGCTCGGGTGGGGGCCCGTTTCCGGGAAGTAAGGACATCGCTGGTTCGCTTTATAATGCTGTGGTTCAGGGACGTGCTTATGCTGTTGTGCGATGCCGATGCTCTCGTATACAATAGCCGCCACATTGAAGCCATTCGAAAGAGGGCTGCGGCTGTGTCGCTTTCCCAGGCCATGAAGGATGTGGCGATGATTGAAGAGATGCACCGCCGACTGGAACGAAACGTAAACGACGCCGTCGTTTTCAGTCTGCTGTTCACCAGTCTGGAATAGGCAAGAACGGCGATCGGGATTCTCGTATGAATGCAGAACCGGGAAAAATTGCGCTGGTACAGCTTGATATAGGCAGGCCGCTGAGGTGTTTCAGCCCTTCAAACCTGGCCATCCATGTAGAGGACCTGTGTATTGTCGAGGTTGACCGTGTTCTGGAATACGGCCCCGTATTGAGCCTCGACACGTTGCCTCCGGGAGAAGACACAAGCAAGCTGCCTAAACTCGTCAGGCGAGTAACATTGCAGGATCAGGCCCGCGAGAAAGAAGCGGAACTGATGAGCAAGATGGCCATTGAGAAATGCACTGCCGCAGTTGGGAAGCACGAGCTGGAGGTCCGGATGGTCAGGGTTCGTTACAGCTTCGACAGGCAGGTGCTGACAATACTTTTCAGTTCGGAATCGCGGGTGGACTTCAGGGGCATGGTGAAGGATTTGTCCACGGATCTCAGGGTTCGCGTGCGCATGCAGCAGATCGGTGTGAGAGACGAAGCCGGCATCATTGGCGGAATGGGGCCTTGCGGAAGAATGATGTGTTGCGCGCAGTGGTTGGAATCCTTCGAGTCGATAAACATCCGGATGGCCAAGGCCCAACGGATATCGATGAATCCTAATGCGATCAGCGGCATGTGTGGCAGACTGAAATGCTGTCTCAGGTACGAGTGCGATCAATACCAAGAGATGGACAGGCAGTTGCCGAGAGATGGAGCAAGGGTGTGTTGCGAGCATGGCAAGGGCTGCGTTATCGACAAAAACATACTGGCCCAGAGTCTGAAGCTCCGCCTGGAAGATAATCGTATAGTGGAAGTTCCCGTGGAAGATGTTACAAGAGACCGATAGGTACTGTCGGGAATTCTATGAAAACGCGGTCTGTCAACTGAGAGCGCTGTGTGATGCATGAGGGCAGTGGGAGAAGATTAAGGTGAAAGATTAGGGCAAAAGATTAAGGGTATTGCGCTTCGTCCCTAATCTTTCGCCTTAATCTTTCGCCCTAATCTCTGGCCGATCATGCGAGTGAATATTCATGAAAACGTGGGAGCGAAAATGAAAATCCTGGTGCTCAATGGACCGAATTTGAATCTCTTGGGAAAGCGCGAACCCGGCCTGTACGGAACGCAGGGACTCGACGAAATTATGTCGTCGATGCAGACAGCTGCGGAGCAGATGGGAGTGCAGTTGGATTGCTTTCAGAGCAACGAGGAAGGCGCTCTTGTCTCAAGGATTGGTGAAGCCCCAGGAACCTACGACGGCATGATATTCAATCCCGCGGCATATACGCACACGAGTATAGCGTTGAGGGATGCTCTGCTGGCCGTGGACCTGCCCTGCATTGAGGTCCACCTTTCGAATACTCACAGGCGAGAGGAATTCAGGCACACAAGCCTCACTGCACCGGCATGTGTAGGACAGATCATGGGTTTTGGCGGTAAGGGCTACGTCCTGGCTCTCGAGGGTCTTGTCGAGTACCTTCAGTCAAAGAAGGATGACTAAGCGCAAATGACATCGCTTCTGCACAGAATGGCGAGAATGTTGATCGTGCTCCTTATGCTTAGCTGCGGTCTGTATGTTCTATGCATGGGCGTTTCGGCTTCGCGCTGGAACTTTTTCGTGGATGTTGCCAGGTCTGGACGAAGCGTAGGCATAGCTGCGGGTTTCGGGGTTGTGTGCCTGGCCTTCCTGTACATGCTTTCCGGGTACCGCAGGGGTAAACGCAGGGAACGTTATCTTTCTTTCGACAACGATGGTGGAACGGTGAGTATCAGCACAGTGGCCATCTCCGACTACGTTTGCAAGCTCTCTCCGGAATTCCCGTCGATCGTAAACTTGAACGTCGATGTGATTCCTGTACGCAACTCTGTAGACCTGCTCGTTGGCGTTCGGATACGCGCCGGATCGCAGGTACACGAAGTTTGCGAGCTCCTGCAGCAGCGTGTGCGAGAAAGTATGATTAACGGATTGGGAATATCCCAGGTGCGCCGAATAGAAGTGAGCGTGAGGGAGATCGTTTCGGAGCACAAACCGCGATAGGCCCATGCTACTGGAAGGGGCATATGACTGAGCAGGATTCTACGCGCACGATTGAAATCGTAATTGTTGGTTCGATCGGTCTGGATACGATCGAGACTAAGTTCAACAGGCAGGTCGATGTACTCGGCGGATCCGTGAGCTACGCCTGTGCGGCCTCGGCAATGTATGCGGAGACAGGCATGGTGGGGGTTGTCGGTGATGATTTTCCGGGTGAGTACATGGACCTGTATCGCGAATTCGGTATCAACCTGGATGGTCTCGTCACTGAGGCTGGCAAGACGTTCAGATGGTCCGGTGTTTACGACGATGACATGATCAACCGTCGCACGATATCGACGGATCTGAATGTCTTTGAGACTTTTCAGCCGGAGTTGCCTCCTTCGTACCTGGACGTTCCGTTTCTTCTTCTTGGGAATATTTCTCCCGAGCTGCAGTTGCATGTTCTTGCGTCTGCACGGCAACCCGAGTTCGTCGTTGCCGACACGATGGACCTCTGGATTAACATTGCCCGTGAGCCGTTGATGGAAGTTATCTCGAAAGTCAATATGTTGACTTTGAATGACAGCGAGATCCGGTTGCTTACGGGAGAGCACAACCTGAAGAAATGCGCCCAAATTGTCCGTGAATGGGGGCCCGAGTACGTAGTCGTCAAGAAAGGGGAGCACGGGGCCATGCTTCTGTCCGAAGCCGGCATATCTCTTGTGCCTGCTTACCCGGTGGATGAAGTGCAGGATCCGACGGGAGCCGGGGATTCGTTCGCAGGTGGGTTCATGGGGCGCCTGGCGTCAGTCGGTACGGTCGACAACGCCAGCGTCAAGGATGCCCTTCTGACGGGAGCTGTCGTAGCCTCCTTCGGAGTCGAGGCATTCAGCCTGGAAAGCCTTAAGGGTCTCACCATGGATGCCGTAAATGCCAGGCTGGCAGAACTGAAAGCGATGATCACCCTGTAGCGGAGTAAAGGGCCTCGCTTAAAGGACGTGGTTTTGAGAAGCGCCCCACAGGGGTGCAATGGGAGGGGCAGCGGCCTCGCTGCCCGCGGACGCCGAGGCCGGCGTCCCTCCCGTCAAAACGCAACGGCATACCCAAGAGACTCTGATCCCGCCAAAGGACGGGGTATCAATACAGAATGAAGCCTTTCTCGTTACTCGTAAAACCTGCCTCCGCGGATTGCAACCTGCGGTGCCGTTACTGTTTCTACCTGGATCGGTGCGAGATGTATCCGGAGACCAAGCGGCACCGCATGTCGGACGACGTACTTGAAACTATGATACAAACATACCTCGGCACCGATCAGCCTCAATACAGTATCGGCTGGCAGGGCGGGGAACCCACGATGATGGGATTGGACTTCTTTAAGAAAGTCACGTCTCTGCAGGAAAAGCATGGCCGCCGGGGCGCGGCGGTATCGAATGGACTCCAGACAAACACCACCCTGATCAACGACGAATGGGCGCAGCACCTGGCCCGGTACAATTTTCTCGTGGGGGTCAGCATTGATGGTCCTCCGGAGATTCATGACAAGTACCGTGTCTTTGTGGACGGCAGGGGGGCGCATTCCGCGGTGATGAAAGGGCTGGACCGCCTGAAGCGCAACCATGTCGAGTACAACGTTCTGACGCTTGTGAGTGAGAGCAACTTTGCGAAGCCGCGTGAGGTATATCACTATCTGCGCGACGACCTTGGCGTCATGTTTCACCAGTATATCGAGTGCGTGGAATTTGACTCGGACGGTGACCTGATGCCTTTTGCGATTAACGGCGGGCAATGGGGCGAGTTTCTTTGTGCGATATATGATGAATGGATAGCCTGCGAGGATACTCACCGGGTTTCGGTCAGGCTGTTTGATTCGCTCCTGACCATGATGGTTGACGGATACGCGAATGTTTGCGCGATGGGACAGGATTGCCGCCAGTACCTGGTGGTTGAACACAATGGCGATATATACCCCTGCGATTTCTACGTCAGGCCGGACCTCAAGCTCGGAAACATCATGGAGAACAGCTGGGAAGAACTTCTTGAGTCGACGGCGTACCGCGAGTTCGGAGTCCGCAAGAGTCAGTGGAACGAGAAATGCGCCGAATGCAAGTACCTGAAGTTCTGCTCGGGGTGTTGTCCGAAAAACAGGCCGTTGCAAGGCAAGGATCCTACGAAGCTGAGCGTTCTGTGCGAGGGATGGCTGCAGTTCTTTGACCACGCCATGCCGGGGATAGAGTTGCTGGCGGACGGTATAAGGCGCGAACGTGAACAGGCTGAAGCGGCCGCCAGGCGCGAGCGTATTGCTTCCATGAACCTGGGTAGACTGGGTCGCAACGATCCCTGTCCATGCGGTAGCGGCAAGAAGTTCAAGAAATGCTGTGGGAAAGGCTAGGGGAGGGGGCAACGCCCAACGTCCAACGTCCAACAACCAACGTCCATCTGAATGACCAATGGCCAATGATGAACTTCTTACTGACGGGTGACTTGTTATCAGAGGGGTGCCCGGAGGGCGGGGTCGGTTCCCATTCGCCATTCATTATTCAGATGGATGTTGGTTGTTGGACGTTGGGCGTTGGGCGTTGTGTATCTACATAATCTTCAACCGCGGAAGGTCCTGAATGTCAATTGCGCCTGCCAGGCGGCCGGTTTCGTCCACTACCAGTACATCATCGATCCTGTGGTCCTCGTAGACTTGCAGGACGGCTACCGCGAGCTGGTTTGTTGTGACGGTTATGGGGGAATGGGTCATGACCTCCCTGACTGGGCGAGCCAGGAAGTGGGGTTCGTCAGATATATGCCTTCTGAGATCCCCATCGGTGAAGATACCCACCACTTGCCCTTCCGAGTCCAGTACGGCGGTGGATCCTGATCTAGCCTTGGTCATGGCCACAAGTGCATCCTGGATTACCGCATCTTCGTGGACTTGTGCCAGCGAATCGCCGGTACGCATTATGTCTGATACCCGTACGAGGAGAGCTCTCCCGATGGCTCCTCCGGGATGAAGCTTCGCGTAATCATCCTTGTTGAATCCTCGTGCTTCCAGCAGAACCATGGCAAGGGCATCGCCTACGGCGAGTGTTACCGTCGTACTGCTGGTTGGTGCCATGTTGAAAGGGCACGCCTCCCTGTCGACCGTGACCGGGATAACGACGTCGCTGTGCTGCGCGAGCGTACTGTCCATACAACCGGTGATGGAGACAATCGAAACGGGAACGCGCTTGACGATAGGAATCAGGGCCACCAACTCATCAGATTCGCCGCTGTAACTGAGGGCGATGAGAACATCGTTCTCGCAGAGAATACCGAAATCTCCATGCATCGCCTGCGAGGGATTGAGTACAACGCTCGTAGAGCCGGTGCTGGCGAGTGTTGCCGAAAGCTTTTCTGCTATATGCAGGCTCTTGCCTATACCGGTCACAACAATCTTCCCACGCTTATCGAGGGAAGAAAGAATAAGGTCACAGGCCCGGGTGAACGTATCCCCAAGGTTCTGACGTACTCTCTGGAGACCTTCGATCTCGATGTCCAGCACTTCATGAGCGCGATTCAAATAGTTCATGATTGTCATCTAACACGAAGGGCGGTCCTGAGTCAATGTCTAGCCCGCGGCGAGCTTTTTTGTGCTGTGGGAGTTTTTGACAGGATTAGAGATGATTGGAGAAGATCTGCTCCGCGACCATCTTTTCTTCCGATCCATGCAGAAATGCGGCAGAAACTTGATGTTGGTTTCGCAGAAAAGTGGCCTATGACTGTGGATTTCCAGTGAACATAAAACCAGCGTCAAGTTTATGTCGCCTCCCATCTCTCTCATCATCTTCAATCATCCCAAATCCTGCCAAAAAAACTCTATCGAGAGGTAATCCGAAAAGGGGTATCACTCACGAGTTCCCCGTAGGTCGTCGCAGGAGAACCGTTCTACTGGGCTTGCACACTGAGCGATCTTTTTAGGATAGGGTATGATTATGTACGTGTGTCGGATCGCATTACTGTACAATGGTGCGACATCCGGTTTGACATACGGTAATCACGGAAGTATTTTCATGGCCTGATTTGGAAGGATAGCTCAATGAACGGCATGACACTTATTCTTATCGGTACGGCTTTCTTCGTAGTTGCGTACCTCGTATATGGTCGATATCTGGAAAGACTCTTTGGGGTAGATGCATCCAGAAAGACTCCGGCACATACGCAAAAGGACGGCGTCGATTACGTTCCAACCAAGTTCCCCGTGCTTTTCGGTCACCATTTTGCATCAATTGCCGGTGCCGGGCCGATAGTTGGTCCCATTGCCGCTGCCTACCTTGGGTGGGGGCCGGTTGCCCTGTGGATTATCTTCGGATGCATTTTCATCGGGGCCGTTCACGATTTTGCTTCGCTCTTTCTTTCCATTCGTCATGAGGGGCGTTCAATCGGCTACGTGATCGAGGATCAGCTTGGTTACATCGGTAGACTCATCTTCCTCGTCTTCTGCTGGGTGGCACTGGTGCTTGTGGTGGCGGTTTTCGCCCTTCTTGTTGCGGGAACATTTGTCAACAAGCCGGCCGTAGCCACGTCATCGCTGCTCTTTATCATAATGGCTCCGGTTTTCGGGTTCCTCGTTTATAGAGGAAAAATGGGATTGCTTCCAGCCAGTCTGATTTTCGTTCCGCTGCTGTTCGTGTCAATATGGATCGGAACCGAGCTCCCACTGGACCTGGTCACGATGTGGGGACAATCTGCGGCCTGGGTTAAGAACTTCTGGATTATTGTCCTGTTTCTCTACGTGTTCGCGGCATCGATTATGCCCGTCTGGGTGCTGCTGCAGCCCAGGGATTACCTGAACTCCTACCTTCTTTATGCCATGTTGATTGCCGGTTTCGTCGGCATAATCGCGGCGCGCCCTGTGTTTGCCATGCCTGCTTTTGTTGGTTGGGCCGCTGACAAACCTGGTGGCGGGATCGGAACTCTCTTCCCGATACTGTATGTGACGGTGGCTTGCGGTGCTTGCTCCGGTTTTCATGCGCTCGTTTCGTCCGGAACGACAGCCAAGCAGCTCGCGACAGAGCGCCACATGAAACCGATCAGTTATGGCGCGATGCTCGTCGAAGGCCTGGTTGCCCTTATGGCGCTTGTCAGTGTTGCCGTGCTTGCGCCGACCGATTATGCAGAGAAGCTGATTGGTGAGGGCAAGATTGTAGCTTTTTCCGACGGACTTGCCTCGTTTACATCAACGGTGGGCATTCGCGAAGACTGGGCTGGAGTGTTCTTCTCACTCGCAATATCGGCGTTCATGCTTACGACGCTGGATACAGCTACACGCCTTACGCGTTTTGCATGGCAGGAGCTGTTTCTCCCGTCTGCTGGGCATGAGCGCGATACTGTGAGCCCTGCAAGACGCGTGTTTGGCCATCCGGTAACGGCTACGCTCCTGGCCGTTCTTGCTGCCGGCTACCTTGCGCTGAGCGGTAATACGGGTCAGATCTGGCCCGTGTTCGGGGCGTCGAACCAACTCCTTGCGGCATTGACCCTGCTTGTTGTTACACTGTGGCTCGTTGCACGGAAAAAGAATTTCTGGGTGGCCCTCGTGCCCATGGTCTTTATGACCGCGATCACGGTATGGGCCCTGGTGAATCTTCTTGTCAGAAACTTGGACAGGGATACCGGCAGTCCGGCACTGGTCGTGGCGACCGTGGTCCTGCTGGTCATGAGTATGGTATTGGCCGTACTGGCAGTATTCTCACTTAGAAAGACAACCACCACGTAGTAAGGGGCGCAAGAAATGGCACAGGAATTGGCCTTCATTCTCATCAATCCATACACAATCGCCAAGTCCAGGACCGGTGGGGTAATAGCCAGGATTATCAGCCGTTCCGATCTCCATCTGGTTGGCGCCCGCATGTTTGGCCCCAGCGTGGAGCTGGCCTCCAGGTACGCTGAACTGGTAAAGGAATCAGACCCGAGACATGCCAAGATCTACCGGCTCATATCCGACTATATTGCGAGAGAGTACAGTCCGGATCCAGAGACAGGAAGACCGAGCAGGGTTATGCTTCTTCTGTTTGAAGGTGAATCTGCAGTGAGAAAGATCTGGGGAGTCACAGGGAGTGCCACTGGCAGGAAGGTGTCCGGATCGACATTACGGGACACTTACGGCGATTACATCCTGGATGATTGCGCCAATGTCAAGTATTTCGAGCCTGCGGTCTTCGTTGCGCGGAATGCTGAACGGGCAGCAGCTACACTCCGTCTCTGGTCGGAGTTCTCCGAGAGTGACGGCGGGCTTATTGACCATGCCGGGGACGTTCCCGAAGGTACGAGCGTGGAGAAGACTCTTGTTATGTTGAAGCCGGACAATTTCCGTTTTCCAAGCCTTCGTCCGGGGAGCATCATCGACGTGCTTTCCTCTTCTGGTTTGCGCATCGTGGCCGTCAGGAAGTTCTCCATGTCCGTGGCCCAGGCAGAGGATTTCTATGGCCCCGTGAAGTACGTCCTGGAGAAGAAGTTTGCCGACATAGGTGCAGGCAGGGCGGCGGGTGTGTTGTCGAACGAGTTTGGGTTCACCGTTCCCGAGTCCGCAACTCACCCCATGTGTGAGAAACTTGGCGCCCTCTTCGCTCACCATCAGTTTGAATCCATCGTGGCGTTCATGACAGGACACAAGCCCTCTAACTGCCCGGATTCCATGAAGTCCGAAACCGGCTCGGAAGAGTGCCTGGCCCTGGTTTATGAGGGCGTGAACGCGGTGAAGAAGATCAGAAACATTCTGGGGCCAACGGATCCTACGAAGGCTGCACCGGGCTCGGTCAGGAGGGAATTCGGTACTGATATCATGATAAATGCGGCGCATGCATCAGATTCACCGGAAAACGCTTTACGGGAAATGAGAATTGTCAATATAGGCAGTGAATCAATCAGTGATGTCATAAGCAAGTACTATGGTCAAAATGATTGAAGATTAGTTATCATCCATCTGGCGCCTGTCCAGGCCCGTTTCGGACAGGCTCCATCTCACGGAGAAAGAACAGCGATGAAAGAGGTCCTTAACCAGCGAATCAGTGCAATTCCACCTTCGGCCAGCCTCAGTATTACAGCGAAGGCAAAGGCTCTTAAGGCAGAGGGCAAGCAGGTGTGCAGCCTCGCGGCTGGCGAGCCAGACTTTGATACGCCTGAGCACATCAAAAAAGCTGCAGCGGAGGCACTCGCTGCGGGGGAAACGAAGTATTCACCCGCCGACGGTTTGCCTGCTTTGAAAACAGCCATCTGTGAGAAACTGCAGAACGAGAACGACCTTTCTTACGAAACCAGCCAGGTGATTGTCAGCGACGGAGCCAAGCACTCACTTTTCAACGTCTTCATGGCGCTGTTGCGCGAAGGCGAGGAAGTGATTATTCCGTCACCTTACTGGTTGAGCTATCCCGAAATGGTGGCTATTGCCGGTGGGCAGGCGAAGATTCTGAAGGGTGAGGAGTCCAATGGTTTCAAGATAACGGCAGAGGACCTCGAGGCGGCGATAACCCCGCGGTCAAAGGCCGTTGTCATTAACAGTCCATCGAATCCCAGCGGCATCGTATATACGCCGGACGAGTTGAGGGCGCTTGCGGATGTCGCGGTGAAGCACAATATCTACATTGTTTCGGACGAGATATACGAGAAAGTCCTGTACGAAGATGCAGTGCACCAGAGCATCGGCAGTTTCTCCGACGAGATACTGGAGATGACAATCACGATCAACGGGTTCAGCAAGGCATTTTCCATGACGGGATGGCGCCTTGGATACGCTGCGGTACCAGGGCCCCTGGCCAAGGCGATCCGTGCACTGCAGAGTCACAGTACTTCGGGCCCCAATACATTCGCGCAGTACGGCGGCGTGGCGGCTCTGAAAGGCGGAGGCGACAACGGTGCCGGGATGCTGGCGGCATTCGCGGAACGCCGGGAGTATCTGCACGGCAGGTTGTGCGACATACACGGCGTGTCATGTGTCAAGCCGATGGGCGCTTTCTACATGCTTCCGAACATCTCTCGCTTCGGCCTCGATTCCGTTGCTTTCGCAGAGCGTCTGCTGACCGAAAAACATGTAGCAGTGGTTCCCGGCGTAGCGTTTGGAGCTCCCGAGCATGTGCGCCTTTCCTACGCTTGCAGCCTGGACGATCTTCGCGAGAGCATGGACAGACTGGAGTCGTTTGTGGCATCATTGTGATTGCCGGTTTTCCTCCGGGCGAGTGGTGGAATTGGCAGACACGCAGGGTTTAGGACCCTGTGCCTCACGGCTTGCGGGTTCGAGTCCCGCCTCGCCCACCAGCCTTCGCTCGGAGCGCAGCGCAGAGCGAAGGCTGCCACGCCGTAGTCCTTCCGAGCCTGCGAGGAAGGCGGAGGCGGGCTGGTTCAACATGCTCCGAGACTACGGCTTGGCAAGCCACCCTCGGTCTTTCTGAAACTCAGACTTTCTTCCTTTTGGCCAAGGGTCATATACAGGACAGCCCAGCCTTGCCCAAAGGGCTAGGCTGGGGAGCCCGCAAAAAGTCCCCGATCCTTGGCTGAAAGCCATGAACAAGAAGGAACCCGGCCGCCGAATCTGCTCATCGCCTTTCGCCTTCGCGCGAGGCTACGCCGGACAAGTGAGCGAAGGTGTGGATCTGTGGACGCGCACACCCAGCGTAGGCTTCGCCAACGCTGGGCTATCCTGTTAATCGCCTTTGGCGAATCAAGTGGTGCAATAGCGCAGCACGTCATCTGCACAAACTGAAAGATAACCCCACATACGTTACGGCGCAGATGGGACACGGTCTGGGCGTATTCATGAAGCATTACAAACGCGCCGTACCCGAAACCGAAGCCCAAGCCTACTTTAATGTGCTCCCCACTGATGAGCCGCCATCACGATCACCCTCCCTGCCCAAATCTTGACCCTCGCGCGGGTTTCTCGTATCGTTCAGTCAGAAATCGGGGAGTTCATGTGGCGCAGTAGACGTGTTGTCCGGTGGCTCAGGAAAGCAAATTCCTATTGGCAAGCAGGCGAACTTGGGTGTCTGACTCTCTGAAGGAGCGTGGTATGCGACGGATTCATCTCGGATTGAACCTGGGACACGATCGTGCAGCGGCTCTCGTTCAGGACGGCGAGATCCTGGTTGCGATCGAGCAAGAGCGCCTGGACCGATGCAAGCACTCCACTGGGTTCATGCTCCAGTCGGGTGGGGACATGCGCCGCATCCAACCTCCGTACGAGGCGATTCGCTATTGCCTGGACGCGGTCGGCGCCGAGCTGGAAGACCTGGCGACCGTCACGGGGAACATGCCAGGGCGCGACTGGGCGCCCCCGATCCTCAGAGCACAGCTCCCGACGTCCATGAAGGACAGAATCCTGCAAGTTCCGTCGCACCACCTCGCCCATGCCTGGAGCGCGTGGAGCCCGTCGGGCTTCGAGGAGGCTGTGGTCCTGGTCGTCGATGCATCGGGCAGTACGGTGCGCGACGCCGACGGGCGCTGGACGGAGTCCTATTCGATCTATCGCGGGGGACCGGCTGGCCTGGAACTCCTGCACTCCGAGCGCGTCCGCGCCCACCTGGCCTCCATTTCGACGCTGGGCTTCGTCTACGAGGAGGTGACCCGCATGGCGGGCTTCCTCACCCGGGTCGGCGAGTCGTTGGAGATTCCCGAGGCCGGCAAGCTCATGGGCCTCGCATCCTACGGTGGGCCCCAGGCCACCGATCGGCGGTGGATCCGATGCCACCCCGGTGACTACCACCTGGACATCCGGGCCTGGGAGATCCGACTCGAGTGCGAAGCGCTCAAGAAGCGTTTCGACGGCGGCGACGCTCCGGGCTGGATGCGGCCCTGGATCGTGGATCTGGCCTACAAGGTCCAGAACGAGCTGGAGCTGGCTCTGTGCCACCTCGTCCAGACCGCGGTCGACGCCACGGGACTCACGCGCCTGTGCCTCGCTGGTGGTGTCGCTCTCAATTCGGTGGCGAACCACAAGATCGTGACGCAGTGCGGTCTGGACGATCTCTTCGTCTTTCCGGCCGCCGGGGACGGTGGCATCGCCGCAGGCTGCGCGCTGTGGGCGTGTCACGAAGTCGAGGGGTGTACGACCCGGGTCCCGCTGCGACGCGCGACGCTCGGCAGAGAGCCTCAGCGGGCCGAGATCGCAGCTGCAGTCGAGGCCTTCGGCGATCGAGTGACCTGTGAGGTCCTGTCGGGGCCTGCGATCCTGGAGCAGACCACCGATGCGTTGGTGCAGGGACGCGTGGTCGCTCGATACGAGGGACGGTGCGAATACGGCCCTCGGGCCCTGGGCCACCGCTCGATCCTGGTGGACCCGTCCTTCGAGCGCATGAAGGACGTCCTCAACGCCCGGGTAAAGTTTCGGGAGGCGTTCCGGCCGTTTGCTCCGGTCGTGCCACGGGAAGAGGCCCACGAGATCTTCGAGCTCGCGGTGGACTCTCCCTTCATGTTGGTGGTGCCTCCGATCCGCGAGGAACACCGGGCCGGGATCGCTGCGGTGGTGCACGAAGACGGCACCGGCAGGGTCCAGACCTGTAGCTCCGAGGAGAACCCCTTCCTGCATGGTCTCTGCCACGCCCTCGTGGCGGCGCGCGGTGGGCTCCCCGTGGCGCTCAACACGAGCTTCAACGTGGCGGGACAGCCCATCGTCGAGACGCCGGAGCAGGCCATCGAGACCTTCCTCTCGACGGACATCGACCACCTCGCGCTCGGGGACTACTGGCTGACCAAACGGGGTGCGGCGGTTCGGGACTACAACGAGCACCTGGAGGGGCTCGAACCGTCACCGCTGCCTCGGGGCCTGCCGGCGGGTCGTCCGGGCGTCATCGACCTCATGCAGGAGCTCGACGAGGCCATTCACCTGGGGCTGCCTTCGCGTCACTGGACAACCCAGGAACTCGCTGCCATCGCCGCCGAGGGAGCACACCTCAAGGAGACCGCGGTGGAGTTCCGGTCGACCCGGATGTGCGCGCCCCTCCAAACCCAGATCGGGCCCGATGCAGCGCTGTTGCTCGACCCCATCAACGGGTGTCGTCTGGTCGATCTCGACGGGCGGCGTCAAGGCGCCCTGTTGCCGGAGCTCGAGGCGGATCTGCTCCTGGCGTTGGTCCACGGGGACGCTCCGACTCACGCTTCAGTGCTGCGCGAGCGCTTCGATGTTGCGGACTGGCCGGACGCGGTTCGCTCCGTTGCGGACCTGCTGGCCGAGTTCGGCATCGAGGTCGACACCCGGTCCTGGCTGCGGCTGCAGTCGGACGCGCCGATGGACTGGTCGGCTGGCGGGCCGGCCTGTGCCGAGTACGCAGATCGGGACCACCGTGACGTGGCGATGGGGCGGCTTGCAGACCGCCTGCGGGCGTGCGGCTACGAAGAGTCTGCTCTGTGCGCACTTCTCGGAGTCGACAGCCTGCAGCAGATCGAGCCGGAGCGGATGCACTGGCTGGATCGCTGGAAGCTCGACCAGACCATCCGTGCGGACCTGGCCCGGTTGTTCCTCCTGCGGGCTCCCGTTCCGCGTGAGCGGCTGCGGGTGGGACTGGGAGAAGATGCGTGTCGGACGTTGCTCCGCCATGGCCTCATCCGGGCCCAGGGGTCGACCTGTCGTGCCACGGTCGACCTGTTCGTCGCCGACGAGCTCCTGTTCTTCACGGACCACCGGTTCGCGTTGCGGGAAGAGGACGCGCTGGACGAGTCTCCGGTCATGTACGTCGGGCTGGACAGCCTCGGCCTCGTGCACACCGCTCCGCGGCAGCGGGTGGCTTCGGCGCTGGACCTGTGCTGTGGAGGTGGGATCCAGGGACTCGTCGCGGCGGCCCGGTACGCGGACTACGTGACTGCGGTGGACGTGAACCCGAGGGCGGTCCGCTTCGCGCGAGCCAACGCCGATCTCAATCGGATCAGCAACCACGAGGTCCTGCTCGGCGATCTCTACGTGCCGGTGGACGGCCGGGTCTTCGATCTCATCCTGGCGAATCCTCCGTTTGTCCCCAGCCCTCAGTGCGATCTCCGGTTCCGCGATGGAGGCTCGGACGGAGAGGCGATCCTCGCGCGGATTGTGCAGGGAGCTGCGGAGCGGCTCACCGAGGGCGGTCGCCTGGCGGTGGTGACCGACCTCGTGGACAGCGGTCGGTACCAGTCGAAGCTCGAGGGTTGGTGGGGTGACGCTCCTGCGGATCGCCTGGTTCTGACGACGGCGGCGCGGGACGAGATCCTCTTCAGCGAGCCCCACGCGCGGGTGCCCTTCGGACAGACCCTGGGGGAGTACGAGGCCGAGCTGGATGCCTGGGTGACGAACTACCGAGCAGCGGGCCTGGAGAGCGTCGACTTCGGATACGTCTTGCTCTGGAAGCTCCCGACCGGTCGAGGAAGGTACGTCCAGCGGGTGGTCGAGTCCCCGGTTCGTCCCGTTCATCGCAGCGTCTCGGCCTGGAAGCAGTCTCTGGACCTCAGGAGGATGGGGGTGCCCGTCGAGTTCGTTCCTGTGCCCGGCCTCCGGATCACGGAGACGCGCGACGTGATGGGTCGTCTCGAGTCCGCTGAGCTGACCGTGCCGGGGAACGCCTTCTTCACCGTCTATCGGGTCGACGAGCAGACGCTGGAGATTCTCCGCGAACTGGCTTCGAGCTCTTCGGCCGCACCGCTCGACTCGGTCTACGAAGAGCTGCTGGACCTTGGTCTGCTTCTGGCGCGCGGGTCGGGAGACGAACGGAAACGAGCAGTCGTCGAGTCCCACCCGAGCCTGCAGGTGGTCAAGCCGCTGCGCACCTCTGGAACGGCACGCATCTCACGAATCGAAGAAGTGCCCACGAAGACGACTCCGACCTGCTTGAGCTCCTACCTGAGGTAGGGGCCCCGGGGCGTGGCGTTGTTGCACGGCTCCGAGCGAGGCCGGATCGGGCCACTGAGCGGCTCTCTCGGAGTTTCAGCTTCGGACAGCCCGCGATTCAGGCATCCCGAGCTCGGTCATTCGATTGAGGATGTTCACACCGATCATCGCTTCCC
>PVBE011396435.1_pt1 | contig 24665 bp, 19 predicted proteins | sample 1631181 | NCBI WGS metagenome assembly PVBE01 (sample SAMN08397723, study PRJNA350692) | Marine metagenome, whole genome shotgun sequencing project. | isolation source: water | place: Pacific Ocean | collected 2012-04 | reverse complement strand
GTGACCTATCTGTCCCCCCCCCTAACAAATATGATTTGTTGGGATCCCAAGTGGTTGTTGTTGGGATCAGTGCTTGTGTTATACGTGTTTATGTTGACAGGCCGTCGATTGGGAAGAAAGGAAGGATATGTATTGGTCGTGGGCTACATTGTGTACGTAATATGGATGTATATCGGTCAATAATTCGATGTATGTAAATAATCAGTGGAGAATTGAGAGACTGGTATGACAGACTTTAGTCAAATTGTTGCAGTGATCGCAGCAGGATTTGCCTGCGGGTTTATTAATACACTGGCCGGAAGCGGATCTTTAATTACTCTGCCTCTACTGATTTTTCTAGGACTGCCTGCGCCTGTAGCAAACGGAACCAATAGGGTGGCTATTGTGATACAGAATATAGTTGCAGTGAGTAGTTTTCGTGCGCAGAAAGTTCTAGATATAAAGCCGGCGGTTCGATATGCGATCCCTGCTGTTTTTGGTGCGATTATCGGAGCGAGGATTGCTGTGCAGGTTGATGCGGTACAAATGGAAAGGATTATAGGTATGCTAATGCTAGCCATGGTCCCGTTTGTTTTTTGGAAACCGAGAGCGTGGTTAGAGAATCGGGTTGGTGTTGTAACAGAAAAGAATTCGGTGTCGGTAGTAGTTGTGTTTTTTCTCATAGGTGCGTATGGGGGATTTATACAAGCGGGAGTAGGAATTTTTCTGCTAATGGGAATAGTATATGCTGGGCAGGTTAATTTGGTGAAAGGCAATGCAATAAAGGTTTTTATAGTCTTGTGTTTTACTGTGTTTGCGTTAGTTGTGTTTTTGGTTAATGGATATGTGGACTGGAGAATAGGGCTTACACTGGCTGCGGGGAATGCAGGGGGAGCAATGGTTGCCTCTCGTTTAGCGGTCAAACGGGGCGAAGCATTCGTTAGGTGGGTGCTTTTACTGGCAATCCTAATGGGGGCGTCAAAGTTGCTTGGATTTTCTTTCGTTTAATTGTTTGCAGTGAATATTATAATGTTTGGTGGGTCGGAAAGAATTGAGATGGTATGAGTATTTCGATAGATAAGTTGGGAGTTGCAATACTGGCAGGTGGTAAATCCAGTAGGATGGGTACTGATAAGGGACTAATAAATTTTAATGATATTCCGCTTGTCGAACGTATAATACGGCAGATTTCACATATATTTCCAGAGATCTTTATCGTTACTAATAACATTGAAGAATACAGAAGATTTGGGTGCCCATTGATCTCAGATGCTCTGCCTGGTATTGGGCCACTTGGAGGACTGTATACGGCCCTCGATTATGACAAACATGACTATACATTACTGCTTAGCTGCGATATGCCATTTGTAAGTCAAGCGCTTTTGTTGTATCTGATGAACGTGGTCGATCATTACGATGCTGTGGTTCCTCGGTTGAGTGAACAAAGTCATCCCGAACCGTTGCGAGCTATTTATAGCAAAAATTGCTTTAGCATTATTGAGAAATATATCGAAAAAGGTGGGCGAAAGGTTATCGGATTTTACTCCGGGATTGATATTCGTTATGTTGAACGGAATGAAATAGAAGGTGTCGATCCTGGAGCAAGCTCGTTCTTTAATGCTAATAGACCAGAGGACCTAATAGAAGCTGCTCGTTTAACTAAGTATTATCCACTGAAGGATTAGTGGATAATGTGATTGACTTACTTTGCAACGTATTGTAAATGCTTATAGCAACATAGTAGACTGAGCACAATATGGATATCCATAGCGGAATGGGGTAAATAGTTGGGTAGGTGATTATTAGGCTGATTCCCGATATGCCCCATATTAATGTTAGTGACATTATTATGAATTTATGCTTGGTAGTACGGCTTGGGTAGTAGTACTTTATAGGGACAAAAATTAGTGTTGTAAGTACAACCAATAATACGAGATTGCTGTTCGGGCTTGACTTTAGGAGTAGCATGTAGAAGACTGCTACGTTCCAGTATGACGGGAAGCCTGTAAAGAAATTATCATGTGTTTTTGCAGTAGTTTGAGCGAATTGGTAAGCAGATGAAATTAATATTGCGGGAAGTAGCCAGTTGTTGGAAGTGTATGGCAGTAGATTTGCTTTGTAGATGAAAAGTACTGGTACCATGACATAGGTTATATAATCCACTATTGCATCTAACCTCTTTCCGTCAAAATTTGGTAGTTTGTTTGCAGAATTGAGCTTGCGCGCGATGGTCCCGTCTACGGCATCGGACACTACTGCTGCTGTCATCCACATTAATGCCGTTCTGTGATGTGACTCAAAAATTGCGGCTATCGATAAGAAACCGAATAGTAAACCACTGGCAGTGACTAGGTGAGGAACCCATGGTGCTGCTCTGGGAAGTGCTTTCTGCAAGTTGCTGAAGAATTTAGACATATTAATTGTACAGGTTGGTTATGGCTCTATTCGAGAGTGTCTGATGGCTTCCACAGTGTGAGTTGGTCGCGATCCGTTAGTGTAGTTAACCAAGCGCCGTCTAATGAGAAATCTATGCTGGTTGGAATTGAATTGGTTAGTGAATTAGTGAACAAGGCTTGATGGGTTGTTGTGTCCCAAAGAGTGATGGATCCCTCGGCATCAACTGAAGCAAGTAGTTTGCCGTCGGGAGAATATTGTAGTGAGTAATAGATAGCATTATTTGGGTTGGAATATACCGCTTTTTGGGCGCCCGTAGTAATATCCCAAATGTGAATATATCCCGTATCGGATGATGTGGCTATGTGAGATCCTATTGGGTTGATTGTAGTAGCGGAAGTGTATGTGCTTCGCATGAAAGTTTGTGTATTTTCTCCAGTTGACGTATCCCATAGTTTGAGGATTGCTGTGTAGTGCTGATTTATCGTACCGGCTGTATAGATGGCTAAGATGTCGCCATCTTGTAGGAATTTCCAATTGCTAATTGAATCTTCATGTGTCAATAGAGGTCCTGTAGAGTTGGTCGTGAGGTCAAAGACCTGGGCCGAGGCACCGGATATGAATACCAAATGTGACCAGTTGGGGCTAAATTCCACGGTATAGAATGGTCGTGTACTTTCTGGCCAATCTACTGTGCGACAGTCGCTTGGGTCAGCCAGGCTGCATAGTTTGATTACTGGTATATCGTCTGTAGACATTACACCTAGAGTGGAATTGTCAGGTGACAGAACAATAGATGATATACGTCGATTTTGGGATGGCCATAGACTGAAATCGTACAACGAGACTAATTCATAATTTATGAGGTCCCATATATATATTTTTTTGCTGAGATCGATTGCTAAAAATATATTTTCGTCATCTGAAAAAAGCATGTTAGTTATAGGGCCGTATGATCCTGACAGTTGGGTTGGTGTAGTGTTTGGCAAGGTCCATAGGTCAATAGGTTCTGTGCCTGATGATGAGGCTAATAATGTACCTGACTTAGACAATACGGCCGATTGAGTATCAGATGCCTGTAATGTTATGTTGGTTTGCGAAAGGAGATCTGTGACAATAATTGATTTGTCGTATATTTCTGCAAAATATTGCCCGCCGTTGGTTGATATTTTATTGTATAACGGAGTCATGTCTATAGTGGCTATTGGCGCGAGAGAGGCGGCAGTGCTGGAGTTGAGTTTGGGTGTATTTGTTTGAGGTACTAGGGAACATGAGATGATAGAGATTGCTAGACAGGTCGTTAGTAATATGTTTGAGTAGAGTCGTATCGGTAACATGGTTAGTTCGTGTAATTTACGTGGCTAATCTTATTATATAGTATGGTTACTATGAGTGTAACGTAGACCGCGCTAAACAAACTCGGAAAATACTCTGTTAGCCAGTAGGCGTCCTGAGCTAGTGAGTCTCACATTAGTGCTGCCGATCTGAATTAGTCCTTTGTCCTCAAGATGAGATAAAGTACGTTTGTATTGATGCTCTAATTTGGTTCCAAAGCGTTTTTCGAAGTCTCTGTAACTTACTCCGTTCACTAGCAGGTGTAAGCCCAGCATCATAGTTTCATTCATTTCTGTTTCGTCGTCGATTAGCGTTGATTGAATAGTGGCTTGTGTGCCTGGGTGTGTAGCGAGTGGATGTTTGTCTGGATTTGAATTGATTCGTTGGATATAGTGGTAGGGCAATTTTGTATTCGTGTATCGGTGTTGTTTGTACCAACTGTGTGCCCCTGCTCCAATGCCAATGTAAGGTAGATTTAGCCAGTATCGAAGATTGTGCTGGCATTCATGGTAGTTGGAAGTCTTCGTCCAGTTGCAAACTTCGTACTGAGTATAGTTGTGTAGCGCAAGAAAGGTTTCGGCGTGTTCATACATATTTGTGACGGTGTCTTGATCTGGAGTGGGGATGGTTCCTGAGCTGGCACGTGCAAGCATTGGAGTTCCGTTCTCTAGGGAAAGGGCGTATAGCGAGAGATGTTGTGGTCGTAGATCGACAACCTGCGACAAGGTATCCTGCCATGAGGATTCGGTTTGGTTTGGTAGCCCATATAGTAAATCCAAATTGATTTGATGGAAACCTGCAGATGTTGCGTACTTAAATGACTCGATTACATGGTTGAATGTATGTAATCTGTCTAAAAGTTGTAGTTCGTCTGTGATTGCTGACTGGGCGCCTATAGAAATACGATTAAAGCCTAAGCTTATTAGGGAATCCAGGTATGGTTTGGTTAGAGTACCGGGATTTGCTTCAAGAGTTATCTCTAGGTCTGATTGCAGTTTAAATGTACGATTTATTGACGTAAATATTTTAGTAAGCAGTTCAGATGACAAAAGAGACGGAGTACCTCCGCCAAAGAAGATGGTTTCAATATATATTTCGCTGTCGCCTTGATAGTGTCTTATTTCGTCACAGATAGCATCGACATAAATAGGTATTAATGCGTCCATTCCCGCATACGTGTTGAAGTCACAATATGAGCATTTCAGACGACAAAATGGAATGTGTATATACAGGGCTGTCGATTGGTTGGCGGTCATATTCTGTAATCATTGATGTGCGTATAGGCACAACTAATTAGTCATTTTTCTATCAAGATCTACCATGGAACTGAGTGTTATACAATTCAGAATACAGACCATTCCGAACGACCAAATCTTGATGAGAGCCCTTTTCGACGATAGCACCGTTTTCGATCACCAGAATGATGTCTGCTGCTAGTATTGTCGACAGGCGGTGAGCTATGACGAGGCTAGTTCGTCCAATAAATAGCGGTTTTAGGGCTGATTGAATTAGCGATTCCGAACGTGAGTCGAGAGATGATGTGGCTTCATCTAGTATAAGGATACGTGGGTCTTTGAGGATTACTCGCGCTATAGAAACTCGTTGTTTTTCACCTCCAGATAGTTTGTAACCTCGCTCGCCGACAATTGTTGCTAATCCATCTGGTAAAGCGCCAATAAATTCAGTCAGATTTGCTGCTGTACATGCTTCGGTTATTTCTCGGGATGAAGCTTCCGGTTTAGCATATATTAAGTTTGCCTCCAATGTGTCGTGAAATAAATAAGTTTCCTGAGTTACCATTCCAATTGTTTGGGATAGCGAATCGAGGCTAACATCTTTGATATCAAATCCGTCTATGTGTATGCATCCATCCGTTGGGTCGTAGAGTCTAGGTAGTAAATACGTGAGTGTAGTTTTGCCGGCACCGCTAGGACCAACTAAAGCTGCTAACTGACCCGCCTTAATTGTGAAATTAATGTTGTTAAGAATCCATGAGTGTTCAGATATTGCTTTGTTAGGTGGATTGGTGTGGGTATTAGTAGCATACATGTCACTGCGTCGCGCGTAAGGACGTTTTATGTTGGATAGCGATGGTGAGGGAGAAAGGCCAGTAGAATCGGAGTGTGTGCCATAAGAAAAATAGACGTTGTCAAAGCGTATTTGTCCGTCGGGCCTAAACAGGTCATGTGCGTTTTTCGGGTCGCAAATTTCATGCGGTAGATCCAATACTTCGAAGACTCTCTCAAAACTAACCATTGATGTTGTAAAGTCTACTCGAGCGTTCACTAACGAGCTTATCGGACCGTAAAGGTCACGCAAATAGGCTGCGAATGCTATGATCGTTCCAATTGTAAAAACTCCTGTTAGAACTAGATGGCCTCCATACCAAAATACGAGTGCGGTACCGGTGGCGCTAATTGCGCCTAATGCCATAAAGAACCAGCGCCCAATTACAGCTGATCGCACACCAATATCTGCAACGGCAGTGCTTCTACGCTTAAATTTATTGTATGTATCTGACTGACGTCCGAATAACTTCATTAAAAGAACTCCGCTGACGTTGAGAGTTTCGTTCATAAGGATATTCATATCAGCATTGAGATCAAAAGATTGTCGCGTGATGTCCCTCAGGCGATCTGCGACTTTACGTGCGGGTACTAGAAAAAGGGGTAATATCGCGATACTGATAATGGTTAGTTGCCAGTTTAGAGAAAGCATTATGGATAATGTGAAGATGACGCGAGTAGTGTTGGTTATTATACTTATTAGCGTCCCGGTTACAGCTCGCTGAGCTCCGACAACATCGTTGTTTAGACGAGCCATTATTTCCCCGGTCTTTGTGTTGGTAAAGAAACGTAAAGACATTTGTTGCATGTGGCCATAAAGCGTTTGGCGGAGATCGCGAATCAGACCTTCTCCTACAGTTGAGCTGTGGTAACGTTGGACAACTTGAATTATTCCGGACGATATAGGTACTGCTATCATTCCGAGAGCCAATAGATTGAGTTCGGTATAGTCCTTGTTTGGCAATGTAGTATCGATTAGGCGTCGGTATATAAGAGGTGGTAGTAATCCAAGCAGCACTGATAAGCTTATTGCTAGGAGAATGATGGTGATACGGCCTTGGTATGGCCTTGCGTATTGCCACACTCGTTGAAGGAGATGACGATCTATGTTTGACTCGTTGCTATCTTCGGCTGATAGATACTGCCACCAACCACCCATGCCTCTATGGAACATTGTGAGAGCTCTTTCCCGTAATGTATTATTATTGTACACTGAATATTGCGTTATTATTTGCACATAGTAATCCAAATACTTGCTATGTGGTAACTAATGTTTGGATAAAGAGGTAAAGAGGGATAATGGTATGAGTATAGATAATAATGGTCATAGGCAAGTGATAATTTTAGGTTCAGGACCCGCGGGGCTTACTGCAGCTATATATGCAGGCAGAGCTAATCTGAGTCCGATGGTTTTGGCAGGAAATGAGCCGGGTGGACAGCTTACGCTAACCACAGATGTGGAGAACTATCCAGGCTACCCTGAGGGTGTTCAAGGACCTGAAATGATGGACCAATTCCGTGCTCAAGCTGAACGCTTCGATACGGAGTTTGTAAATGGACACGTGGTTGGAGTAAGAGTTGAGCAGAGACCATTTGTTTTAGAGCTAGAAACTGGCGATGAGCTTACATGTGATGCTCTAATTGTTGCGACGGGTGCATCTGCTAGATGGTTGGGATTGGATAGTGAAACTCAGTTAAGGGGTCGAGGCGTGTCGGCCTGTGCCACATGTGATGGATTTTTCTTTAAGGATCGAATTGTTAGTGTTGTGGGTGGTGGCGATACTGCGATGGAAGAGGCATTGTTTTTAACGAAGTTCGCTAGTGCTGTACATGTCATTCACAGAAGAGATAGTCTAAGAGCAAGTCAGATTATGCAGCAACGCGCGCGGGATAACAATAAAATTAATTTCATATGGAATAATGTTGTGGAAGAGGTTCTTAGCGAGGACGGAAACGCAGTGGAAGGGATTACCTTGAGGGATGTGAATACTAATGAGTTGAGTAAATTAATGATCGGTGGGTTGTTTATTGCCATTGGGCACACTCCTAATACCGGAATGTTTCGCGGTAAAATTGACATGAATACGGAAGGCTACATAGACACGATTGCTCCTGGAACTCACACTAGCGTGGATGGCGTATTTGCGTGTGGCGATGCGGCTGACAGTAGATATCGACAGGCGGTTACGGCAGCTGGGACAGGATGTATGGCAGCGATTGATGCTGAAAGGTGGCTCGCCAGTAATGAATAATATATGAATTATGGTTTTGTAATTGATAACCGGCTTTGTATTGGTTGTCATGCTTGTTCGACGGCGTGCAAATCAGAAAATGAAGTACCTCTGGGCGTAAATCGCACATGGGTGAAATATGTAGAAACCGGTGTGTTTCCCGATAGTAGTAGACACTTTCAGGTTACACGGTGTAATCATTGTGCCAATCCGCCCTGTGTAGAAATATGTCCAGTAACAGCTATGTTTAAGCGGTCTGATGGTATCGTAGACTTTGATGGTGATGCATGTATAGGATGTAAGGCATGTATACAGGCGTGTCCGTATGATGCTATTTATATTGACCCCGACACTCTTACAGCGGCTAAATGCCATTATTGTACGCATAGAACTGAAATAGGGCTCGAACCGGCGTGTGTAGTTGTATGCCCGGAACAGGCTATTATTTCGGGAGACATTGATGATCCCCATTCGACGATTAGGCAGTTGATTGATAATAACCAAGTGAAAACAAGAAAGCCTGAGATTGGAACAAAACCTAAGCTGTTCTATATAGAAGGGTCTACTGTGACCCTCGACCCTATTGCCTCGGTGCAAATTCCATCAACATATATGTGGTCTGACGTCGAGGCTGGGAATGAACATGCGGGAATTGATAAAAATGCTAATAAATTAACTAAGGCGTCTACTGCTGATGGACCGGTAAAGATTGGCGGCAAAGTCGCCGAACATATGGTTCAGGTATCGTATGATGTGAACCATAAAAAGGCTTGGCACTGGCCAGTGGCAGCTTATCTAACTACCAAGGCGATTGCAGCTGGGACGTACTTAATGCTAATGTGTGCGATGGCTATGGGAGTGGCAGATAATGGTGATGTGGTTTCTAGAGTTATGAGTCTAATCGTTCTGGTCGCAATGGTGGCGACGGGCGTATTTTTGTGCGTTGATCTTGAACGACCAGAACGATTTTTGAGGGTTATAATCCGACCTCAGTGGCGAAGTTGGCTATCAAGGGGAGCATGGATTTTGGTGGGATTTGGAGGCATTGTTATTTCGATATTGGGCATCAACTTGGCTGCGTGGCTTGAGATTAAACACGTCGATGAGCTTGAAAACATGCTGTTGCGACCAGCTACTCTATTAGCATGGGGAGGAGCGTCTTCGATAGTAGCAATTTGTGTTGCTACATATACCGCATATTTATTTCGACAAGCAAAGGGTCGGGAGCTGTGGCAGGGTAAATATTTGCCACTGCATATGGGTGTGCAGGCCGCTATCGCCGGTTCTGCGATATGCATAATGTTAATGAATTGGGTTGGTGGCGTTGGTGATATGTACAGTTTTTGTGTTACGGTATTATGTGGCGGTATTGCAATAAGCGCAGTTATCGTGTATTCCGAACATATTGTTGATAAAAATAGAGTAACGGCGGTGCGGATGTCGAATCAAGCTATGGTGTTTGGTGAATATAGGATCTGGTTCTGGGTAGGCGGCATTTTCTGCGGGCATGTGCTTCCTTTGACTGTATTGTTTGGTGCCGGGACAGGATTTGGGACAATTGTGGCTGTGGGTGCTCTATTTGGCTTGTTTTGTTACGAATACGTATTTATATTGGCAGGGCAGACAGTACCTAATAGCTGAGTGCTACTGAGAGTTAAAATGGAAGAAAATGAAATGATTAGTGTGTTGCAATCGGATGGGCGCCTTAGCAGCTATCCGCCGCCTGATAAATGGGACCATTGGACTGAATATGATAGCAAAACGTGGCCACGCAAGGAAAAAAGAGACTACACTTTGGTGCCGACAGTGTGTTTTAACTGCGAAAGCGGCTGCGGCCTTTTGGCGTATGTCGACAAAAAAACATATGAGGTTCGCAAATTTGAGGGTAATCCAATGCATCCTGGGAGTAGGGGACGGAACTGTGCAAAAGGACCTGCTACTCATAATCAGATAAACGATCCTGATCGTATACTCTACCCAATGAAACGTGTGGGTGCGCGGGGCGAGGGTAAATGGAAACGGATTTCGTGGGACCAGGCACTGGATGAAATCAGCTCAAAAATGAGGACTAGCAGAGAGGTTCGGCGCGATGGGATTATGTATCACGTTGGTCGTCCGGGTGACGATCACTACACCAATAGATGCATTACCGCATGGGGAGTCGATGGGCACAATAGCCATACCAATATTTGCTCGTCAGGCGCTAGATTTGGTTATTATATCTGGGGCGGGTTTGATAGACCTAGTCCCGATTATAGTAATGCTAAAGTGATATTGCTGATATCGAGCCACTTAGAGACAGGCCACTATTTTAACCCGCATGCTCAGAGAATAATCGAAGCTCAGATGAATGGAGCGAAGATTATTACACTCGATCCAAGGCTAAGTAATACAGCTAGCAAGAGTGATGTGTGGTTACCAACATGGCCAGGTAGTGAGCAATACGCTTTATTATCGATAGCTAACTACATCATCCAGAATAAGTTGTATGATAGGGATTTTATATATAACTGGGTTAACTGGCAGGAGACTTTGGAAGCTGTATCAGCTGGTGATCTTCCACTCGCTAATTATTCTTTTGAGCGCCAACACAAAGACGAATTGATTTTCGAGGATTTTGAGAGATTGCTCAGTGTTTTGTACGCTGAGTATACGTTCGATAGAGCAGCTGAAGAGGCGCATATTCCCGTAGAGAGAATTGAAGAGGCGGCTAAATACATAGCGAATAGCAACGGAAAATTGGCCTCGCATACATGGAGAAGTGCGAGTATTGGTAATCTTGGTGGGTGGCAAGTTGCAAGATGTTTGTTTTTTTTGAATGTGCTTACCGGGAGTGTAGGTACTAGCGGTGGTGTGGCTGCGAATGTGTGGAACAAATTTGTTCCAAAACCAATGTCTTCTCCTCCGGCATTTAATGCATGGAACGATTTGCAGATGCCACAGGAATGGCCTCTGTCTTCATATGAAATGAGTTATTTGTTGCCTCATTTCCTTAGTGAAGATCGTGGTGAAGTGGATGTGTACTTCACCCGTGTGTATAATCCGGTATGGACAAATCCAGATGGGTTTATGTGGGTCAAAATGCTGCAGGACATTGAAAAAATCAAGTGTTACGTAGCATTGACGCCGACGTGGAATGAAACAGCTGTTTATGCGGATTATGTATTGCCGATGGGACACGCGAGTGAAAGACACGATTTAGTGAGCCAGGAGACCCATGCTGGCAAGTGGATAGCTTTTAGACAGCCAGTACGTAGAGTCGCTATGGAAAGGAACGGAATTAGGTGTGATAGCACTATGGAATCTAATCCGGGAGAGGTTTGGGAGGAGAATGAATTTTGGGTCGAATTGTCAGTACGTATGGACAGAGATGGGAGTCTCGGGATAAAGAAATGGTTTGAGAGACCGTATCGTGAAGGTGAGACCATCTCCCAAGATGAATACTATAGGTGGATTTTTGAAAATAGCGTGCCGGGTCTTCCTGAAGCTGCAGAAAAAGAGGGAATGACCCCATTAAAATACATGAAAACATACGGTGCATTTGAGATAGAGTCCGGTCCGGTAAAACCATTTGAAGTACTATTGCCGCCCGACACTGAATACACTAGAAAAAATCGTTTGGTATATTCCGATGGCATTGTTACGGGGGTTTGCAACGGTGATAAATACTTCCGAGGGTTTGATACGCCTAGTAGGAAGCTAGAGTTTTATAGTAAAACCATATTGGATTGGGGATGGAATGACTTATGTTATGTTGTTCCTTGGACTCTTAAGAGTCACGTACATAGAGATAATATCGATGCAGACATGGGACAAATGTTGCTCCTCCCGAATTTCCGACTGCCCACATTAATACATACTCGTAGCGCTAATTCAAAATGGTTGTATGAAATCAGTCATAAAAACCCTATATGGATGAATCCGATTGATGCTAAAAAACGAGATATTTCTGAAAAGGACTTGGTGCGGATCGATACTGAAATTGGATATTTTGTTGATGAGATCTGGTTAACTGAAGCTGTAAAGCCAGGTGTGATTGCCCTTAGTCATCATCTCGGCCGATGGCGTGAAAGAGACAGTGTGGGAGTTGGCCCTGGTATGAGTAATTTAGTTTCTATTAACACGGATGGTAATGGTACGTATAAACTGTCAGTGATTAGAGGCGCGACATCCTGGAAATCGGAAGATCCTGATACCGAACGCATTTGGTGGCAAAATGTTGGTGTGCCACAAAATCTTACACATGGAGTTCACCCTGACCCAATAAGTGGCGGACATTGCTGGCACCAGAAAGCAGTTAATGTTGCGGTGGCCGGACCTGAAGACAGTGCTGGAGACGTTTATGTAGATACGAACAAGTCAGTCGCTGTTTACAGGGAATGGATGGCACTTACTAAACCTGCGGTAGAACATAGTCCTGATGGAACACGTCGGCCGCTGTGGTTCAATAGGCCACTTAGGCCGCTGGATGAGGCCTACTGGCTTTCATAGTGGTTATTTCTTGAGCGTAAATTATGAAAAATAATAATCTGCTGAATGGTAATGTGGCATTTGATTGGATCGTGGGGGGAATACGAGACATACCTCAGTTCTTTGCTAAACCATTGTATGTTATCAAAGACTACAAACCCTACGATTTGAAACCCGACATAATTGCAGGATTGAATGTCGCTGTTGTGTTAACTCCGCAGGCTATCGCTTATGCGCTTATAGCTGGTTTACCTCCATACATGGGACTATATGCGGCAGTGATTGCTTCGATTGTAGGAAGCATGTGGGGAAGTTCCTATCATCTACAAACTGGACCTACTAACGCTGTATCTCTGCTGATGTTCTATTCGTTGTTGTCTGTGGCAGATGCTGGCTCCTCCGAATTTATATTAGCGGCTGGACTAATGGCCGTTATGGTGGGTGTAATCCAGATAGTGATCGGTGTGGCTCATATGGGCGTGTTAGTAAATTTTGTGTCGGACTCCGTGATTACGGGATTTACGGCGGGTGCTGGGATATTGATTGCAGTAAGTCAATTACCTCATTTATTAAGAACTCCGGTGGAACATGTACCTGGTGTCTACCATATATTGGTCCAAATTGGCGAAAGGTCAGCAGATATACATCCGCCCAGCGTGATTCTGGGATTTGTAACGTTAGGTGTAATGATTGGTGTAGCGACAATAAAGCCCGGTATGCCGATTACATTTATTGGTATGGTTGTTTCGGCCCTAGTAGTAGTCGTTTTTAGCCTACAGGATCAAAACGTCGTTGTTCTAGGCGAACTCCCACGCCAATTACCGCCAATTGCCAATATACCTATATTTGATCTTGAATTGGTTGGAAAACTGTCTACAGGTGCACTAGCTGTATCTGCAATTGGGTTGGTTGAAGCCATATCTATCTCTAGATCCGTCGCAGCTGACAGTGGGCAGCGTATTGATAGCAATCAAGAATTTGTGGGCCAAGGTTTGGCTAATATTTTTGCAGGATTACTAAGTGGTTATACATGCTCTGGATCGTTTACTAGGACGGTTGTTAACTACTCTAGTGGGGGACGCACCCCTATGTCTGGCGTGTATGCGGGCATATGGGTTCTCGTGGCGATTATTGTATTTGGGCCATTTGCTAGTTATCTGCCTAGAGCTGGATTGGCATGTGTGCTTATGGTAACGGCTTGGAGGATGGTAAATAGAGTAGAGATAGGACGTATTGTTAGATCATCAAATGGTGACACTATTATTATGATAGCGACATTCATGGCTACCTTGTTCTTGCCATTAGAATTTGCTGTGCTTGCTGGAATGCTAGTGTCGTTCGCACAATATTTGGTGCAATCTGCTACTCCACGAGTCTGGCCGGTGGTGCCTGACGATAATTTTCGGTATTTTCTTCCCGAAGCTGATCGATCGGTGTGTCCGCAGCTTGGGATGATTGCGATTGAAGGGTCCCTGTATTTCGGGGCGGTACATCATGTGGAGAATGCCATACGACGTAATTCAGAGCAACACCCGGATCAGTATTTGTTGTTACTGCGGCTACATCTTGTAGACAAATGTGACGTAAGTGGTATCCATATGCTTGAGGCAGTCGTACGACGGTATCGTGATCGGAATGGGGATGTATATGTAGTTGGGGCGAGACCACAAGTTGTTGAAATGATGGAAGCAAGTGGATTTATTGAATATATCGGTAGGGGAAATTTGCTACCTCGCGAAAATGCGGTAAGCCACTTATTTCACCATGTACTCGATGGTCGTATATGTCAATATCATTGTAATGTACGTGTCTTCGCTGAATGCCAGCCAATCATAAAATCTAGAGATATCGGCGGCGATGAAGCTGGAGTTCATGGTAAGGAATATGATGTTGATTATTGTACTGCCGAGGATTTGCACACGGCTATTAATACGGAAACAGAGAAAGCAATAGTGTTTGACGTGCGCGAAAAAAGTGAGTATGGACGCCTTCATATTCCTGGGTCAAATTGTCTTCCCATAACATATCTTATGAAGGGCATTGAAGAGTTAGCGAAAGGTTCTGATGTATACCTAGTGTGTCGCTCAGGTAGACGATCTTTGCGAGCTGCGCATATGATGAGAACTTTGGGTTATCAAAATGTAAAAGTGCTAGGAGGTGGCTTGCTGGGATGGGAAGCTGCCGGTTATAAGATTATTTTTGAGAGCGAAAATGCTGACTAGGCGATAATAATGTAATTAACCAGTTATTTGATAAACCACTGTAGTGAGTAATGACCGGCATATGCAATTGATAACATCTTAAATAAGTTGCCAATAAAAGTAATAGACATAAAACGAAACAAGGGTAATCTCAAGGCTCCTGAAGCCATACCTACTAAATCAAAAAAGGGATTGGGAATACTAGCAGCAAGTAATAGTATAAGGTTAGTAAATTTGGTGTGTTTTTGCATTAAAGAGTAAAGAAACTTGTAAAGCTTCGTGTTGCCTATTACGGCTTGGCCTGAAACTCCTGCGGCGTAACCACTGAGTTCGCCTAATGATGCACCGGCTGCTGACGCTAACGCCACAACGGGAGGGTTGAGTACGGCACCGATGGCGTACGTAAATAGTGCCCCCGGGGCTGGTAGGAGTATTGTGCCACTAGCGATAAGGTTTACAAGGAAAACGCCCAGGTATCCATACTGACTTAGGGCGGCAAGACGGTCTCGGAAAAGAAAAATTGCTATGGTAGAGGCGGCAATTATAAGTAGCAGGAGTAGCCTTAGTAGTTTGCCGCGAATGTTGATGGTGAATATCCGTGTTGGGTCAGGCATGTTTTGTTTCATATAGGCTGTTGTAGCTTGGTATACGTCTATGATACATAAATATCTTGTGGCCGTATACAAATGATATAGCTATAGTTTAGCTCATTTGCCAGAAATTATCCTTTGACACGTATTATATTTGCGGTAAACTCGGTATATGTCCAATCTAATCTTAAACAACATTGGCTTGGTAGTTACAATGGATGATGAAAGGTCTGAGTTGTCCAATGTTAATATCGTGATTCGCGACGGGATAATAGACAAGATTGGTGTTTCCAGTGATCAGACTCAAATTACTGGTGTGCCGACTGTTGACATGTCGGGTTATGCCGTTTTCCCAGGACTTATTAATACACATCACCATTTGTATCAGACGCTTACGCGGGCAATACCTGGAGCGCAAAACTCAGGTCTGTTTGAGTGGTTACGGACTCTTTATCCAATATGGGGGAAAATGAATGGTGATGCTGTGTATGTATCTGCGCTAGTTGGATTGGCCGAGCTATTGCTCTCTGGTTGTACATCCAGCGCCGATCATCTTTATATGTATCCTAATGGAGCTAGGCTTGATGACTCAATTAGAGCTGCGGCAGAATTAGGCATTCGATTCCACCCCACGAGGGGCTCTATGAGTTTCGGAGAATCGGCTGGAGGGCTACCTCCTGATAGCTTGGTGGAGAATGAGGCTCATATACTTGATGACTCACAAAGATTGATTGAGGAATATCATGATCCGGAAGTTGGTTCGATGGTACAAATAGGGCTGGCACCATGCTCGCCGTTTTCTGTTAGCTCAGACCTTATGATAGAGACTGCATCTATGGCTAGGTCATATGGTGTTAGATTGCACACTCATTTAGCCGAAACAAAAGATGAGGAAGAGTTTTGTTTAGAAAGGTTCGGTAAGCGTCCTCTGGAGTATGTCATGGATTTGGGTTGGGATGACGATGATGTCTGGTTCGCTCATATGGTGCATTGTTGTAACAATGATATCGAGGCGCTGGCTACAAATGGAATGGCTATCGCGCACTGCCCCACATCTAATATGAGATTGGCGTCTGGTATCGCTCCGATACAGCAGATGTTGAATGCTGGTGTCGATATGGGAATTGGGGTTGATGGCAGCGCATCAAATGATGGAGGTCATATGTTGGGAGAGGTAAGGCAGGCCATGTTACTAGCTAGACTAGCAGGAGCATTGGAGGAAGATCAACTGAACATAGGCGCATCCAATCAGTACTTCACTGCTAGACAAGCCTTAGAAATGGGAACAATAGGTGGCGCGGCAGCACTTGGACGGAATGATATCGGTCAAATTCAAGTAGGTAAATGTGGTGATATTTTTGCCATTAAAATGGACAAGTTGCACTACGCGGGCGGTTTGAGTGATCCTGGCGCTGCTGTGCTGATGTGCGCTAGTCACAATGTAGACTTAGTAGTAGTGAATGGCAACGTTCTAGTAGAAGATGGCGTGTTACGCACCTTGGATATATATGAAGTTGTAGAGCGGCACAATCGTATTAGTATGGAATTGGTTGCGTGAAGAACAGACAGTATTTGAAGTGATATTGAGGAACTGTACAATGGGCGAGCAGACGAGTCGGGTAAAAACAGAAGTAGGTAAAGCACGGAAAAACATGTTGCAATTTTTCCGGGAGATTGTGGCAATACCGAGTATGGATGGTGAAATCGGCGAAGTCGGGAAAAGAGTGGCTGCTGAAATGGAGACTCTCGGATTTCAGGGCATTCGTTTCGATAAGATGGGTAACATTATGGGACATGTTGGTAGTGGTCCACGTACTATGGTGTACGACTCGCATATCGATACAGTTGGTATAGGATCTCCAGACTCATGGGATTGGGATCCGTTTACAGGAAAAATTGAGGATGGCGTTTTATATGCGCGTGGCGCCTGTGACGAAAAAGGAAGTACACCAGGCATGATATATGGCATGGCTATCGCTCGTGATTGTGGATTATTAGACGACTGGACTATTTGGTACTTTGGAAATATGGAAGAGTGGTGCGATGGGATTGCTGCTAACACATTTGTTGAAGTTGATCCAATGATTAAACCCGATTTTGTCGTTATTGGTGAACCAACAGATATGAAGGTGTATCGTGGTCAGAAAGGTCGACTCGAGATGGAAATAGTTTCGCGAGGGCGGAGCGCCCATGCAGCAAGTAACCATCTGGGTGATAATGCGATTTATAAACTCATTCCTATCATTGATGCAATCAAGAAGCTTGAGCCTGAACTAGGGAACCATGAGTTTTTGGGTAACGGGAAGATTACCGTGTCCGACATGCATGTGAAAACCGCAAGTATTAACGCGGTGCCTGACGAAGCTGTTATTACAGTAGATCGTAGAATGACATTGGGTGAAACTAGGGAGGGAGTGTTTAATCAGGTAAAGAATCTAATACCACAGAATAGCCAGGATAGCGTATTTATACGAGAACTCTTTTATGATGAACCTTCGTATACGGGATATGTGTATCCGGTTGAAAAATATTTTCCCGCATGGCTAATTCCTGATGAACATCCTTTGTGTGTGGCTGGGCAGAAAACTCGGAAAGTAATGGAATTAGATTATAAGGATACAGGTAAGTGGAACTTTTCTACAAATGGCATATATTGGGCCGGCAAGGCTAAAATTCCCTCGATTGGATTTGGTCCGGGTGAAGAAGAGACTGCACATACTGTGCACGATTCTGTTAGGCTGGACGATGTTGTTAAGGCTACTGAATTTTACGCAATGTTGCCTGGGAATATATCAAGTAATGTTAATGGTGGTTAATACTAGGAGGAATAATTAATATGGACATGCGTGGTAGAGACTATATCTCTGACCTTGATTTTAGTAAAGAAGAAACTGAACATGTATTGGAACTGGCGTGGGAGCTGAAAAGCAAACGTAATTCTGGGCTCGAACATGCCTTGCTCAAAAATAAAGTTCTTGCCATGCTTTTCTTCTTTTCGTCAACTAGGACACGAGGATCATTTGAAGCTGGTATGGCTCAATTAGGCGGACATGCTGCATTTATAGAACCGAAAACAACCCAAATATCCCACGGAGATACGGAGATGGAACTGGGGCAGATTTATGGTCGCTATTTTGATGGAATAGCTATTAGACATTGCGATTGGGGTGTTGGGAACAAATATCTTAGAGACGTAGCGGAGGCATCGATTGCACCAGTGTTGAATATGCAGTGTGAAGTTTATCACCCGCATCAATGTTTGGCTGACTTAATGACAATGATAGAAGTGTTTAACGGCGATATCAAAGGTAAGAGAGTAGCCGTTAGTTGGGCATACGCCTCTTCATACTTGAAGCCTATATCATGCCCTCAATCATTGATTTTGCAGCTGCCTAGGTTTGGTATGGATGTAGTAGTTGCTCATCCAACTGGTTTTGAATTGATGCCAGAAATATTGGGTGAGGCACGAGATTTGGCAAACAAGAACGGAACAGGCTTTGATGTAGTGCACGACATGGAAGAAGGCTGCGCCAATGTAGATGTAGTATATGCAAAATCATGGGGCCCATTGATGACTACAGCTGACGATGAGGAAGGTAAAGCAATGCAGGACCAGCATTCTGATTGGATTGCAAATGAAAACATAATGGCAATGGCAAATGATGATGCTGTCTATATGCACCCATTACCTGCAGACAGAGATATTGAGGTTGCAAAAAGTGTGCTTGAGGGCAATCAATCGGTAGTATTTCAGCAAGCTGAAAATAGATTGCATGCTCAAAAGGCTGTAATGGCTCTGACTATGGGGTAATCAGTTTGCCTACGAACCATGTGAGTAATCGCGGCGTTGCTGTAGTAGCAATTGGTGGTAACGCCCTGGTGCTCGACGATAGCCATAGAACGGTCTCAGACCAGTTTCTCGCAGCGAAACGAGCGATGAAAAATGTGGCGGATATTGTTGAAGCTGGATGGACGGTTGTTTTGACGCATGGTAACGGGCCACAGGTAGGATACATACTAAGGAGATCTGAACTTGCACTGGATGAACTTCATCCAGTGCCCATGGATTATGCAGGCGCTGACACTCAAGGTGCAATTGGCTACATGTTTCAGAAAGCTCTACGGAACGAGTTTGTAAGGCGGGAAATGCCACATAATGTTATTACAATAGTAACCCAAGTTAGGGTGTCTGCTGATGATAGTGCATTTGTGACCCCGACTAAGCCGATCGGTTCTTATATGTCGCAAGATCACGCAAGAAAAATGGCTGATGAGTATGGTTGGTCTATATCTGAAGAGAGTGGTTTTGGTTGGCGGAGAGTCGTTCCATCACCTTATCCAGAGGATATCATTGAATTCGAGCCTATAAAAGAAATGGTTACTACGGAAAACGTAGTGATTGCGTGTGGAGGAGGCGGGATTCCGGTAGTTGAGAGGGGTGATGGGACAATTAAAGGAGTAGAGGCTGTTGTTGATAAAGATTACGCATCGTGTTTACTAGCTCGGAAGCTCCAAGCGGACGTGTTTATTGTAACCACAAATGTAGATAGAGTTGCTATTAATTATGGTACGGAGAATGAGTATTGGCTCGACAACACTTCGATACGCGAGCTGAAAAGCCATAGGAAGACTGGACAATTTCCAGAAGGTAGTATGGGACCAAAAGTTGATTCAATAGTGCAATTCGTAGAGTCTGGAGGTCAAAAAGCAATTATTACTGATATAGATAACCTGGCAGCTGCATTGCAAGATGAGGCAGGTACAATAATTACGGCTGATGGATAAGGTATGCCTCAGATAATCAGTGGCAACGCGAGAATTGGGCTGGATATGCGCGGAATTACGAAGCGGTTTCCGGGCGTGATTGCTGCAGATGACGTAGATTTTTCTGTTTATCGCGGTGAAGTACATGGTTTGCTGGGTGAAAACGGCGCTGGTAAAACGACCCTCATGAGTGTACTTTGCGGGCTTTACACACCTGATAGTGGTGAAATATCTCTTGGATTGGGTGGTGATGGAATAGAAAAAGTAAGAATCGAATCTCCGCGACATGCAATAAGGCTTGGTATTGGTATGGTGCACCAGCATTTCCGATTGGTGCAAAGCCATACTGTGGCTGAGAATTGTATATTAGGGTTGGCAGGCGATGGCTTAATGATAAATAGTGGCGAGATTGGAAGGCGCATCCACAATATCGGAGAACGCTATCGTATGGAAATAGATCCTGCGTCGTATATATGGCAGCTCTCAATCGGAGAGCAACAGCGAGTTGAAATACTAAAAATGCTATATAGGAATGCTGATATTTTGATATTGGATGAACCGACGGCTGTGCTCACTCCGCAAGAATCGCAGTCGTTAGGCACGACATTAAAGACTATGGCTAAAGAAGGTAAATCGGTCGTTTTTATAAGCCACAAGCTAGATGAGGTGATGGACTTTACTGACCGAGTTACCGTGCTTCGGAACGGCAAAAATGTAAAAAGCGTTGAAACATCAGATACAGATAAAGAAAGTCTAGCTAACATGATGGTGGGGAGGAACGTTATGTTTGCTGTGGAACGGCCGGTTTTTGAGTATGGACATACAGTACTTGAAGTTGATGAAGTGGCAGCCCAGAATGATAAAGGTGTAACGGCTTTGTCGGGTGTAACGTTCGATATCAAAGGAGGAGAAATTCTCGGTGTGGCGGGCGTGTCTGGGAATGGTCAACAGGAGCTTGCGGAGGTGTTAACTGGTCTACGTAAGTCGACAAACGGGACAGTTAGGGTGTGTGGAGTAGACCTCACCAATAAGTCGCCTGCTAAATTTATTGAGAATGGCGTCGGGCATATTCCGGGTGATCGGATTGGGGTAGGACTGGCAGGTAATTTGTCTGTATCTGACAACTTAATTATGAAGGCGTTTAGAGGAAATACAGTATCGACAGGTCTGTTTTTGCGAAACCGTGCTGTAAGTGAGTATTCCGATAGATTGATAAAGGAATTTGCAGTGGATACTCCTGATAGGAACACGCCGGTGCGCAATTTGTCAGGGGGGAATCAGCAAAAAGCAATACTCGCGCGGGAGATTATGGCACAAAGCGAACAAACATCGAAAAATAATGGATTGTTAATTGCCGTACAGCCGACGCGTGGATTAGATGTAGGTGCGACTGAAGCTGTCAGACGATTATTGCTTTCGCAGTGTAGGCAAGGTGACGCTATATTGTTAATATCGGATGACCTCGACGAAATACTCAGCGTGAGTTCGAGTATTGCTGTGATGTTTTCTGGAAAAATTATGGGCATCGTGGATGGTGACCATGCTGATATAGGTGAAATTGGTATTATGATGGCCGGAGGAAGCGGGAGCTTCAAATGAGAATAGTTGTCGAGAGTAGAATTGAGACGCCAAAATTCATGGTGTATCTTGTTCCAATCTTTTCCGTAGGACTAGCATTGGTGTTTGGCGGAATATTGATGGCTGTGGTTGGTGCGGACCCTATCGCTACGTACAGAGCAATGGCTGAGGGTGCTTTTGGAAGCGTTGAACAGTGGAGGGCAGGGCAGTACTATAGTATTACAGAGACTCTGGTTAAGGCAATTCCTTTGATGTTGACAAGTCTAGCGGTAGGAGTCGCATTTAGAATGCTATTCTGGAATATTGGCGCTGAAGGCCAATTGGTATTAGGTGGTGTGAGTGCATCAGCTGTAGCTCTATGGCTTGGCGATCTTATTCCTGGCGTTCCGGAGTCTCAGTGGATCTATTTGCCGTTGATGGCTGGGGCTGGCATTATAGCGGGAGGTGTATGGGCTGTGGTCCCTGCTATATTGAAGGCTTATTTGAAGGTGAATGAAATAATCACGACATTAATGCTTAATTATGTTGCTATATTATGGTATCAATACCTTGTTAATGTTGCGTGGAAAGATCCGGACGGGTACGGATTTCCTGGATCAGCTAAATTTGGTGAATGTTGTAAGATCGCGCGTATATCGGGGAGGCTACACTGGGGGTTGGGAGTGGCCTTTGTTTGTGCCATTCTGATGTGGATAATACTCGATAAAACGAAGTGGGGTTACCAAATACGCTTAATCGGTGAGAATGTGGAGGCTGCGCGGTATGGCGGGATAAACATAGGTCGAAATATTGTGGGTGTAATGATGTTGTCTGGTGGACTGGCAGGATTGGCTGGTATGGTAGAGGTGTCTGGGATATCACACAGTCTACAGGAAGGATTAAATATGGGTTACGGCTTTACGGCGATCATCGTGTCGTGGCTTGCGCGGTTGAATCCATGGGGTATTGTTATTGTGGCTAATATGTTTGCAGCTATTCTTGTTGGTGGTGATCAGATACAAATGACTATGGGCCTGCCTGGATCGGTGGGACATGTATTGCAAGGCACTATGTTATTTTGTGTTTTGGGCGGTGAGTTTTTCCAGCGTTATAGACTCGCTATTAAAACATAGTATTGCAGATTAGTCGATTGGAATGGAGGTTGTAGTGGATCTTGAGTTAATTGCATCTATTGTTGGTATCGCGCTCGCTGCTGGCACTTCACTAGTGTACGCAACATTAGGTGAAATCGTAACCGAACGGTCGGGTATATTGAACTTGGGTGTTGAGGGCATTATGATAATGGGTGCTGTAACTGGATTTGCGGCGGCTTTTCATACCGAAAGTGTTTTGTGGGGAGTTATTGTGGCGATGTTGGCCGGTGGCCTTATGGCGGCAATTCATGCTTTTGTGACTATAACTTTGCTTGCAGACCAAGTTGTGTCGGGGTTAGCCATGACACTTCTTGGGTCCGGATTGGCCAGTTTTTTGGGGCAGCGTCTTGGAGTGAATGGATCTCCGTTAGTAGGTCAAATTGGTCCTAGGTTTGGGCGTATTCCGATACCTGGTTTGGCTGAATTAGGCCCTATGGGGGAATCGATCTTTAATCGGGACCTCCTTACTTACATTATGTATTTATTGGTACCGATAATGTGGTTGTTCATCTACAAACTGCGGGCTGGATTGGTCTTACGGTCAGTGGGAGAAAACCCACAGGCTTCTGACGCAATGGGTGTAGATGTATTTCGTGTGAGGTATGTATACACCATAGTGGGGGGTATGCTCGTCGGCTTAGGCGGTGCGCATTTATCTCTATCCTATACTCCAGGATGGACTGAGAATATTACTGGTGGGAGAGGGTGGATCGCTGTGGCGCTTGTAATATTCGCGACATGGGATCCGATCAGAAGCGTTGCGGGAGCATTGCTGTTTGGCGGAGTTAACGCCGTTCAATTTCGATTACAGGCGGCGGGCACAAATATTCCAGCGTCTTTATTGAATATGTTGCCGTATATACTAACCATAGTAGTACTTGTGGTAGTAACCTGGTTTGAGTCCCTCAGGAAACGAATTGGTGCTCCGGCAGCACTTGGAATACCGTATGTTAGAGAAGAGAGAGTTTGAATGTGCGCAGGAAATAAAGTGGGAGAAATAGGTAATACCCTTACAGTAAACGGATCGCAGATTGAATATTATGGTGATCCAGATAAAACTCTATTAAGCTTTTTGCGGGATGAAATAAATATTACATCGCCTAAGGACGGATGCGCCCCCCAGGCGGCATGCGGTTGCTGCGTTGTCGATCTTGACGGGAAGGCTGTGTTGTCGTGTGTTAAGAAAATGCAAGATGTGGCCGGGAAAAGCATTACTACTTTAGAGGGCATAAGTGACTACCGTAAAAAAGTGTATGCAAACGCTTTTGTCAACGGCGGTGGCCTGCAATGTGGTTTTTGTATACCGGGAATCGTGATGCAGGCAGATGCATTAATAAACAAAAAATGTGATCCGAAGCGATCAGAAGTGGAAAAAGCGCTTACCGCGAATTTGTGTCGCTGTACTGGCTATAAAAAGATAGTTGACTCAATTATGGATTCGGCTGAGGCGATTAGAAATGAAAAAACAATTGAGTTAGCTAAAGGTAGTGGTTCCATTGGAGAACGGCAGCCAAGATACAGGGGCGAAACATTTGTATTAGGAGATCACGAATATACAGATGATATAAGGTTGGAAGGTATGCTGTATGGTGCGCTGAAATTTAGTGACCATCCCCGAGCTATTGTAAAAGCAATTGATTGCACGGAAGCACTTCGAGTTGATGGAGTGGTTGAAATATTTACTGCGGAACATATTCCTGGTGAAAGATATGTTGGACTGATAAAAAATGATTGGCCAATGATGGTTGCTGTGGGAGATACTACGTGCTATATCGGAGATGTAATAGCGGGAGTAGTAGCAGATGATGAGTAAAGATGATCAACGCAACGTCTATTACATTCACCGTCACATGGCGTTCGACAGCGTGTCTTCTTCAATCTCATCAGCCCATTGCGTTCAGTGAGCCTGCCCACCCTCGAGCAG
>PVBE012052774.1_pt1 | contig 24671 bp, 14 predicted proteins | sample 1631181 | NCBI WGS metagenome assembly PVBE01 (sample SAMN08397723, study PRJNA350692) | Marine metagenome, whole genome shotgun sequencing project. | isolation source: water | place: Pacific Ocean | collected 2012-04 | reverse complement strand
GTAAAAACACCGAGCCGGCCGCGGGGGGGGAGGGGGGGGGGGGGGGGGGGGGGGGGGGGGGGGGGGGGGGGGGGGGGGGGGCAACTGGGCCGCGCATGCGAGTTACCAGCGAGCACTCTACGGCTGTTGCCTGGAGGCCCGGACCATGGTAGAATCACCATGAGGCCGGGTCGCCTGCGACGGACTCCGCGGGCTCTCCCAAGCGCTTTGCGGATTCGTCGCTCCCAGTGGCGGCCCCACAAAGGGCCGCTCACACCTGACCGGCTTCGCTGCCGACGGGGCTCTACCCCCGTCGGCAGCCTATCTACCTGTGCTGTCACCCATGCCTGCCGCACCCCCTTTTGGTCCGTGTCAGACCCTCGCGTGCCGCGAGTTCCGCGCGCATCTCATCGATACGCAAGCGGATGGCCTGGTAGGCATCTCGAATCTGTTCGGCTTGGCGCCAGAGCTCGGCCGCCTGGTCCTCAGCGGCAGCCAAGTCTCGCCTGATGTCACTGAGCGTCATCGCCTCTGGCATGGGTCTGCTCCGTGCGATCACATGCTCACCCGTCTCCGGTCGGACCGGAAGTGAGGACGACATTGTCCATCCCCGTTCTGTCCCATCGCGTCCACGGGTGGTTCGGACCCACTCGGATCCGCACCGCCTGTAGTTCTGACAGGACGGACCGGAGATCTGACTCGGTCGCCGGAGGGCTCTTCGAAGCCCCCCCGCCACCCCGACGCCAACCGACGTCAGGCTCCAGGGGGATGCTGTAGGATGTCCAGTCGGGGCCTGGGTTATTGGGCGCCATCAGTTGGAGCCTCAGCCCTCCGCCAATCAACACAATCTGGACGTCGGTCACCTTGAGGCCCTTATGCTCTGACTCCATCATCACCATGCGTCTCAGGTCGAAGTCGAGGGTACCGCCATACGCTGAGGACATGTGCCCGAGGAACTTCTGTGGCGCCAGCCATCCCCACGGGTTCCCGATCGCCTGATCGTCGGCCGCGAGGTAGCTGCCGGGCGCTCCGCCAGTGTTGTGATGAGTCACGTTGAATGCGGGCCCGAAGTACGTCCACCCCTCGTCGTCCGTGTCAAAGGTGCTCTCTGCGAGAGAAACGCCCGCACTCGTGGGCACGGATGGCTCCGCAAGAGCCCTGGCGGCGGCTCGCCGGACCCTGGGGTGGCTGTCTGCCAACGCTCCGGCCAATGCAATTGCGGCCCCGCCCGTCGCTCTCTCACCTGCGGCGGACGACGCGACGGCCGCCAAGGCATCCGCTGCTGCCCACCGAACGTGAGCCCGCCGGTCGCGCAGTGCTGCTGACAGGGAAGCCGCCGCCTCCATCGCCATGCTGTCGTCGACGTGCTGGGCCAGGGCCGCCAGAGCTCTGGCCGCCGCCCAGCGCATGTGGGCCGCCTCATCCTGAAGCATGTCCAGCAACATGGGAACCGGGGCCTCAAGGACAGACTCCTTCTCGACGTTCGGCGCTAGTCTCGCCAGCGCGAACGTGGCGATCCACGCCACATAAGGATCTTGATCCCCGAGCGCGTCCGTCAGGTGCGCCATGGCACGGGCGACGACGGACTGGTCCCCAGCCTCGACGGCCACCCATGCTAACGCATCAGCCGCCGCCGCGCGGACGGACGGGTCCTCGTGGTACAGTCCATCAGTCAGCACGTCTAGCGCTGTAACGAGGGCCTCGGGAGAGCCCGAAGCGCTGACGGCCAACGTGCGACCGACCAAGCTGATAGGTGGCACAAGTCCCTTGGGCTTCAGCGGCCCGACTGATGTCGCCGTTCGTAGCACCTCAATGAGCGGTTCGATAGCGGGGTCGAGAGCATCAGGCTTCGTCGTGGCTCGCGCCACCCGCCCGAGGGCCCACGCGGCCATCGCTCGCACGTCGGTGTGGGGGTCTGCCAGCGCAACAGTCAGCGCCGAGACCATGGCATCCAGGCTTGCTTGGTCTTCCACCATATCGGCCGCGTACCCAAGGCCCTGCGCAGCTCGCCATCGTGCGAGCCAGTAGCTGTCGTCGGTGCGGGTGAGAGCGCCGAGGAATGCCGGAAGGGCCGGCTCGAGCGTCTCCTCAGTCTGAAGGACGCTGACGATTACTTGCAGGGCGTGCGCCGCGGAATTGGCCAGGGCGTCGTCCTGCAGGCAGTCCGCCAGAACAGGTATCGTCGCGCCAAAGGCCTCCGGATCCGGCACGCGCCCAGCGATGTGGGCCAGGCCGTTCGCCGTCGCCCAGCGCATCTCGCCGAAGCCCTCGTCCTGCAGGGCCCGTGTTAAGGGATCAATGGCGGGCCGAAGCACGGCCTCGTCCGAGACACTGAACGTGCCGGTCGCTATGGGCATTGCGGCCGCGTTGCGCAGAACCTGACTGTCCCCTTGCAGCATTTCGATCAGCGTCAGGTAGGCCGGGGCGAACGCCGTGTCGTCCTCCACCCTCGTGCCGACCCATCCCAACGCACCCGCGGCTTCCCGGCGGCCCTTCGATGCCGGGTCCCGCAGCGTATCCAGCAGGGGCGTCACGGTCGCGGTAAGCACAGTCTTATCTTGGATGTTGCAGGCGATCCATGCGAGTGCCATCGCGGCACTGCCCCGCACGTTGCCATTGTCATCATCGACAGCCTCGATGAGCCGCCCGATGACCGGCTGCAGCCTGTCGGCGTCCTTTCTGGCTATCCTCATTAGGGCTGCCGCCGCACCACCGCGCACTTCGAACTCTGGATCATCCAGTTGGTCGATGAGCTCCTGCACCTGGCTGTGCGGGAGTGGTTCCGGCTCGGGGGGCGGCCCAGACGGCACCACTATTACACGCTGGGCCCACTTGTCGTCCGCCTCAGCGGTCACTTGCCCACGGTCGTTACCGAGATTCACCGCGCCGGCCAGCACCACGAGCCCCGTCCTCATGGCCCGGGCCGACAGGAGGAACCTGGTTCCCATGACCTCGGCCACGGCCGAGGGGGTCTCGAACTCGAACAGGCCCCCACCAGGCTGGACGAACGCCACCACATCGCCCAACGGTAGCCGTGCCCTCTCGGGTCGCCGCGCTTTCGCGGATCGCTCGCCCAACGTGAGGCCAGTGCTTGGATTGAGTTCGAGGGTTGAGCCATCATCGAACTCAACCACCATGCCGCCATCAACCCCTGTCCGGAGCATATCGCCCGGACGAACCGCATCGTCGAGCGCAATCCCGCGCCAGGCTTGTGTTCCCGACTTCCATATGCTCGCCTTGCCCGCGACTTCCGCTACGCGGCCATAGGGCCGCGAGTCGGCGATCTGCATCCAGACCCCTGACGCGACAGCAAGCACGACACCCACCGTTGCGGCGAGCACGACTGCGGGCCGACTGAGCTGGCGTCGCGAGGCGCGCGGGTCGGCCGCGACGGCACGGACGCCGGCATTGATGCGGCTGGCCAGCTCAGAGGACAGCGTCTGATCCCACGCCGGAGGCGCGAGGGCGTCGTTCAGCAACTCGGCCTCGGCCTGCACGTCGGCGGCGAGCACGCGGCAGTCGGCGCAGTCCGCGCGATGTTCGCGCAGCGCTAGATGCTGGGCGGCGGCGAGTTCGCCGTCCACATCCAAGAACATGAGATCGCGGGCTGCTTTGCAGTTCATGTTCGGTCGACCTCGTGGCCGTCATCGAGACGTCTGCGGATGAGATCCTTGGCCCGGCGCAGTCGCATGGCGACGGCGCCCGTTGAGATCTTTAGCGCCGTGGCTATGCCGGCGTAGTCGAGTCCCTGCTGGAACCGCAGGATGACCGGCAGGCGGTACTTGATAGGCAATGCGTGTACGGCGCGTCGGATATCCACCTGGAGCTCCCACGACAGCCCTCTGGACTCGGGGCTTGTATGGGCATCGCCCCAGGCACCGTCTGGGATGCTCGGCAGGGCAGCCAGGGAGACATCGGCCTTGCCCCGCCGGCGTCCCCACATGCGACAACGGTTTGCGGCGATGCCCAAGAGCCATGGCAAGGCCTCCGGACGCCCATCGAAGCGAGCCGCATGCTTGAAGGCTTCGATGAACGTCTCCTGGGTGACATCCTCCGCGTCGCTCTGATCGCCGGTGGCCGCGAGGGCGAATCGCTCCACCCTCCGACCGTGCCTGGCGCTCAGCTCGCCGAACGCATCGGTGTCCCCGGCAGTCGCCGATTCTATCAGCTCGGCGTCGGTGCGGCCCACGGCTGTGCCTCCCTGGCGACAGGTCCTCTATGGGGTATTTACGTGTCAGGGGGAGTTTCTAACAGAATTCTTCGCGAGGGGGCGATGCGAGGCCTGCGTGGCCTCTCCCCCCCCAAAGCGGCTCATTCCGGACGATCGAGTTGCGATAGGGCTGAGGACGACGGGGGATGGCAAGACGACCAGGCCCGTCCGACGGAGCAAGCCGTCGCTGCCGTGGAGTCATGTGCGGTCCGCTGGTTGCGGCCAGTCGTAACATTCGCGCGTCTCGGGGGACTCCTCCCCGGAGCGGCTAGGGTCCTGGCGCCTTGCCGGATGGATGCCACGGCCGACGGCTAGCGCTGTTACCGTGAACAGCCTCCGTGACCTTCATCCACTTGATGTGCCCATCGACGAAACAGTGGTTCGCGCCCTCGTTGTGACGCGGAGCGACGTGCCCGAACGGCGCGCGGGTACAGCAGCAGTTGTTGCGCGGTACCGGCGCCAGGTAGCCTACTGCGCAGCAGTCGGCCCGACCGCCGAAGTTAGTGGTATCGGCCATCAGAAAGCACTCGGACGGGTACTCAACCTGGGCCAGGTTTGTCCAGTCCAGGCCCATGTTAAAGCCGTAGCTGCGGGGTACTTTGGGCAGCACGACTCCACTCGGATGTGTTCGTCCGCCCATCGGAAGGTTGCGGCCGAAGCTGGGGCAGGCATAGATCTGTGTGTTCCTGACATACGGCAGAATCCCGATCATTTGGCAGTTGGACCCGCTGCGGGTGAGGTCTTGCGGGCAATGGACGTAGAACCTCTCATCGTAATCACCAGCATACATGTTGAGGGCAAGTCCAAGCTGCCTGAGGTTCGAAGAGCAACTCGCCTGACGGGCCTTCTCGCGGGCCCTGGCAAATACCGGGAAGAGAATCGCGGCGATGATCACGATGATGGCGATGACGACGAGCAACTCGACAAGCGTAAACCCCCCGTGTCTGCTCATAGTTGCAGCTCTCCCACTCGGTTTGCCCGTCCGCTGGCGATGGCATGTGCCGGGGTGTCATCGGGAATCCCGACGGTCGTCCGGCAGTCTTGTCACGATGCGACCGGCGGCACGGCGGAATCCGAGACGGGTCACTTCAGGATATCCCGAGTGACGAGGCGCGAACATATGGAGTTGGCCGCGGCGCGACGCGCCACGGCAGTGCCTCCCTGGCAACTGGTCCGTCTATGAGGTATTTGCAGGGGTGGGGCGAAAACTAACAGGAGTTTTGGCGAGGGAGTTCAGCAGGTCCTGCCGATGGGCGTTGGGGCCATGCCCCCGCCCACGTCTGAACAGGCGAGACCAGCGGCGCTGACGGCTCGGCGGAGCGTTGTCTGCCCGGTCCCATCGACGGCACTCAGTGGTCGGCGCCGGCCTCGGACAGCCGCGCGACCACGGCGTCGTGACCAGCAGATGTCGCCATGTCAGTCGCAGTCTCCTCCGTTCGCGTAGTTACAGCGTCGACATCGGCGCCGTTGTCGATGAGGAGTTCCACCAATGGCAGATGCCCCTGCGAGGCCGCATCATGCAACGGGGTAGCGCCGCTCCCGTTGGGGGTGTTCGCGTTGGCGCCGGCACCAAGCAGCAGTTCGGTCACGTCCGGATCGCCCCCCATCGCCGCGAAGTGCAGCGGCGTACCACCCCATTGGCCGAGGGCCTCTACTGACGCACCGTGGTCAAGCAGGAACTTCACGGCATCCGCGCCCCCTCGGAGCGCAGCCCAGTGCAAGGGCGTCCACTCACAGAGCCCCGCGACGTCGATGTCTGTTCCGTCGCGCAATGACCCGTCCACCTCCTCCAATTCACCGCACGCCGAGGCGGCGTGGATGTTCCACCTGGCCCCGTTGGCAACCAGGAAGTTCGCGACATCGCGATGCCCCCTGAACGCGGCGGCGTGCACGGGCGTCTTGCCGCTGTCAGTCGCCGCCATCGGGTCGGCGCTGTTGGCTATGAGCAGGGAAACCACATCGATGTGGCCCTGGTTCGACGCGCGGAGCAGTGGGGAGGCGCCAGCCTCGTCTCTGGCGTCGACATCAACGCCTTCCTGCAGAAGCCGCTCGACCTCACCTACGTCGCCCAGTTCGGCTGCTTCGTGGATGGTCTGGGCAGCGGTCGGCGCGTCGCTAACGGGCGTCTGCCCCTCGCTTCGGCCTTTCAGGACCTGGAGCCCCACGATGCCAATGGACCCGATCGCGAGAATGGTAGAGAGGGCGATGGCGGCCTTGAGTCGCCGCGAGAAACCGAGCGTCGTTTCACCCTTCGCGTCGAGAGTCCGTCGGACGCGACGGAATACGTCCCGGTCATGCAGGTGCAGAATGACCTCCCCAAATCACGGTACAGTCTCATAGATTCGTTGCTGTCAGCCATGTCCGGAAGGCGGGGCGTAGCCGGGTCCGGAGGGCATGGCGGGATCGCCCCGGGTGCCAACGGCCGGTATCCGACCGAGCCGTGCGGTCTGACCGTGGTGTAGTGGCTTCGCCAGCCCTCAACGAGCGCCCTCGTTCCCAACGCCACGCCAGCGCTCCGCCATCCCCATCAATCTCGGGCTGGGAGCGCGCGGGCAGTCACGCGCGGTCAATGGCAAGGGCACACGGGCGACCAGGTCGTCGGCCATCAACTCTCCGTGGAAGTTGAGGGCGTGGCAGGGGCCGACGGCAAGCCATTCAGTGACGGTCGCGCAGCCGGCGGCAGTGCCCGCGCGCGACCTGCGGCCAGGGACGTACTGCCTGGGTGGATCCACGTCGCCCGATGCGTTCGCGGCGTGTCGGTAGGACTTGAAGAAGAGCGCGATGTCCTCCTGCTGCGACCAAGCCCAGGGCCCCGGCCGCTGTCTCCCGGAAGACTACGCCCTGCGACGCCAGGCTGCGACACCTCGGTCAGCGCCTGGCGGGCGCCCTTGTTCCCAACGCCAGGCAAGGGTCCCGCGAACGCCCTGCCAGCGCCCTCGATCTCTGGCTGAGAACGCGCGCCAAAGCACGACGTGCCGTTGATGGTCTCAGTCGGGAGGTCTCGGATCCGAGCCCCAGCCGGCTCGCCGGATGGCGCGGCGGAGGTGAGGATACCAGGTGAAGACGGTTGACTCGTACAGGCCAAAGCCGTCGGCTCCCTTGTCGCGATAGATGGCCGAGAGCGCGTGAATGGCCTCGGGGGATGGCCAGCCGGGGCGTCGCGTCCAGTTGTCATCCGGGTCCACGTCGTAGCTCTCAGCGACCGCGTAGGCCTTGCCGCGCGAGCCTGCCGCGGCAATCGTCGCTTCGATGGTGCCCCGCGGGCCATTGCCGCTGTACCAGTTGCCATCCACAATCGCATCAATCAGGCCCTCAGCAATCCACTCCTCCCCCCGTAGGGCGTACTTGCTCGGTCCGGACGAACGGACTGATATCTCGATGTCGTCACCGATGGCGGCCCGCAGGTCGCGCAAGAAGGCCTCCAGGTATTGGGACAGGTGCTCTTGCACCCGTGGGTCGTGGTAGACATCGAGGGTCTCCATGGCGACCCCGTACTCGCGCTGGAAAGCTTCCGAGACCACTGGCTCGTACCCAGCTATGGGCGGGTGACGCAGCAGGTCGATCATGATGCCCGGGGTACCGGTGGACGCGAGCTGCTCGAAGAACTTGACGTAGAACGCACGCACCTCCGGGTAGGCAAAGCTGAGAACCCGCGGATATGCCTGGCGCTGGTAAGGCTCGACGGGCACTTGTTTCCCCGTCTCCTCGTCCTTCTCGGTGACCAGCATCTGCGCGTAGAACTGCGGGTTGTCGTGCCAGAAGGCTGCGCGAGGCTCGCGGTTGAAGTTCGTCATCCTCACCCATGCGTGGACCTCGACGCCGATCTGCTCGGCATATTCCACGGCCACCTGCAGTGGGTCGAACCTGTTCGCCAACTCGATGTAGGGCTTCCACCCCACGGCGCAGTTCTGGCTCTCGCACCACTTCTCTTCCTGTTCATCCGTCCAGCGAGAAGCCGCCTCGGCCACCGCGAGTGAATTGTCCAGGTGCGTGCCAAAGCAGCGCAAATAGATGCGCCCGAACCCGGCCTGCTCATGGCGATAGACGATCGCTCGGATGTCGTTCTCCGTGTCCGCCCTGCCCCACCAAAACACCTCGTCGGTGTAGTCGAGCATTCCGAACAGCCGCTGCTCGGCCGGGGGCAAGATGATCTCCTGCTCAGCCTCCCTCACCTCGACTTCCGTCATCGGCTCCAGGCGTATGTGGCTGATGCCTCCGATCCAACCGTGGTCGGGATGAGCCCAGGGAGCGGGCGGTTGCCCCAACTCGATCTGCCTGCCAGAAAGATCGGCCGCCTTCCAGTAGACCTCGGCTACCCGTGTCTCCGTGTCGTCTGGCGTCTGCAGGTACTCGGGATATAGCTCGTCCGAGAGCTTCGCAAGAAGACGCGCCTGTGGGGGCTCGGAACGGTGATACAGACCCACGTAGATGCGATGCCATCCGTTCACCCGCGGATCGATGGCGAGCCACGGAACGCGGTACGGAATGTAACCCGACGCGGCGATGACCTTGTGGAGGCTGTCGTCCACGGCGGCGTCTCGCGGTCGCCCTGTCATGAGGATCGTGCCGCCATTGGCGCCCCAGGCATCGGCATCGCGGTTCAGCCACCACTTTCCCGCCACCGGCTCGTCGCTCCGGTGGTCAGCGGGCGCCAGGTCCACGGCGTCGATAAGGGCGCCCTCAGCAACCGACGCCAAGCCGGCGAGAACCGCAGTCGCAACAGTCAGATGCAGTGCCATCTAGAGCTCCTCGTCTGCCGAAGAGTGCGTGGCCGCGCCAACTCGCTGAAGCGCCTAGCCAGAGCCGCCCTGGCCTCCCGCTGCGGCCGGTGCCTTCTCATCCAACGAACGCCGACGCGCCGAGGCTCCGCGAACGCCTGGCCAGAGGGTGCCGCTCATCTGTCTGATCTCGGTAGGCGTGCCTCCCAAACGAGCTGGTTGGCGGCTGACGCTCGGATCTCACATCAGATGAGGCGCTCCTATCGGAATCTAAGCACCCCGAAGTTGGCCAGGTCGCCATAGCCCTTCTCCTGCAGAGGCGCCCACACGATCAGCTCGCTCCCAAAACCTCTACCGGCGGGTCGGCTCCGACAGAGGCTCACCCGCCATATATCGCCCGGGCTCGGGGCTTCGACGCCTAGTCCTTCGTAGGGGATCGCCATTTCGACAGACCACGACTCCCCCTCGACCAGGCTCGTGGCTGCCGTAGCGCCGATGGGGCCCGGGCCGGTATCCCAGTATTCCATCTTGTCGCACGCGGCGTTGACAATGACCTGCCTGAAGGTCTTCTCGTCGCCGTTGGCGTCGATCCACACTTCCACCACGTCGTCGCCCCACGCGGGACCGCCCTTGATGAGCGGCTTGCGCCTGCCGGGCTCCGCGCAGACGAACCCAACGTAGAGCTGCTCGCCGTCGTAGGCCACGCGGGCCGTCGTTGTCGCGCTGGAGATGCCTGCCCCCCCTATCAGGTAGAACTCGTCGGTCGTGCCCGCACCGATCCACGCGTCCTCCCCGAGCGAACCGTCGATGACAATGCCGCTGGCCGAGCGCTGGGCTTCTATGGTCCGGCGCTCGTCGTAGGCGACCCTGAGGGCCTTCGGATCGATCCCTTCGAGGAACTCGCCAGACACGTCGTCATTCGCCGCGAGTATCTCGAGCGTCAATCTGCGATCCGACGCGATCCAATCGCTCCCGACGCTGAGCCAGACTCGCCCATCCCAGCCATCCGGCGCGTGCCGCTCAATATCCAAGCTGAACGTCGCCTCCGGCGTCTCGATCAATGAGGCGCCCAAGTCGCGGGTCTCGTCCGCCAATCCAGGTTTGCCGTAGTCCGGATGCGGGGAGCTGCACTTCGCGTGCAACACGCCGGCGGCCAAGCGGACACGCTTCGAATAGCCACTCGAGGTGTGGTAGTCCACGACTAGCCCGGCGAAGTTGCCTGAGTTGTTGCGCGGCGGCACGTGGAAGCCTATGCCCCGCATGTGGAAGGCATCATGGAACGTGTTGCTCAGCCGAAGCTGAACCTTGTGCAATCCCTCGATCTCGAGCCCGGCGAACGCCGCCCCTCGAGCGTCGTTTTCGATCTTTCGAGTGGTGCCTGCCGTCATCACCAAGTTGTCCGGATCCACGCTGGCGGTCAGGGCTCCTAGGTCGGGTTGCATCGATCCGGCATCCGAGGCCGTCGTCACCGCGGCCGATCGGAGTACCGCCAGGCCATTGACCTCGCGGTTGACATCGACGATCGACTGGCTCCCCTGGATGACCCGGTGCCGCGCGCTCCTCAAGCCCATGTCGGGCAAGGCCGCCGACACGTGGAATGGTACTGGGTCCGAGCGTGCGGGCTGGAGTTCCCCGGTCTCATCGACAACCGCCCGGACCGAGACCGCGTAGTCGTCGGCTTCGTTCCGCGCAGCAGGGAGCTGCAAGGTGGCGAGGCCTCCCGCGAACGTGACCATCGGACTGCACAGCGTGCGTCCGCCTTGCTCGATCGCCAGCAGCGCCTGTTCGTGGCTCGGCAGCCCGAGGCGCATGCCAGTGAGCGATTCCGCAGCCCGGAGGCCCTCGACGACGACGGGCTCCTCGGCCTCGCGAGGTCGAGACGAGACCGACAGCAGATGGCGCCCCCTGCTCACCCTCACGACGGGCAGGACGTCGTCGCCTTCGCACGTGAACACCGGCACTGCCACTTCGCCATCGACCGTCACTCGGACTGTGTGATGGCTGGACAGCGGCAGGAACAGAGCGACCTCCGCGTTGTCACGATCCGACTCCACCTGTATCTTCAACCTCCGGTTCGTCGATCCGGGCATCTCGTCCAGCCTGACCGCCGGCGTGCGTGAGAAGAGGTAGTTGGCTGGGAGGTGGTCCTCGGAGTAGACCGCCGCCGGCCGATCCGTGATGTAGAGCTGGCGGAGCAGAAACGGCTCCATATCCAGGGCGAGTTCGAGCTGCTTGCGATACGGACCGGCGTAGACTAGCTCTCTGCGAGTCACCCGGTCCAGTTGCCACCCCGTCTCGGCGCGCGTCTTACGTGACAGGCCCTCGGTCGCGGACCCCTCGTACTTCCCGGCATCCTCGATGGCGTGTTCCCAGACATAGACCTTGCCTCGTCGGTCGATATCGAACGTCTGGAGGTCAAGCTCAACCGGCACGGTCTCGCGGGACTCAGCGTGGTTGATGAAGGACAGCAGGTACCCCCCGCCGACGTCGCGCTGAACCGCGTACGATTCGATGTCCGTGTCCTTGGTCCGTTTCCAGTCGGGGCTGTACCGCACGGGAACGGTCGTGCAGTTGCCGACCTCATAGGCCGCCTGCACGAACGCCCGGCGGGCCAGCGCGTCTCCATACACGAGCGAGGGGATCCACCCGAGGGCCAGCACGCGATTCATGTAGTCTCGGGCGAGTGGCGGCGTGTAGTAGAGAGGGACAATCCTGGCCTTTGGCTGGGACGTCAGGAACGTCTCGGCAATCGTCGCGATGCCGGCGAAGTGCCGCCAATAACCCGCGCGCAATTCCGAGCGCGCCTCGACAAAGTTGATGTCGCCGTATGGGTTGGACATGTTGTTGAAGAAGACCATCTTGTCCGGGCCGTGTCTCGCCGCGATGCGCTTGATGTCGAGAAAGAACCGGAACGAAAGATCGTCCCGCGTATACTCGCCCGAATCCCAGTCGATCATGTTGATGGCTTTGGGATCGTCGAGGTAGATGAAGTCGGTGCCCAGATAGCCAAGGACGAGGTCGAACTGGGAGAGCAGCTCATCGTAGCACTCGGGCACGGACAGGAGGTGCGCGTAGTTAGTGGCGAATCCGGGGAACGTGCTGAGTGGCTCGCCGTCTCGATTCGTCGAGCGGAACCACTCGGGGTGGGCGCGGTAGATGCGCGAGTCCTCCAACGCGGAGAGCACCCACATGTAGATCCCGACCTTGATGCGTGGCGACAAGGCCTTGATGCGCTCGATCAGGTCCTTGGTTTCCTCGGGCGTGATGTTGCCGCCCAGCCCTCCGGTGAGGCCCTGATCGACGTAGTAGTCGCCCCAGTTTCCTCCGAAGTCGACGATCACCACGATGGTGCCTTCGTCCGTCATCTCGACGATGCTGCGGAGCCGATCGATGTCGCTGCTCGCGTAGACCTTGATGTCACCGACCCAGTCGGGCGTCGGGGGGATCTCGGCGTATGCGGCCTGGACCTCGGGGAGCGCGGGATACTCGTCGGTGAGGAAACGCTGCCAGTCGCCCTCAAACACGCTGACATACTGTTCGTAGGACACTTCCTGCGCTTGGGAGAGTCGGGAGGTGCCGAGTGACATATCCCAACCATCGGGAGTGTAGTGCAGCACGTTCTGGCGCTCAACGTAGCCCTCAATGGCGCCCGTGAACCAAGGCCACACGAATCGATCATCCAGGCGCGTTCTGATGTGGGCGAAGCTGTACCCTCTGTCCGGCTGGTGGAGCACCATTCCCTTCGTTGTGTTGCGGTGTGCCGTGACCTTCTGCCACCCGTCGATCTGCGGCGCGGGCACGAGCGGGCCACCACCGTCGCCGCCACCCATGTAGTACCCGCCATCTCGGTATGCCTGATCGAAAGTCGCTTGCGAGCTGTATGTGAGGAATTGCAGCGCGTCGCTCTGGGTTGTGAACGCCACTCGCTGGAAGAGCTTGTTGTCCCGGACCCAGTACCGTTTGCTGATCGTCAGATCCGGCACGGCCGCGTTTGAGCAGATCAGCTCGAGACGCTGCTCGCCGGGAGCAAGGTCCGCGCTCAGCACGACATCGTCGCTCTCGACACCGGTGGTTAGCGCATGCCTCTCCTCGACATGGTAACGGCCAACGAGTGAGAGCAGATAGCGCTCGCCCGTCTTCGCGTTCCAGCCGCCGACGACGTGGCCGGTCTGCCGGGAGATGGCCCACTTCGCCTGGGCGTTCCCGATGACCCAGCTCGCGTCGTCGGAGACAGGGCGTTGCTGCGCCGACGCGTGCCAGCCACAGGTGACCGCGGATGCAATCGCAACAACAGCCCGGATGGAACGCATTGCCTTCACCTCCGGCAGAGCTACTGAGACGAAGCGGGGCGCGTCACGACAGGCTGCCCCCCACGAATACGGCAAACCCATCCAACAGCATGTACTCGCCCGACTGATCGAACCCCTTGGAGTAGATGTGGAGGTAGTCAACCTGGGTCCAGGCATCGATCCGGCTGCCTGCATCCTGATCCCAGTTCGCCAGCCGCAGGTCGACCTCCACCCTCGTCCACTGCCCTTGCTTGACTCTCACCGCGCGGTGCGCGTTGCCACGTTCTGCGTGCAGGTTGATGACGAGGTCGGTGCCGAAGTTCTGCTTCACGAAGAAGATGATGCGGTCGCCCGCGCCTGCGCCGGTCAGGTCTATCACGTGTCGCAGGTCGATGCCCATGTATTCCTTCGGCTCCGGGCCGGGCTCGGCGCGCAGGGCGTGGCCGCCGATGTGCCCTTCGTTGACAGCCGCAAGCGTAGCGCCCGGCAGCGCCCCCCAGCCGAAGGCTTGGGCCTCCTCCGCGCTGCCGTGTTCGATCAGGTCGGCCGGATCGGCCGACAGCTCGGGATCCGCATACACGCACGGTGACGCGCACCCGAGAAAGACCACTGTCAGAAGCGTGCCCATACCTTTCCCTCCGCGTTCAGCCGAGAGCCCACATCACGAGTTCGGTTGCTTCTTACCGACGGGATCACCTGCCGGCACGGCATCATGACGACCTACGCCGGGTCGAACCTGAGCGCCACGATCTCCCCCGGCTGCATCGGCACCGTCAGCACACCGTCGGTTGCGGCGAGCGTGACCTCGCGGTCGGCGCCGTCGAGGGCCAGCGCGCGGCAGCTCCGCAGTCCTTCGGGCCACGGCAGCGCCGCCGTGTTGATCTGCAGCTCCCATCCGGTTCGCTCGGCGCGGCGATCCACCGTGGCAACCACTACGCCGGGCGCCTCGGAACTGATGAACACGCGGGCATCGACCTGCGCCGGCATCCCGCTGAGACCCAGGCTGTCTAGCATCCGGCCCGTATAGACGATGTCGCGAACCTTGGCGCGGAGAGCGATGAGGGCCTTGAGGTGCTGGGCGAAGGGGTCATCGACATCCAGCGGATGCAAGCCCAGCACGTCGAACCGCTCGCCGTTAAGGAAGACGAAGTTCATCGCGTCCTCGCGCCGAGGCTCCTCAAGGTCGGGCCAGATGGTGCCTATGCCCGTCCACGTGTTGGCCGAGCCAGAGAAGATCGGGCACATGTCGCCGAAGGTGTAGGCGCATATCTCCGGTCGGGCCCATGCGCCGGCGCCGAATGACAGCTCAGTACCAAGGCACCAGTTCGCCCACGGCATGAAAGCCGCGCAGGCCACGCCCTCGTAAAGCAACGGTCCGCTGAAATCCTCGCGGATGCGTTTGAGCAGCGCGATCTGGCCCTCGCCGAGGCTGCGCGGGCGGTCGAGGTGGAGGGAATAGGAGGCCGGCCCGAGGCCGTATCCGTGGACGGGGAAACTGTCGAGATACCAGACATCGGCACCGTACTCGTCATGCCATTTTGAGATCCACCCGGTCAGGTAGTCTTGCCACCATGTGGAGTTGGGATCCATCGCCCAGTAGCCATCAGGGTAGCCGGAACGGCTGTGTCCCGCCGCGCCCCCACGACCGAAGACTCCATCCGGTCCGACGAAGACGTGCCTCTCGGCCTCGCCGTAGAAGTTGGGGAGCGGGGGCAAGTCCTTCAGGTCATACCTGTCGATAAGTTCCCGCAGCCCCTCATTGCCCTCAATGGCCGCATCGAAACAGATGGCGTTGCTGTAGAACCCCACATGGCCTCCACGCGAGTGGATCTCAGCGAGGGCCTGCTTCAGATCGTCTTCAGTGCCCAACTCTGGGTTCGGATAGAACCAGCAGTAGTACGCGTTGCCCAGGATCATTTGCGCCCAAAGCTGCAGGTAGTTGAGGCCAAGGTATTCGGCGTTGTCGAGCATCTCGGGCAGCTCGTCAAAGGTATAGGTCGCGCCGCCCAACCCGAACCATCCATCGCACTCGGCGAGCCAATCGGGCTGTTCCCGCGGCGGCGCGTGCGCGATCGACCATTCGCGGAAGCGATCGGCGCCCCAATGCCAGGCTCCCTCGTGCACGCCCAGCTCAACGGGGGGAGATTCCCAGACGTCGCCCGGCTCGAGCACGGTCCACCACCGGCTCGCCAAGGTGACCAGCCCGTCTTCCGCGCCGCAGACAGGCTCCATCTGGGTCGTGCCGTCAGACATCGGGCCGAAGAACAGGCCGCCCTGCGGAGCGTAGAGGTCTTGCCACGGCACGCAGCAGAGGCCCGGATACTGCAGCGCGCGCTCGCGGGGAAGCGACTCGGCGGGGTTTGACAACTCCTCACCTTGGATGCGCCCCGTCGCCAGCCAGTTGCTCTCGGCATCGTCGCCGATACGCAGACCCGTGACCATGGGGAACGTCACGCGCGGGACGCGCGCCGCCTCGGATGGGTGGAGCGGCTTGGGATTCTCGACGCGCAAACGCATGGTCGCGACGGGCGAACCATCAGGCAGTGTCACGGTGAGCGTGGCTCTGATGCCAGGATCGAACGAGTACTCGGCCACAAGCCGTTGGCCGCCGGCGCCGCGGCTGACGCGAACGCCCTGCAACGCGCTGGCATCGGCGGCGACTGACACCATGTCCTCCGGCTGGAAGAAGCGAGCGTGGTCCGCGAATCGGACGGTCTCAAGGCCAAACAGCGGCTTGGGCGCAGCCTCCCCACGACATGCGAAGCCCAGCTCGGTAGCGTCGACGGCGAGCAGTCCGGCCGTCCCGCCGTCGAAGACCAAGCGGATCTGATCATTGGCGAGTTCGAGACGCTCCTGCTCCAGCTTGGCCATGGCCGCCTCCGTGGTCGCGAGTCGGTTTCCGTCGCCGTCCAGTGCCGCGGCAACTACGCGGTAGCTCCCCGGCGGAATGTCGCCGGCGGGGATGCGGCCCTCCGCGACGCCATCGACAAGCGGGAGTCTCACGCTCGTTACGGGGCTCGCCGAGGCCTCAGGGATTACGTCGAGCGCGACGTCCCTCGCTTGCGTGAACGTCTGGTACTTGACGAACCATTCTCCCGGCGTGGACGATCGCCCGACCGCCAGTTCGTCCACCATGGCCAGCCTTAGGATGGCGGATCTGCTGAGCGGGTAGGCGTAGACGCGCACGTCATCGATGAGCGTCTTCGCTCCCTCGTGGGGGAGGTGCCAGCCGTGGTCGCCAAGCCGGAATGTGTCGCCCAATGTCTCCTCGACCACCGGCGTCTGAGCTGTCGCGACAAGCTTGCCGTCGATGTAGATTCGGATCGCGCCCGCCGACCAGGTGCCGGCGATGTGATGCCACTCATCCGGTTGCCAGGCGTACCCCTCTGCGGTCGCCATCCCGACGCGCTCCTTCTCGTCGGCATAGCGCAGGAGCATCCATCCGGCGTGGTAGTACTTGTAGAGCACCAGCCATCCCGTCTGCCCGCCGAGCGTCCCAGACTCGAAGAAGACGTGGAAGTACTCGTCGTCGGGCGTCCAGTTGAGGGGGTTGACCCAGAAACTGACTGTGCCGGACTCAGGGATCAGGTTGCCGGCAGTCTGGTACTGGGCGTGAGTGCGTTCCGGTCCCGTCAGCAGCGCCTCGCCCAGGCGCCCTGCTCCAAATGTTGCCGGGCCGTTCGTCACCTCGACGGGCTCGCCGGCTCCGCTGAGACTGAAGGCGTCGAGCGTCTCGTCGAAGGTGGCGTGGAAGAGCAATCCGGGCTCCTGGGCGTCGGACGCAACACCCAATGCCACGAGGCAGAAGATGACTGCGGCATGAGATCTCTGGATGGCTGGCATATCGAGGCCGCCCCCTTTGCTTCGCGTTATGTGCCCGTCCGGCGGGGCCCGATGGATGTTTCAGTTTCGTGTGGCCGGCAACCTGCACTACCGCGCGTGGAAGGCCATCGTGTCGACTGAGGTCACGGGTCGCGGTGCCGCTGCCAGATTGCCCGATCTCGGGCTGGGAGCGGGGGCTACCCCTACGTTCGTCATCTGCGAGCGTTCCTGGCGCGTTTCGGGGCTGTTGTTCTGGGGGAGAGGGTGATGCCGGCGCGCCCCGCCTCGCGGCCGAGGCTGGACGCGTGTGGCTGGCCCGACCAAGGTGTCGGGGACGGTGGGCCTCACTTCCCCAGCGTAGCCGCTCGATTGCGGAGCAGTTCTTCGGTCTGGCCTTACCCCCTAAAACGAGTCCAGGTTCAGTGTTAGTATCTGGCTGTTCCTGGACCGACTGAAAGGGGTCAGACCGATGGGACAGAAGCGACATACGCCGGAGCAGATCATCCAGAAGTTGAGGCGAGCCGAAGTGGAGATAGCCCAGGGCGACACGGTTGCCCAGGCGTGCAAGAAGATCTGGATCCCGAGCTTCCTCACTTCGCCAGGGTCCCCTTGTAGCCCCACCTCGCCGCACGAACCATTCCGCACACCAGATCCTCAATCGGAGGCGCCACGCGTGGCCGACCTGGCTTCCGTTTCTGACGATCTGAGTAGTCCCACTTCTGCTTCTCGAGGCGACGTTGCCAAGCCAGGACCGTGGCGGGCTGCACGATGCTCACGACCTGGCGCATCAGTTGCCGGTTCATCTCAAGAACCGCGTCCACCAGCGAATGCCGGTCTTCGTCGGTGAAGGCGATCCGACGAGGGAGCTTCGATCGGAGGATCCGGTTCTCGGTGCGCAGGTATTCGTTCTCTTGAGTCAGTTCGTCGCACAGGAGTCGCGCCACGAGCGCTACCAACGGGAAGTGTGACCAACTGAACGGCCTTGGGGGACGACTCTCATCCACAGCGGGCCTCAGGGACGACAGGATGCAGTCAGAAGCCGGCAGATAGCACAGAAGACGCCGAATGCAGGGGCTGAATGACCAACCGCCCGACAGCCCAGATCTCCCCAAATCCCGGGACGATGAGTTTCCGGACACTACGGGGTCGGCGACGGCTGCGGACGCCACTCGCCGCACGCGCCGCTTCTCACCGCGTCGTGCTGACCCGTGCTGTTTCGACACGGTCGCCCGGCCCGTATTGCCACACCGACGCCATCTGGCCGAGATAGCGCTCGCGCAATGCCGCCGCCGGGACCGGCTCTGCCAGGTAGATGATGTTCCGGCGGTCCTGGTGCGAGGCGCCGCGGACCAGCTCAGTGGAACGTTCATCGCCAAGCCACGCGCCGTCGAACGTGTTGTGCTCAAGCGTGCCGTCCGCGAAGGTCAGGTACGCCTCGACCATCAGCTGGCCGTCGCCGACGTCAACGACGCGGCCGCGGGCGAACAGGGCGGTCTCAGTGAGCGTCAGCCAGAGCTTGTCGTCGTTGCGTTCGGACGCGGTGACGTGAAACACTGCACTGCGACCGGCGTTGTAGATGCGCAGCGCGGCACCCGGGACAAAGTCCGCCTCGGCTTCCCGGCTCCAGGCCAGGGCGACGCGGTCGCGGGCGTAGTCGACTTGGTCGATGACGCTGCTGCCGAAACCGGGCCCCTCGGTGCACGTGCCGAAGCGCACATCGCCCCGAGCTGATGTTACGCGGACCCCCATATCGAGGGGGCCAGTGTGGTTGCTCGCGGCCCCGAGCGGCACGTTGAGCTCGATCGTGTCCTTGCCGGTGGCGTGTGTAGCTTCCACCACGACCGGCTCCTCCGAAACGATGCGCGCGGCCTTGACCACCGGATCGTCCTGATAGGCGTCGAGCACGCTCACGAACTGGGACGGCAGACCGTCCTTCACCTCACGTCGGGCGATGACGTAGTGCAGTGCCCAATCGGCCGGACGGGCCGGAGTCCGGCTCCTTCCCATATACAGCTTCATCGCTCCGCCGACCGGCAGCAGATGCAGGGCCAGCGTGTCCCCCTCCGGCAACCCACTTCGCCACGTCCATGTCGCTGGCTCTCGCACCTCGGCGACGCGGATGTCCGTCAGGTAGGCCGGGAAGTCCTTGCGATCGCGCCCCCATCTGTCTGTCCACGTGCCGAACTGCGGCACGTCCCGGCCGGCCAGCGTGCCCGGTCGGCCGGTCCATTCAACCTCCGGAGCTTCGGGAGGCACCAGGAGGCCGTGCCAGCTCTGATCGTGCTGTTCGCCGCCGTTGACCGCGAAGTGATCGACGACGTAGAAGCGCTCCTCGTCGATGTCGACCAACACGACTGTGCGCTGGTACAGGTCCGTCAGCTTACTCTCCTCGGCCCCCAGCGTTTTGCGCCCTTCCGGGTACGGGTTATGCGTCGCCGACACGACATGCACGCCGTCGCGACGCCCGAACAACCGCGCCCGGCCGCCGGTCGGATTGAGGATCGGCTGGGTCTCGTCGACCGTCACCGTGTTGTGCGCCAGGGAGTTAGAGTCAAAGGTGTAACGGTGTTCCCAGCCCACGGGGTAACCCAGGTCCGGCAGCAGGCTCACACCCCGGGCGAAGAGCTGAATGGTCAGCGCGTCACACTGGGCGTGCCCCTGCAAGTTCGTGTAGTTCAGCGACACCGCACGACGATGCTTGGGGTTGCTGCTGTTGTCGAGGATCGCCAAACCGTAGCCGTCGAGGAGGCGCGAGGTCCATTCGATCTTCGAGTCGGGCCTGGCGATGGCCTCGGCCAGTTGCTCTTCGGGGAAGGCGTCGAACAGATCGCCCGACGCCAACTCGCCGGAGTCGATGTCGGCGCAGGCCCGGGCATACCGTGGATCGCCGTATTTCCGGAACGCATAGAGGTAGTTGATCTTGTAGTTGTCCGGCAAGGGCGCCCATGCCACGGGACCCACGCGCGCCGGCGAGGAAATGCCTCCGCAGTCGCCGATTGACGGGGTGAAATAGCCGTGCACGCTGCATTTGAGGTAGTAATCGTAGATGCGATCGATCTTCGGCATCTGAAACAGATCGGGATACCGCCCCGCGGGGAAGAGATCAGGGCGCCGTGAGCGAATCTGATCCAGGTATTGATTCACCTTCACCATGTCGAAACGGCTGCAGGCATAGTTGGGGCTCTCGTGCCCGCCGCCGCTGCGGTCTGTGCCGTTGATCATGACCATCGCGTCGTGCGCGACGTGGGACCACTGCGCGTGTTGGTAGCGCATCACGTAGTCGACGGCCCGCTTAGAATTGAAGGGGCTGTCCGGCGAGTCGTCGTAATCGTCGAGGACCAGGGCGACGGCGGCAGCGGCGCGTTCGTGCATGCCCGGGTTACCGTGGATGTTGCCGCGGTACAGCGCGTCGATGCCCACGCGCAGGATGTGGTCTTCGACGTAGCGGCGAAGGTCTCCGCCGGTTTCGATGGGCACGCCCTTGCTCCTCAAGAAAGCGAGCATGTCCGGGTCCCGATCCATGTACGTATACAGGCCGTCGTAGGCCAGCGCTGTGCTCGCCAACTGCCCGGTCTCCCAGATCAGATCGGTGACCATGCCGCCCATCTTCCAGCCCACATCCGGGTCACGCACGTCGGGGAACTTGGCGTAGTACAGACGGTCAGCCCTGTCGTCGTAGTTGGGGTATTCCATGGCCAGCCGTGCCAGCAGGATGCAGCCGGCCCGGCCGTAACGTCTGTCGCCGGTGATGGCCCAAGCCTGGGACAGTGAGCTGAGCGCGGGCACCACCGCCGAGCCGTAGCACATGTGGGCATATTCGCGCAGGAAATAGTAGATGGTGCCGTCGCGCCGACAGCCCTCCCCGTCGTCGGGATAGTCACCGCTGGTCATGTCCCCGAGGTGGTAATCATTCGTGGGGTACCACGTCCCCGTCACCCGACAACGCACCTTATAGGGGTGGTTGATCGGGTCGATGGTGAACCCGCACCAGGGGTCCTTGGCGCGCAGTTCGGTGGTATGACCAGGGCTCTGGGCCTTGTACTTCTTCTCGACGTGCCGACCGATGGTCGTCGGAGGCATGAGCATCCACATGAACTCGTCACCCATCTCGGTGTAGGTGTCCGCCGGGCCGTAGGGCAACCCCGTGTAGTACTTGAAGCCCTGTCCTTCGAGGATCTGACGGTGCGTGTCTTTCGCCCAGCCGTGCTTCTCGATGTTCTGCCTCGCCGCGGCGATGCGCTCGGGCGTGTAGTACGTCGGACCGTCTTTGGACCAGGCGGGCGAAGACGATGCCAGCGCGCCGATCAGGAGGATATTTCGCATGCGGATGGTGCCTCGATGAGTTGTGTCGGGACCGGCGTGCAGGAAGCCCCGGGATTGCCGAACGTAGAGAAGGTACCGCAAAAGGGGCCGGGGATGCAAGGACCGCGCAACGGAAGACGGCGAGGGGTGACGCCCCTCGTTGCTCTCACGTCCTCCTGCATCTGATCCCGCGATGCCGGGAGGTGGTTGGGCTGAGTGGAATGAACGCGCCGTCGCGGGATGAAGCCGGATGCGCTCCGGTCCAGGCGCCGGGCGCGGAATGCGAGGCCAACGAATATGCCGAAGCAAAACTCCCTTGACCGAAGACAGTTCATGGCTGCGGCGTCGGCCGCGGGACTGACCGCCTTCACGGGCCTTAACCTCGCTCCCCGGCGTGCGCGGGGCCGACGGGTCATCTCGCCCGGGGGAAAGCTCAACCACGCCTGCATAGGTGTGGGAGGCATGGGTGGCCATGATCTGCGGACCATTCGAAAGCATGAACGCGCGCAGATTGTGGCAATCTGTGATGTCGACAAGAATCATCTGAACAGTGCCGTCGAGTGGGCGCCGGACGCTCGCACATACACCGACTGGCGTGAGATGCTGGCCGAGGAAGGCGACAGAATCGACTCGGTGAATGTCTCTGTGCCAGATCACATGCACGCCATGATCTCGTTGGCCGCCCTTGAGGCAGGCAAGCACGTGTATTGTCAGAAACCGTTGTGTCACGACATCGCCGAATGCCGGGCTGTTGCGAAGGCGGCGAAGAGACATGGCGCGATTACTCAACTCGGAACCCAACTCGCCTCGACGCCCGGTGATCTCACGGCCGTCCAGTACTTGCGCCGAGGGGTCCTTGGTCGCGTGAAGAAGGTCATTGCGTGCTCCAACAGGCCGGGCGCAATTGAGGCCTACCGACCAGTGGGGCCAAGGCCGGATAAGACCGACCCCGTTCCCGCAACGCTCGCGTGGGACGTGTGGCAGGGAACAGCGCCTGAACGTCCTTATGTCAATGGGATCTATCATCCTGCGAAGTGGCGCGGATGGCAGGATTTTGGAACGGGATGGTTGGGGGACATCGGCTGTCACGTGTTCGATTCCTGGTGGAAAGGGCTTGAGCCCACGGCCCCCAAGTCAGTCATCGCCGAAGTCCAGGAGTCATGGCGCGATTCTCCCGAGCGCATGGCCGACACATGGCCGCAGAGCGCTCATGTCACGTGGACGTTTCCCGGGAATGAGGCCTCGGGCGGGGAGGACTTCACGATCGAATGGTTCGACGGCCTGATGTTCCCGCACGAGGAAGCGCAGGTAATAGCGAGAGCGGCGGGCTTCGAGGCGTTCCCCCACGAGGGATCGATGGTGGTGGGTGAAGAGGGGGCCATGTTGCTTCCAAACGGGGGGGGATCCGCGCTTCAGCCCAAGTGAGGAATTCGAGGGCATTGATCGCCCCGAGGTGCCGCAGCGAAACCACTACCATCACTTCGTCGATGCCTGCCTGGGCGGGGAACGCACGGAATCGTTCTTCGAGAACACCGGCCCCATGGCCGAGACCATATTGCTGGGCACGGTGGCGATCAGAGTGCCGGACACAGAACTGCAATGGAATGCGAAACGCATGAGAATGCCCAACGCTCCCGACGCCGAAGCACTCCTGCGGAGAGACTACCGCGAGTTCTGATCGTGTCAAGAGAAGCTCTCTCCGCAGGCCGTGCCCGGCCGGCCGCCGAGTCCGGCCCATCCGGTAACAGCGGTAACGGGTTCAGCGCACTTTCTCTCTGCCAGCCCACGGCAGGGGGGGGAGCTAGCTCAGGCGCTAGTGATCCGAATCGCTCGCGGGCCCGGCTCGCACCGGGAACGTGGCAGTCGGCATCGCCCGGCGAATGGACCCCACGGGCATCCCGCAAAGCCCGAGATTCCCGCGTGGATGGACTTTTTCGGAGAGACAGGCACACCCCCCATTGCCATGCGGGCATTCGTATCAGCGCGCCCCACCTGAGATCGGCGCGCGCCTCTCCGGTGGAAGCCGCAGGATGCGGGCCATGTTGCCGCCGATGATCAGGCGCTTCTGTTCCAGCGGAAGCCTGGCCCATGCCACCCAGCCAAGCTGCGGCGCGATGTCCCGCATCACGCAGTCGCTGCCGAACAGAAGCTGCTCGGCGTTGACCTCGCGCACGAAGAACTCGATGAAATTGTACAGGATCGCAGTATAGGTGATCTCGGCGAACACATTCGCGCGCCTGTTGGCGACAGGCACCAGCGCCTCCGCCATTGCCCAGGTCTGGCCGGCGTGGGCGCACAGGAAGCTCACGCCCGGATACTTCGCCGCCAGCTCATCGACCTGATCGGGCGTCACGCTCCTGGGCGAGTTGAAGCCCATGTGACACAGCACGTGGCGCTGGTGGGCCTGGCAGAACTGCAGCATGGGCTCGTTGCGCGGGTCCGTCAGCGCCACCTGATTCCTAGGCGGATATGGCTTGAATCCCGTCACTAGCTCGCCCTCGAAGATGCGCGCCAGCTCTGCCTCGATGAGTTCGGGGTAGTTGGGGTTGATGCTGCCGTAGGGGATGACGCGACCTGGATACCGCTCCTTGGCGGCGATGGCAACATCATTGTTCTCTGAATCCCCCATGCTGATCCCACCCCAGGTGCTCACGCACGTTATGTCGACGCCCAGACGGTCCATGGTGCCCATGAGGCCGTCGATGTCATTGTAAGCAAGGGCACACCCGTGCACGCCCATGGCCCCGTCATGGGCGATGTGCGAGTGGGCGTCGATCACCAGCTCATCGTGCAGTGGTTGCCCCACCCGGACCTTCGCCACGATCGGATCCTCATCCCGATCACCGTATGGGGCGAGGTCCGGAAGCTCCCCCTTCGCGCCCCGCACCCCCGCCAGCAACCGCATGAGGTTCCCGCCGCCAATGTTCCGACGCGCCTCCTCGTCAATCTGCTCATACACAACCATCATCCGCGCCGCGCCGGGGCTGCGCTCCGGCAGACCCGTGCTAAACAGCAGACGTTCCGAGCCGAACAGATCCACGAATCTCTCATAGGCCCGGTGTCCCTGAAAGGCCCACGTGTCCAGGTGGAGATTCGGCACATCCCCCAGTACCGCGTTGATGATCCGGTCGTGACTCCACCCCACATTGCACAGCACCACCGGCAGCTTAGGATAGCGTTTGCACAGGTCCACCGCGCCGGGGATGTCCAGCTTGGCCTTACCCCCTAAAGCGAGTCCAGGTTCAGTGTTAGTATCTGGGTGTACCTGGGCCAACTGAAAGGGGCAATACCGATGGGTCAGAAGCGACATACGCCGGAGCAGATCATCCAGAAGTTGAGGCGAGCCGAAGT
>PVBE011481320.1_pt1 | contig 24680 bp, 23 predicted proteins | sample 1631181 | NCBI WGS metagenome assembly PVBE01 (sample SAMN08397723, study PRJNA350692) | Marine metagenome, whole genome shotgun sequencing project. | isolation source: water | place: Pacific Ocean | collected 2012-04 | reverse complement strand
GGTCTATCTCTAAGGCTCTACGTCTGTGCTTCAGAAGAATTGGTCGGGAGCGCCGGATGCGGGAAATCCGCACGTCCGGTGCGACGAGGGGGGAGGTCGCTCTTCGCGTCCTCCCCTACTCTACCGTCTCTGCGGTGAAAATTCATGCTCCGTTTCGTAAATGTCTCAGCGTTGAATCCCAGAGTTCTACAGGAAGGCGTAGATCCAGCCAGGCAGGTGACTTACCGTTCACTTTGTCCTGCACTGGCCTCATCGGTGCGAACTGTGACAAAATACTGGATCCAACGCTCTCGAGAACAACGCAGGGGAGAAACTATGCTTCGTACACGACTTGGTGTTGCACTGGCGGTTGTGGTCCTGCTGTCGGCCGTTACCGCCGCCGCGCAGCATCCTGACGATGCTTTTGCCGGACAGAAGGCTCCTCGGCTCAAGAGCAGTGAGTGGATCAACACGGCTCCGCTGACGTTGGAGGAACTGCGAGGGAAAGTCGTCCTGATCGACTTCTGGGCATACGATTGTCCGGAGTGCGCAAAGACGATGCCCCACCTGAAAGAAATGCACGCCAAGTATGCTCGGCAGGGTCTTGTCATCATCGGCGTCCACACTCCTCGCATCGACTACGAGAAAGACGTGGACCAGGTTCGGCTATCGGTCAAGGAGAAGGGAATCGAGTACCCGGTAACGATCGACAACGAGTACCTGACCTGGAGCGATTACCTCTGTGCTGCTTGGCCCACACATTTCGTCGTGGATAAGGACGGCACGATACAACTCAGCCACACCGGCATCGGGCGTTACGAAGACACCGAGAAAATGATCCAGAAGTTGCTGGCAGACAAATCGAACTGAGAGGCCTGTCGAATTGAGATCTAAGTTGCCTGATTCGCTAATCCGTCACATCGTTTCGGTCGCTGTGTTTCTTTTGCTCGTCCTCGTGGCGAACGCCACCCCGGGGCCAGCCCAGGACGTCCGTCCTTATGCGCTCGTCAAGGGCACGGTTTTTACCAACCTGGGGCGAAGCTTTCCGGGCGTGGAGATTCGGGCCGAGCGAATGGATGTTGAAGAGAAGGAAAGGAAGAAGACGCGGATGGAGACGCGAAGCGACGCGATCGGTGAGTTTGCTTTCCGGATTCCGTCAGGCCCGTCAAAGTATGAAATCACTTTCAGTGCGAAGAATTTTGAAGTTGCAAAACGAGAAATCGAGGTCGTTGCTAATGAACGTGTGGCCCTTACGGTACTTCTTCGCCCGGAAGGATAGCCTGCCGGTCCTGCCGCTGCTGGTACTGATCCTGCTTTGGGTTGTCCCGGCCGCCGCCCAACCCGAACCCAGGCCCAAGAACGTGACCGGAGTCGTTCGTGACCTTCGGGGGCAACCCGTTGTCGACGCTCACGTGTTCATCCGCAACACCGACACGAACATTATCCGTACTCTGAATACCGGTGACGACGGTCTGTATTCGATCAGGGGTCTCCCCTGGGACGTCGACTACGAAGTGTATGCCGAATTTCGAGGCACGGAGTCGGAGAAGAAAGTCGTCTCCTCGTTCCTGCCCCGGCAGGACAATGTCTTGAATTTTGACCTGGACCTGGTCGTGATCGCCAGCGACGAACCCGAAGGAGATGAAGACGATCCGGAATTCGAAACCTTCGATCTGGTCCAGATTCGTGGTTCGTTCGATCTGCCTACGGGTATACCTGCACCAATTCCCGCTGTTTTGCTGCTCCATGGCTATGGAGAAACCCGATCGGTTTGGGAAGACCTGAAGGGCCGCCTGCTGGCTGATGGCTGGGCCGTGATGGCAATCGATTTGCGAGGCCACGGGAGGAGTACGACAAAGAACCGGGAATCGATTACTGCGAATCCTGAGTGGCGTCAGGACGCGCGTCAGTTTCCGCTGGATGTAGAGCCAGCTCTCGACTGGTTGCAGAGCCAGCCGCGCGTGAACGCCAGTCGAATTGTTGTTATCGGATCCGAAGTCGGCGCAAACCTCGCTCTCATCGCGGGTGGCCGCTATCCCGAGGTTGCGACGGTTGTTGCCATCGACCCCAACCTTCCGGACGCACTGGCACTAGCCGGTACCGCCCAGAACTTCAGTCCCCGTTCTGCCCATCTCATCGTCAATGACCCAGCCGTCGGGAACCGCATCCGCAACTACATCAGCGGAGCCTCCCGAATCACACCACAGCCCTCGAGAGGTGGAACCGTCAGTTGGCTCGCCGCCCCCCGCGCGATAGACGAAATCCTCCGCTGGCTCCACGATGTTTATTAGTCAGCTATAACCTCAGTGCCGCCAGGTCGATTTCCTTAGCCGTTTCATTCTTTTTCAACTGGCCGCAGGCTGCGGAAATGTCGGCGCCTCTGCTCTTTCTCACGAATGCATCCACTTCTTGTTCCCGGAGGATTCGTTGAAATCGGAGAATTGAGTTTTCGCTTGGGCGTTTGAAGTCGAGGTCCGATGACTCGTTCAGGGGGATCAGGTTGACCTTTGCGGGGATGGATTTGGCGATACGGGCAAGGGCCCGGGCGTCTTTGGTGTCATCGGTGACGCCGCCGATCAGTACATATTCGAGCGTGATCCGTTGACGTGGCTTCACAGGGAAGCGGCGAAGGACGGAAATGAGCTCTCGGGTCGGGTACGTTCGGTTGATTGGCATGAGGTCATCGCGTTTCGCCTCCGTCGCTCCGGTCAGGGAGATGGCGAGGTTCGGGAGCAGCGGCTCCTTTGCCAGGCGTTCCAGTTCCGGGATCAGTCCGGCCGTGGACATCGTGATTCGGGACATGGACATTCCGAGGCCGGCCTCGTCGTGGAGGATGTCGAGCGCTTTCATGACGTTGTCGTAGTTGTGCAGTGGTTCGCCCATGCCCATCAGGACGACATTGAAGTGGTTTCGGGAGGCCGGATCCGGGTTGATATTCGCTCTCTGTGCCAGGATGACCTGAAGGACGATTTCCCCGGCTGTGAGATGACGGGCGAAGCCCAGGTGCCCCGTCAGGCAGAACGAGCAGGCCAGAGCGCATCCGACCTGGGAAGACACGCAGATCGTGTTTCGATCGCCGTCGGAGATGAAAACGGTCTCAGCCAGTTCTCCGTCGACCAGCCGTATCAAATACCGCTTCGTTCCGTCGGCCGACTCGAACGAACGATGGATTTCCGGCAGGCCGATCTCGAGCCTGCTACCTAGAGCTGTTCTTAAAGCCTTCGGCAGGCTTGTGATGCTGTTGAAATCGTCAAGCCATTGCTGGTACACGGCTTCGTAAATCTGGGTGGCACGAAAGGGCCGGTCCAACCCTTTTGCCAGTTCTCGCCGGCTGAGGCCGAAGAAGCACTCGGGTCTTGTGGTGGATTCCGCGTCGGGCGAGGTCATTTGAAAGGCAGGTTAGTTACTGCTGGTGCTGCCCGGTTGCGTAACCGGGAGATGCTGTTCGATCTTGGCCATCTCTCTTGGGTCATCCCATCGTAACGCTCCGATCACGTGGGTCAGGACGTGGCCGTCTGCACCTATGAGGAACGTCTCGGGGAAGCCCGTCACCTTGTACTGTCCCCGGCTCACCGCCTGGGCAGGGTCGAGCAACGTCGGGAAGCTCACTTCGTACTGGTCGTAGAAGTCCCGAATAGGCTGCCAACTCGTATCCACGCTGACGGTCAACACTTCGAACCCCCTGTCCTTGAGGGTATCGTTGAGCGTCATCATCAACGGCATTTCCCAGACGCAGGGCTCGCACCACGTTGCCCAGAAATTCAGAAACACCAGCTTGCCGCGGTAATCGCTCAGCTTAACCAGGTTGCCGTCAGCGTCCTTCAATTCGAAATCGGGGGCAATAGAGCCGATTGGGGCGCCCACACCGCCGCTGTAGTTAGCAATGGTATAAACTACCAGAAGGCCGACCACGGCGAAAAACAGGATGGGTTTCGGTTGCATAGAGGCCCTCCTATTGTACCGGACTCAGAAAGTTTTTGATAGATTCCCCCGACCTGTCCGCCCCGGATGCCAATAATATGGCGCGGGGCGGTCCTTACACTGCCGGGCGAGTCTGGGACGATCATGGAGCGAGTTTCCCTACACTTTCTTCTATCCTGGGCAAACAAGGAGTGTGAGCGAGCAGTCCATGCCTGATCGTCCCGCCAAAACGCTTACTCCACGATGAATTTGCCCGTTGTTGCACAAATGGGCCACTAGCAGCCTGACCAAGTTGCTGAACTTGGGTCTGTCTGTTTTCCTTCTTGGCATGTCCATATTGGTTTCAGTTCTCGGTAGCGGGAGTCGGGGGAATGCGACCTACATTCGTACCGAGAGGGTGCGTCTGTTGATAGACTGTGGGTTCGGCCGGCGGACCATCCGGAAACGACTGGCCGCTATCGGCGAGGATCCCGACGGGATCAACGCGGTACTCGTTACCCACGAGCACACGGATCACGTCGGTGGGTTAAAGTCGATGTTGAAGGGGGCTTCCATCGAGGCGTTTATGTCCTGTGGGACGATCGGCGGCAGTCGGGCCGACGCGTTCGAAATGAACGGGTCGGCGCTTGTACCGGTTGTGCCGGGACGCAGTTTCCAGATCGACGACGTCGAGGTTGATCCGTTCTCCGTCCCCCATGATTCCGCAGAACCCGTTGCCTTTTCGATCCGCCACAAGGGCATCAAAGTGACCCAGGTGACGGATCTGGGATGGATTTCCGACAGCGTATCTACCTCGCTCCAGGGATCCGATGTGCTGATCATCGAATCCAATCACGATCTGGACATGCTTCGGATCGGATCATATCCCTGGAACCTCAAAGAGCGACTCATCGGTCGACATGGACACCTGTCCAACCGGGCTGTCGGCCGTTTCCTCGAGAGTTCCTACGACGGTCAGGCCCGACATGTGGTCCTGGCGCATCTGAGTTCCAAGAACAACCATCCGGAGGTTGCGAAACTCGAGGCACGACAGGCTCTCAGGTCGAGGGGGCTTGATGAGAAATGTGTCTCCCTGGCTTCGCAGGCCGAACCCAGTCAACCGATCGAGTTGGGGTAACCGAATCCCAAGGAGTTAGACCTTTGATCCCGCGATACACGCTGCCCCGGATGGGGCGCATCTGGGAAGACGAAAACAGGTATCGAAAGTGGCTCGAGGTGGAATTGGCCGCCACGAGCGTTCTTGAAGCCGAAGGAACCGTTCCGGCCGAAGCGGCCCGTGAGATCCGCGAGCGCGCAGACTTTTCCGTAGAGCGAATTCAGGAGATAGAGAACGAAGTTCGCCATGACGTGATTGCGTTTACCACGGCCGTTTCAGAGCACGTCGGCTCCGGGTCGCGCTACTTCCATTACGGGTTGACGTCGTCGGATGTGCTCGATACCGCGATGGCCCTGCAGGTGCGGGAGGCTTCCGAGATCCTGTTCGAGGGGCTGGATCGTCTGCTCGAGGTGCTCCGGACCCGCGCGCATGAGTTCAAGACGACGGTAATGGTTGGTCGTACGCACGGCATTCACGCCGAACCCATCACCTTCGGTCTGAAGCTGGCCATCTGGTATGACGAGGTGCGCCGCCACCGTCACAGGCTTCAGGATGCGGCCGCCGGGATGCGGGTCGGCAAGCTCTCGGGCGCCGTCGGTACGTTTGCGCACCTATCACCACGAATCGAAGAAAAGGTGATGGAGCGACTCGGGCTGGATCCGGCTCCGGCATCGTCTCAAGTGGTACAGAGAGACCGCCATGCCCACTACCTGTCCGCAATCGCCCTGGTTGGAGCCACCCTGGAGAAGATTGCCGTCGAGGTGCGTCACCTGCAGCGGACCGAGGTCCGTGAAGCGCAGGAGTATTTCTCTCCCAGCCAGAAAGGTTCCTCGGCGATGCCCCACAAGAGAAACCCGATCACTTCGGAACAGATCTCCGGGTTGGCCCGAATCCTGCGGAGCAACCAGACGGCGGCTCTCGACAACGTTGCGCTCTGGCACGAACGGGATATCTCTCATTCTTCGGTTGAGCGGATCATATTTCCGGACTCGACGATCCTTCTCGACTATCTTCTTGACCGCACCGCGACTCTCGTCGAACGTCTCGTCGTGCACACCGACCGCATGAAGGAAAACCTGGAACTCACCCACGGCCTGATCTATTCCGGCCAGCTCCTGCTCGTACTCGTCGAAAAAGGTGCACCCAGGGAAGACGCCTACCGCTGGGTGCAACGGAATTCCATGCGGGTGTGGGACGAAGGAGCCGGCTTCAAAGAGTGTGTCCTGGCTGACGAGGATATCGGCCGTCACCTTCAAGAAGCCGACATCGACCGAGTCTTCAACTCCTCGAAGCTTCTGGAAAACGTCGATTACATTTTTGACCGGGTCTTCGCTCCGCCCAGTGGTCCGTGACAGCCGAGACGTGAGGGGGACAGGTCGAAGCCCTGTCCCCGGGTCCTGATCCCCGGGTCCGAAATCAATGACGCGTCGCCGACTATCGAACCCCGTCGACATCGCCGTCGGCCTCTTCGTCGTCGGCCTGGCGATCGTACTGTTCCGCGATACCCCCCATGTTTACGCCGTGGAACGACCCTCGCTGGACTTGTCGCTCCGGTATCTCCCGTTCTACGCATTGGCTTCGCTGGCACGCATGATCGTGGCAATGGTCCTGTCTCTACTGCTCGCGCTGCTGCTGGGCTACCTGGCCGCCGTCCACAAACGATGGGCGCGGCTCATACTTCCGGCTTCAGACATCCTCCAGTCCATCCCGGTCCTTGGATTTTTTCCGGCCGCCGTCTTCCTGTTCATCCGTCTGTTCAACAACGGTGCCGTAGGCGTGGAAATTGCGGCCATCTTCCTCATCGTGACCAGTGCACTCTGGAACATGATCTTCGCGGTCTACGAGTCGATCACGAGCATCCCCGAAGATCTGCAGCTTGCCAGCCGCCAGTTCGGTATCCGTGGCTACACCCATTGGATGCGCCTCGTGCTGCCCGCAGTCCTTCACAAACTGGCTTACAACGCGATGATTTCATGGGCCAACGGCTGGTATTTTCTGATTGCCAGCGAGATCATCATCATGGGCCCGATCCGGTATCGATTGCCTGGCCTGGGCAGCTATCTGGCCCAGACGATGTCGACGGGCGACTACACGCTGGCGATCTCGGCACTGGGAGTCCTGGTCGGGATAATCCTGTTCTTCCATCTCGTCGTCTGGGGCCCACTGAATGACTGGTCGACGCGTTTCATGTACGACACCGGCGAGTCCGTCGAAGACATCCGCCGCAGGCCGAGCCAGTTGCGTCTCCATATGGCGCGATCACACGTCCTTCAGGGGCTCTGGCGCCGTGCGATCCGTCCGACCATCCGGCTCCTGGTGTCGTTGGTCGGGATACTGTTGGGAGGTGAGCGGAGCCGGCGACCCACCGTCTTGGGAGGCGTGGTGATTGCCGCCGTTGTGGGTGGTGTCCTTTGGGGGGTCGTGACGTCGATCGATGAACTGACCCGTCCCGCCCCGGAAGTCTTTCAGATTCCGAGCGCATTGATGTTCAGTTTTTTGCGCTTGCTGGCGGCCTATGCGATCGCACTGATCTGGACGTTGCCGCTGGCGGTCTTGATCGGCCGGAACGAGAGGATATCGCGGCGCCTTCTCCCCGCGATTGAGGTCCTCGCCAGCATTCCGGCCACTGCCCTGTTTCCGTTGATCGTCCTGCTGATCCTCGGGATGGGGGGAGACATGAACCTGGCGTCGATTCTGCTGGTGACAACGGGAATGCAGTGGTATCTGCTGTTCAACCTCATTGCCGGCGTCCGTGCGATTCCCGAGGATCTCGTGGAAGTCTCCTCGTCGCTCGGTCTGGAAGGGGTTCGGAAATGGAGGCGTCTGATCCTGCCGGCGATCTACCCGAGCCTGGTTACGGGCAGCCTGACGGCGATCGGCGGGGGATGGAATGCGCTGGTTTTAAGCGAGTATGTCGTGGCCGAAGATCGCGTCTATTCGGTCCACGGAATCGGCGCTCTTTTGGATTTTGCGACGTATGAGTCCGGCAACCTGCAGCTCATAGTCACCTCGATTGCGGCTATGGTACTATTCATTCTCATCGTGAACCGTTTCGTATGGCAACCGGCGTATCTTCTGGCACAAAAGCGCTTCGCCCTTAACTACTGATGGCTCTCGACGGCCCGGCTCCGATTACTCACGAACACACCTCGGCGGAGGTGGATGAGAGCGCTTTCCCTGCTTCGTTCCTCGAACTTCGTGAAATTACGAAGTCATTTCCCAACAACGTTCAGATTCTGGGTCCTGTCGATCTCGTTGTTGATAAAGGCGAATTCGTCGTAATCATTGGACCGTCAGGGGCTGGAAAGTCCACACTGCTGCGCATTATCACCGGGTTGGCCCGTCCCACCTCCGGCGAGGTGCTTTACAAAGGCCGCCAGGTTCGGGACGTCAACCACGAGGCCGCACTCGTATTTCAAAGTTTCGCGCTCTTTCCCTGGTTGACGGTGATGGAAAACGTCGCGCTCGGCCTGGAAGCACAGGGCCTCTCGAAACTGGACCGGACTCGGACCGCTGGGCGGTATATTGATCTCGTAGGTCTGGACGGATATGAGCGGGCGTACCCGAAAGAATTGTCCGGCGGAATGAAGCAACGCGTCGGCCTTGCCCGGGCCCTGACTGTCGAGCCGGAATTGCTTTGCATGGACGAGCCGTTCTCGGCCTTGGACGCGCTGACAGCCTCGAACCTGCGGGAGCAGGTTCTCGACATCTGGGCATCCAGGCAACTGGCTTCGAAGGCAATCATCCTGGTGACCCACAGCGTCGAAGAAGCTGTCCTGATGGGCGACCGGGTGCTGATTCTGGCTTCCAAGCCCGGGCGGATTCTGGTGGACCAAACAATCGATTTACCCAGACCGCGTCGCCGACGATCGGGGGAATTCGAGCAACAGGTCGACGAACTGTATTCATTGATCGTCTGACGCGCATCCAGGCTAGGGCAGAGAAGAAGACATGTCCCTGGGATCATTACCCCACGCGAAGATCGACATGATCGGAGGACTTCTGGAGAACCTCGATGAACACGAGGGGAAAGTCGACATCTATAAACTGTCACAGGCGTTGCAATTTGAATTGGACGATCTGATGCCGATAACCGAGGCGGCCGAGTTGCTGGGTTTTGCCAGCGTCGAAAGTGGAGATATCGAGATTCTGGACACGGGAAGACGAATCATCGATGGCGATGAGAACGTTAAGAAGGAAGTCTTTAGACAGCAGATGATCGCCCATGTCGGGCTGATCAAAAGGATCGTAGGGGAACTCGGCGAGGAAGAGGACCACCGGGTGGGACGTGAGACGATGCTGGGTTTGCTCGAGGATTCGTTCTCGCCCCAGGAGTCCGAGCGCCAGCTGGACACGGCCGTCGATTGGGCCCGTTACGCCGAGTTGTTCGATTATGATCCGGACGCAAACGAGTTCTTCCTGCCCGAGGGAGCCTGAGACCGCATGAACGTGACCGTGATAGTGACATATAAGCCGACAGTTCTGGACCCCCAGGGCATCACCATCCATAGAAACCTCGAAGCTCTTGGGTTTTCCGGAGTCGACGGTGTGCGTCAGGGGAAGTATTTCGAGATCCAGGTCAGCGACGATCTCGACGAATCCGCGCGCCAGGCCCTGGTCGAGAGGTTGGCGGGTGATGTCCTGACCAATCCGGTGATCGAAGAATATCGTATCGTCTGGGAGTGATATGAGGTTCGGAGTCGTTATTTTCCCCGGGTCGAACTGCGACCACGACTGTTACTACGCCATCCAGTCTGTCATCGGGAAACCCGTGGAGTTCATCTGGCATCAGGACACCGACCTGGAGGGGTTCGACGCCATCATCCTGCCCGGAGGCTTCTCCTATGGGGACTATCTACGGGCCGGAGCTATCGCCAGGTTTTCTCCTGTGATGGGGGCGGTTCGGGAGTTCGCAGTCAAGGGCGGCTTGGTTATCGGAATCTGTAACGGTTTCCAGATCCTGATGGAAGCCGGTCTGTTGCCCGGCGCCCTCTTGCCGAACATCGGAATGAAATACGTCTGCCGGTTCCTGCACATTCGAACCGAGACCACCACGACTCCTTATACGAACACTCTCCGACAAGGCCAACTCGTTCACATTCCGATCGGGCACGGCGAGGGAAATTTCTTCGCCGATGAGGCAACCCTCAAACGGATCGAAGATGGCGGTCAGGTCGCGTTCCGGTACGTGAACGCCGCGGGCGACCCCACAGCGGAGGCCAATCCAAACGGTTCGCTCAACAACATTGCAGGCATTGTGAACGAGGGGGGCAATGTGCTCGGCATGATGCCCCACCCCGACCGTTCCAGCGAAGGAATTCTGGGCAGCGAGGACGGAAAGCTGATTTTTGAATCCATGGTTCAGGCGTTGACCGGTGCGTAGGGGGGGGGGATGGTTCGGGGTCGAAGTCGGAAAGCCGGACCGCAACTTTGGGGCGTTCCCGGCGTGGGGGGACCGGACCGGCGTTGGTGTTCCCGAAGATGGATGATCAGACGAAATGCAGGAGCTCTCGTTGAAGGTCGCTTGTGAGTAGGGACGGTGGGCCCGACGCTAAGAAAATGATTGCTAAAATGCAGATAACAACAGAACAACTTACCGAGCACGGACTCTCCCAGGATGAATACAAGAAGATTGTCGATATCCTCGGACGCGATCCGAATCTGACCGAACTGGACATCTTCAGCGTCATGTGGAGTGAGCACTGCAGCTATAAGAGCTCCCGAGTTCATCTCCGACGGTTGCCGACCGAGGGTGAAGTGGTCCTCCAGGGGCCGGGCGAGAACGCGGGCATCGTCGACATCGGCGATGGCCTGGCAGTGGCCTTCAAGATCGAGTCGCACAATCACCCTTCTTTTATCGAGCCGTTCCAGGGGGCCGCGACCGGTGTCGGTGGCATTCTCAGAGATATCTTCACGATGGGCGCGCGACCGATCGCCGCGATGAACAGCCTGCGGTTCGGATCACTCGAGCAGGCACAGAATCGCCACATCATGGAAGGCGTTGTGGGCGGCATCGCCTCTTATGGGAACTGCTTTGGCGTGCCGACTATCGGCGGCGAAGTCTATTTTGCGGACTGCTATTCGCAAAACCCCCTCGTGAACGCGTTCGCACTGGGCATTTTCGAGAAGGAGAAAATTTTCTACGGCCGGGCGGAGGGCGTCGGAAACCCGGTTATTTATGTAGGGGCGAAGACGGGGCGGGACGGAATCCACGGCGCGACGATGGCTTCGGCCGGGTTTGGCGAGGATGCCGGTGCGAAGCGGCCGAACGTTCAGGTCGGCGACCCGTTTATGGAAAAACTTCTTCTGGAGGCATGCCTGGAAGCGATGGAGAAGGGCCTGGTCATCGGTATTCAGGATATGGGCGCGGCGGGTTTGACGTGTTCCAGTTGCGAGATGGGTTCCCGTTCCGGAACTGGAATTGAGTTGGAACTGGACCGGGTCCCGCAACGGGAGTTGGGAATGGTTGCCTACGAAGTCATGCTGAGTGAATCCCAGGAAAGGATGTTGCTTGTAGCGGATCGGGAAAGTGAGGCAGCAGTCTTCGAAGTGTTTCACAAGTGGGGCCTGGATGCGGTGACGGTCGGTCAGGTCACCGGTGACGGCTTGCTCCGGGTCCGCCATGGAGGAGAAGTTGTTGCCGAGATTCCGAACGCGGCACTGGCCGATGACGGACCGGTCTACAACCGACCGATCATGCCGCCGGCCAAGCCAAGGGTCGGTCCGCGGCTCTCCGGTTACAGTTTCCTTGACGGTTGTCCCGAGACGACGGTCGAGGCGTTTCTCGACGCCGACCGGAATCCCGGGCAACAGGACTACAGCCGACTGCTGGGGCTCGCGCTGACCTCGCCAAACCTCTGCAGCCGTCGATGGATCTGGGAACAATATGACCATATGGTGGGGTCCAATACGATGTTGGGGCCGGGCTCCGACGCCGCCGTCATCCGTGTGAAAGGGACAGACAAAGCGCTGGCCATGGTTCTGGACGGCCCTGCCTTTCAGACTGCCCGAGACCCTCGCGAAGGCGCGAAGATAACGGTTGCTGAAGCCTGTCGCAACATTGTCTGTTCCGGGGGCCGACCCCTGGCGACTACCAACTGCCTGAACTTCGGCAATCCCGAGCATCCGGAAGTCATGTGGCAGTTCAGCGAGGTTGTCGACGGAATATCTGAAGCGTGTGTCCTGTTCGATGCCCCAATCACGGGCGGGAATGTCAGCTTTTATAACGAAACGTTCGAAGAGGACATCTACCCGACCCCGGTAATCGGCATGGTCGGCCTCATCGAGGACCTCTCGCTTGTAACGACTTCAGCTTTCAAGGACGAGAACGATTCGATCTTCCTGGTCGAAACAAACTCCCGTTCTGAGAAAATCGACCTCGAAGAGGAGCGCGTGCTCCAGAATCTCATTCGGAGCCTGATCCGCGATGGCCTGGTCAAATCCGCGCACGACCTCAGCGAAGGCGGCTTTGCGGTTGCGGTGGCAGAATGTTGTTTTTCGACCCTGCACCGTCCCGGAATCGGCGCCCGGGTTCGGGTCCCGTCAAGCCTGGAAGTTTGCCGGGACCTCTTCGGGGAGTTTCCGACGCGAGTGATCCTGACTTCCGGCGATCCTTCCGAAGTGCTCGCGCGAGCCGGTGAACACGGTTTGATGGCCCATGACATAGGCAGGGTCGGGGGCGACCGACTGGTTCTGGAATATGAAAACGTCTGTGCGGTCGACGCCGCAGTTGCCGAACTTGAACAGGACTGGCGATCCGCACTCCCTCGCCTACTCGAAAACAAAATGCCTTTCGAGTAAACTTGGATTTAGTCTCATTCCGAACGAACAGGATTAGCTGACAACACCATGTGTGGGATATTCGGAATAGCCAACCACCCCGAAGCGGCGCGTATGGCCTACCTCGGTCTCTACGCGCTCCAACATCGTGGCCAGGAGAGCACCGGTATTTCGGTTTCCGATGGCGAAGAGGTGCGGACCCACAAGGCGATGGGCCATGTCGCTGACGTCTATAGGAAAAAGACTCTTCAGCGTCTGGCAGGAATCAATGCTATCGGCCATACCCGGTATTCCACAGCAGGGGACAGCTCCCCGAACAACGCACAACCGATTGTGGTCAAGGGTACCCACGGAAAGTTCTCCCTCTGTCACAACGGCAACCTGATCAACGCTGTTTCATTGCGGCAGGACCTGGAATCCGAGCGTGCGGTCTTCCAGTCCACGAGCGATACCGAAGTCATCCTCCATCTGCTCGCCCGCGCCACCGCTGAAGATTTGCCGGGGGCCCTGGCAGTTGCCCTGGAAAAGGTTCAGGGGGCGTACTCGCTGCTTTTACTCAACGAGGAGACGCTGATCGGCGCCAGGGATCCCTATGGGTTTCGGCCCTTGTGCCTCGGGAAGGTGAACGGTTCGTATGTCCTGGCCTCGGAATCCTGCGCGTTCGACCTGATCAATGCTTCTTTTATTCGTGAACTGTATCCGGGCGAGATCGTCGTCATCAACGGCGGAGATCTCAAATCGATTCCGGCCGAATCACGCACCCGCCAGGCCAAGTGTATTTTTGAGCACGTCTATTTCGCGCGTCCCGACAGCATCGTGTTTAACAGGACCGTTCAGGCGAGCAGGGACCAGATGGGCCGCATCCTGGCCGAGGAAGCACCCGTGGACGCCGATCTGGTGGTCCCCGTGCCCGATTCCGGTGTGACGGCAGCCGTCGGCTACGCGCAGCATTCCGGCATCCCGTTCTCTTTCGGCCTTATCCGCAACCACTACGTTGGCCGGACGTTTATCGAGCCGCAGCAGTCGATCCGCCACTTCGGGGTCAAGGTGAAATTGAATCCGGTGCGTGAGTTGCTCGCCGGGCGTCGGGTGATACTGATCGACGATTCCGTCGTTCGCGGGACGACGAGCCGTAAGATAGTCAAGATGGTTCGAGCTGCGGGCGCCCGTGAAGTCCACGTACGAATCAGCTGTCCGCCCACGATCTCCCCCTGTTTCTACGGTATCGACACGCCGAACAGACGGGAACTGATTGGTGCCAGCCATACGATCGAAGAGATACGGAAGTACATCGAAGCCGACAGCCTGGCCTATCTCTCTCTGCCGGGATTGCTTCGTTCAGTTGACGGGGTGGAGAGCGAGTACTGCATGGCGTGCTTTACGGGAGAGTACCCATTGGAATTGACCGATGTCGTCATCGACGACGCCAAGGCTGCTGATCGCCAACTCGACCTCTGGCGAGACCCGGAATCCGAGGAGGACGCCTGGCCGGTCCTGAGCGGGTCGGCAGACGATGACGAAGGTTGATCCGGCCCCGCACCAACCGAGATCAGAAGAGGCCCGATGACAGACCGTTCCTTTACCTACAAGAACGCTGGCGTTGACATCGACGCTGCCACCAGCACGTCACCGAGGATCCGCGCCCTGGCACGGAGTACCTTTACTCCGGGAGTGCTCGGTGAGGTCGGAGGCTTCGGAGCGCTGTTCTCTGCGAGTTTTCCAGGAATGACGGAACCCGTGCTGGTTTCCAGTACGGACGGAGTTGGGACCAAGCTGAAGATCGCCTTCCTGACCGGCCGACACAACACCGTCGGCGGTGATCTGGTCAACCATTGCATCGATGACATCCTGGTTCAGGGCGCCCGTCCGCTGTTTTTCATGGACTACATCGCGACTGGAAGGCTGGACCCGGAAGTCGTTGTTTCGTTAGTGGAAGGCATTTCGAGGGCGTGCGGCGAGGGCGGTTGTGCCTTGACCGGAGGCGAAACCGCCGAGATGCCGGGGTTTTACGCGGACGGAGAATACGATGTCGCCGGATTCATCGTCGGCATCGTCGACCGGGAAAAGATCATCGACGGCAGTGCCATCCGGCCGGGCGACATCCTCGTCGGTTTGCCGTCGGTGGGTCTGCATACGAACGGTTATTCGCTGGCGCGAAAGCTTTTCTTCGAGGTAGCCGGCTGGGATGTCGAGCAGGTGGTTCCCATTCTCGACGCCTCCCTCGGCGACACACTGCTCCAGCCCCACGTAAACTACGAACCCACCCTGAGGAAGGCGATCGGCGATGACCTGATCGGTGGGTTGGCCCACATCACGGGTGGGGGTATTACCGATAACCTGGTGCGTGTTCTTCCCGCCGGATGCGGCGCCGAGGTCGATCTGGACTCGTGGCCGGTCCTTCCTGTCTTTCAGTTGATGGAGAAGATCGGCCGTGTCCAGCGTGACGAGATGCTTCGAGCTACCAACATGGGCATCGGCATGATCGCCGTTGTCCGTCCCGATAAGATGGAGCATTTTGCCGCTGCGATCGACACCGCCCATTACGTGATTGGAAGAATCGTTCAAGGAGAGTCGAAGGTTTCCTACCGATCATGAGGATCGAGCCGGCCACCCGCAAGATCGCGGTTCTCCTTTCGGGCAGGGGATCCAATTTTAACGCCATCGCGGATCGGGTCGAGTCCGGAAAACTGGACGCTGAAATCGCTCTCGTCCTGAGCAACAAAGAATCTGCCCCGGGTCTGGAGAATGCCAGGAGAAGAGGGCTCGAAACCCTGTTTCTTCCGTCAAAAGGCACGGGTCGTGAGGCGTTCGACGCCAGGGCCGTTGACGCCCTTCGTGCGAACGACGTTGCCATTGTCTGCCTTGCCGGCTTCATGAGGATTCTCAGCCCGGTTTTTCTCCGCGCGTTTCCATGCGGTATCCTCAACATTCATCCCTCGTTGTTGCCGTCGTTTCCCGGCCTGGATGTTCAGCGACAAGCACTGGAATACGGTGTCAAGTTCAGCGGATGTACGGTTCATTTCGTGGATGAGTCGCTCGACGGTGGTCCCATTATCAGACAGGCGACTGTTCCTGTGATGGATGGAGACTCCGTCGAGAGTCTGTCGAGCCGGATTCTCAGCGAAGAGCATCGGATCTACGCCGAGGCGATTGATCTGGTGCTGTCGGGACGGTGCGAGCTTGACGGCCGCAGGGTGTTGATTCATGACTGAAGACCTCAAGAACCTGACAGTTCAAGCGCAGATGGATTACCTCCGCAAGGGGTCGGTTGAAATCATACGGGAGGAAGAGCTCGAGGCCAGGCTTCAAAAGGCCAAGAAAACAGGCAAGCCGCTGAGGGTCAAGACGGGATTCGATCCCACCGCACCCGACCTTCATGTCGGCCACACGGTTTTGATCCGAAAAATGAAGCATTTCCAGGATCTGGGCCACACCGTCATATTCTTGATCGGGGATTTTACCGGCATGATCGGCGACCCGTCAGGTCGATCGATGACGCGAAAACAACTGACGGATGAGGAGATTCAAGCCAACGCGGAAACGTACAAGAAACAGATATTCAAGATTCTCGATCCCGAAACGACCGTCATTGACTTCAACAGCCGATGGATGTCCGAATTGGGCTCTGCCGGCCTTGTCCGGCTTTGCGGGCACTACACCGTGCGACAGATCCTCGAGCGCGACGATTTTGACAACCGGATGAAGCAGCAGCAGCCGATCTCCATGCATGAACTCTTGTACCCTCTGGTCCAGGGCTACGATTCTGTGGCTCTCGAGGCGGACGTCGAACTCGGCGGGACCGACCAGACATTCAATCTCCTGGTCGGGCGGGATCTTCAGCGCGAGTACGGTCAGCCGTCTCAGATCGTTCTGACGATGCCCCTGTTGGAGGGAACCGATGGCGTCCAGAAGATGAGCAAGTCCCTGGACAACTACATTGGGATAAACGAAGAGCCGAAGGAGATTTTCGGCAAGGTCATGTCGATATCGGACGAGTTGATGTATCGCTACTACGAACTCGTGACAGATGAGTCCTTGAAAGACATCGAAGGCTGGCGGCGTGAGGTTGCCGACGGCACGCGGCACCCGATGGAGTTGAAAGCCAGGCTGGCCGAAATGATCATCTCCGATTACCACGATTCTGCAGCCGCGACGGTCGCTCGAGAGGAGTTCGAACGGGTATTCCGGAACAAGAAACTGCCCGAGGACATGGAAACCCGCGAGATTGCCGCGTCAGCCGAGATTACACGGTTGCCGAAGGTGCTTGCCTCACTGGGGCTGGCGCCCTCGGTGTCCGAGGCGTCACGACTGATACAGTCTGGCGCGGTGACGGTCAACGGCGACAAGATCACGAGCCCCCGTTCGGAGATCGACGTTTCGTCCCGGGCAGATTACATTTTCAAGGTTGGGAAGAGGCGGTTCATGCGTCTGCTGGTCAGGTAGGAAGGATGACGAAGCTGAGCGTCAACCTCAACAAGTTCGCCCTCATCAGGAATTCTCGCGACACCGACAACCCCAACGTCTGCGGAATGGCCCTGCGGGCAATCCAGGCCGGCGTTCACGGAATCACCATCCACCCCCGGCCCGATCAGCGGCACACTCGGTATTCCGACGTCGAAGATCTATCGCGGCTGACCGGCTCTCATCCCGATGTCGAGTTCAACGTTGAAGGAAACCCTGGAGCCGACTTCCTGGAGATTGTTGGCCGTACCCGGCCGGATCAGTGCACCCTCGTGCCGGACGCCCCGGACCAGTTGACGTCCGACCATGGATGGGATCTCGCCCAGGACGCCGAGAAGGCGAAACCAGTCGTCAAACAACTCCAGGATCTCGGTATCCGCGTCAGCCTCTTCATGGATCCTGTCGCCGAACAGATCGACATAGCGCGATCGATTGGGGCCGACCGGGTCGAGCTCTATACCGAACCTTATGCCAGAGCATTCGGCACCGATGCCGAAGACGAAGTCTGGGGCTGGTTCGAGACTGCCGCCTCGCACGCAACAAGCATCGGCCTGGGGGTTAATGCCGGACACGATCTCAACCTCCGAAACCTTCCCCGGTTTCTCACCATTCCCGGCATCCTGGAAGTCTCGATCGGCCACGCGATCGTTGTCGAATCGTTCGATCACGGGTTCGAGGATACGATCCGTCGATATCTCGACATCGTCTCTTGAACCGGCGAGGGGGGCTCCAGGAGTTCAACGCGAAGACGCGAAGGACGCGAAGAAAGTAGAATCTCAGGAGTCATTCTTCGTGGACTTGGGTACCTGGCTCGCCCCTGCCGGTATGCCTCCCACCCGAAAAGCAGTCGTTTCAGCAGACACCAAGCCCACGAAGATTCCTTCCGAAAGACTGATTCCCTTTGCGTCCTTCGCGTCTTTGCGTTGACTCCCAGTGTGTCTTGTCCAGTTCAACCGCCCTACCTGTATCTCCCCCTCATCCAGTTCCACCGTATGTGAATCAGATCGAGGAACATCCCAATACCGTCGCTGAGGAAGCGAACCTTCGAGCCCGCATCATGACTCCAGGAGACTGGAATCTCACGGATTTCCAGGCCGCTCTTTCTTGCCAGAAAAAGTATTTCCGGATCGAATCCGAACCGTTGGATAGTTTGCCTCTGGAAGATCGGCAGCATCACATCCCGTCGAAACAGTTTGAAGCCACACTGGGTGTCCTTGATCGGCAGGCCGAGAATCACCTGGACCGCCCAGTTGTAGAGGATTCCGCCCAGTTCCCTGGTTCTCGGTTGATGGATCACGATCTTTCCGCGATCAACGGCCCGGGACCCCACGATGATGTCCGCTCCTTCGCGGGCGAATTCGAGCAGGTGCGCGAGTTCGTCGATTGGCGCGGAAAGATCGGCGTCTGTAAAGAGTACGTATGTTCCTTTTGCCTCCAGGAAGCCCCTTCGGACGCTGTAGCCCTTTCCGTGGTTTGTGTCGTTGACGAGGTTCCGCAGTTCGTGTCGGGAGTGTGCCCCGGTGATCTGGGACGTACCGTCATCGGAGCCGTCATCGACGACAATAATCTCAGCGGCGAGTTCATTGTCGTCAATAAAGGTGAGAATCTTTTCGAGGGATGAGTCAATCCGGCGGGCTTCGTTGTAAGCGGGTATTACGATCGAAACCGTTGGAACCGACGCGTCTCGAAGCGCTTTCGGCGCGCCCCCGGCTCCGGTTTCGGATGCTTCCATAAAGGCGGTATTGTATCATACGGGATTGTCTCAATCCGGCCGCCCGGAGGGTCCGCCTTCGGGTGGACCACTAGTGACACAAACGGCCACAATCCAGCGCGGTTGGAAGTTCCCAAAGACTGTCCGAACTGCCAGGTTCTAACTGACTCTATGAATGATTTGATTATTCGTGCCTGTCGCAGAGAGAGTGTACCCCGGACTCCTGTCTGGATGATGCGTCAGGCCGGCAGATACCTGAAGGAGTACCGGGATATCCGGAAAGATGTCCCGTTCCTCACCCTGTGCAAGACACCTGACCTGGCTGTGGAAGTGTCCCTGCAGCCGTACCGCATTCTTGGAGTGGACGCTGTCATCTTCTTTTCCGATATCCTGATTCCGGTCGAAGCGATGGGGATGGCCGTCGAGTTGACTGATAAGGGTCCGGAGCTCGCCAATCCGATTCGCTCTAAAGAGGACATTGATCGGCTGGTGATCCCTGATCCGGACGAGGAGTATCCTTTCGTCGGTGCCATTCTCAGCAAGCTGCGCCACGAGCTCAGAGACGCGGTTCCCTTGATCGGTTTCTCCGGAGCTCCCTGGACGTTGGGTTCTTACATGGTGGAAGGAGGCGGGTCCAGAGATTTCAAGGAGATCAAAGGCATGGCCTACCGCGCTCCACACCTGGTCCATGAGTTGATGGACAAGATTGCCGATACAGTCATCCGTCATCTTTCTTATCAGATCGATTCGGGCGCCCAGATCGTTCAACTCTTCGATACGTGGGCCGGGGAGTTGAGCCGTGCCGACTACGAAGAGTTTGCGTTGCCGTACACGCGAAAAATATTCGAGGGGATCGGCGACCGCGTTCCCCGTGTGCTCTATGTGAAACAAACTTCCCACCTGCTGGAATCCCTGGCTACCTCGGGCGCGGACGTTCTGAGTGTGGACTGGCGGACCCCGATCGGGGAAGCGCGCCGCAGGGTGGGTGACGGCCTGGCGCTACAGGGAAACCTGGATCCCTGCTTACTCCTGGGTGCCCCGGAGCGTATGCTCGCCCGCACCACCGAAATCATGGAGGAGGCTGGCCCAACGGGACACATCTTGAATCTCGGTCACGGCATATTGCCTCCGACGCCGGTCGAGAATGCTCGCGCTTTCATCGAATTCGCCAAGACGTATCAGCACGGATAATCGGGCGGGAAAGCAGGCGGCGATCAGTCGGTCAGAGTCGAACGAAAAACCAAAACTGATAGATAGCAGCCAGACACTTCCAGACGCAAAGAATGCAAAAACTGGGAATAGTTCTCTTTAATCTGGGCGGTCCGGAGACGTTGCTTGACGTCAAGCCGTTCCTTTACAAACTGTTCTCAGATCCCGAGATTATCCGTATTCGCTCCGATTTCCTTCGCAAAGCTGTCGCCTACTCTATTGCCACCCTTCGATGTCGTCGGTCTCAGGGATACTATCGCCAGATTGGAGGCGGATCACCGCTCAAGAAAATCACCGAGGAGCAGGCGGCGGCCCTGTCGGCGGAAATGCGCTGGGCAGGAAACCAGGTCGATACTTTCGTCGGCATGTGCACGTGGCATCCGTTCTTTGAGGAGACGCTGGATCAGGTGGAGAAAAGCGGTGTAGACCAACTCGTCATGCTTCCGCTGTTCCCTCAATACTCGGTAACGACGACTGGGTCCGGGTTTTCAAATCTTAAGCGGCTGATCTCTGAGAGACCGGCACTTGCAGGTCTCGACATTCGCTGGGTGTCTTCCTGGCAGAACAACCCCACTTATATCAAGGCGTTCACCGATTTGATCCGCAAGGAACTGAACAAATCCAGACATCCGGACGAAGTTCAGATACTGTTCAGTGCTCACAGCATTCCGGAAAGATACCTCCAGGAAGGAGACCCCTACCTGGACCAGACACGTGAAACGGTCGAGTTGATTGCCGAGGGGCTGGGCCGCCGCAACCCGTACCGCCTTTCGTTCCAGAGCAAGATCGGCCCCGTCAAGTGGCTGGAGCCGTCCACTAACGATGCAATCGTCGAACTGGGCAAACAGGGGATCCAGGACGTGCTCGTTGTCCCTGTCAGTTTCGTGTCCGAGCACATTGAGACGCTTTATGAGCTGGACATACTCTACAAGCAAGTAGCGGCCGATGCGGGAATCGGCGACTTCAGACGGGTGCCGGCACTCAATTGTGATCCGACGTTTATCCTCGCACTTCGCGAGATTGTCGAAACGGCTCTGGGGGATGGGGGAGGGGAGTCCAAGGTCCAAAGTCCAAAGTCCGAAGTCCGAGGTCCGGAGTCTGGGCGGGGTGGCAGCCACACGGGGATGTGAACTTTATGACCTTTCCCAATCTGCGGAATCTGTGTAATCCGCGTACAAGAATCTCATGCCGGATGTAGTTGTAGTAGGGGCCGGAATCTCCGGGTTGACCTGTGCGTGGCAGCTCCGTCGGGCAGGTCTGGACGTCCTCGTTCTGGAGGCGAAGGAACGTCCGGGCGGTGTGATTTCGAGCCACCGCGTCGATGACTTCCTCGTCGAGTCGGGTCCGCAAACCATCCTGCCGACGCCCGAAGCTCTGGCGGTGGTGAACGAGTTGGGCCTCTCCGGAGACGTGGTCACGGCTCCGCCGAAATCTCCTCGATTTATCTACCTGAACGGCCGGCTTCGAAAGGCTCCGCTTGGTGTTCTTTCTGTCCCGGGGATATTCAGAGCGCTTGGTGAACCCCTGGTATCTCGTGGAGGGGCGGAGGATGAAACCCTGGCCTCTTTCTTCAAGCGGCGATTTGGTCCCGAGATTCATGACCGGCTTGCGGCGCCTTTCGTGACCGGTATCTGGGCAGGGGATACCGAGCGACTCAGCGTTGATGCGACTTTTCCACGTTTGGTCGATCTGGAGCGTCGCTACGGAAGTGTCGTCGTGGGAATGCTTCGATCGTCCCGTTCCGGGCCACGAGCGAGGCTTTCATCGTTTCGGGATGGGATGAAGACCCTTCCGTTCCGGCTTGCCCGTGATCTCGATATCCGCTTTGGTGTGGATGACATACGTTTGAGTCGCGGTCTGAGGTTGGAGTGGAAGAACGATGTCGCCGAACCGAAGGCGATCGTAATGGCTTGTCCGGCTTACGTGGCGGCGGGGCTGACTCGCCCTCTCTCGAACGACCTGGCGGATTCGTTGGATGCCGCCCACTACGCCCCGATGCTCGTTGCGGCAACGTCAATAGACGAAGCTCACCTGGCGCGTCCGCTCCATGGTTTCGGCTTTCTCGTGCCCAGAAGTGAAAAGCTCCACATTCTTGGAACCCTGTTCAGTTCCAGTCTCTTTCCCAGCCGGGCACCGGCCGGCAAGGCGCTTCTAACCAGTTTCCTGGGCGGCGCGCTCGAACCGACCGCGATTGGATGGTCCGACGAGCGTGTCTGGGATATCGTGACGTCGGAGTTGAAGTCGGTTCTCGGATTGAAGGGTGGAGTGGAACCGGTTCACCTGTTCCGACAGGAACGGGCGATTCCTCAATATGGAATCGGACACCGAAAGTGGCTGGCCGATGTGAAGGTCAGCCTGGGAGGTTTGGCCGGGCTGTTCCTGACGGGCAGTTACTTTGACGGCGTCTCGCTGCCGGCCGCCATGAAGCACGGTCAAGGGACGGCTGAAGCCGTCATCGAATATACCCGGAGATGATCATGAAACGAGTTGCTGGCGAACTTGCCGAATTCCTCGGGGCTCGGCTAGAAGGGGATGGGGGCCGGCCACTGGAAGCGCTGGCCAGCCTCGAAACTGCGACGGAGGGGGATCTGAGCTATGCAGAGTCCCGCTATCTGGAGCGAGTCCGTGACAGCCGGGCTTCCTGTGTCCTCGTCCCGGAAGGGGCGTTTCCCGATCAGACCACAATCGTGGTCGACAACCCGAAGGCTGCGTTTGCGCGTGCGGCAGAATGGCTGTTTCCGAAGCCGAGTCCTACCCCTGGGGTCCACCCCACGGCCCTGATCGGTGAGGGAGTTCAGCTCGGCGATGGTGTCATGGTCGGCCCCAGATGTGTAGTTGGCGACAATGTCGAAATCGGTGCTTCCACTGCGGTGCATGCCGGGTGCTATATTGCAGAGGGTGTCCGGATCGGCTCCGAATGCACTATCCGCCCGAACGTCGTGTTCTACGAAGGTGTCGAGGTGCACGATCGGGTCATCATCCATGCCGGCGTGATTCTCGGATCCGACGGTTTTGGATTTGTCCGAGATGGCGCGGGTTATGTGAAGTTTCCTCAGATCGGCCGTCTCGTCATCGAGGACGATGTCGAGATCGGAGCGAACACCTGTATCGACAGGGGCGCACTTGGGGCAACCCTCATCGAACGGGGGACGAAGGTGGATAACCTCTGCCATGTTGCCCACAATGTCCGCATCGGAGCAAATACAGTCATTGCCGCTCAGACTGGCATTTCAGGAAGCTGCGATATCGGTGCTGATGCCGTGATCGCCGGTCAGGTCGGTATTGCCGACCATGTGCGTATCGACGACGGTTCTATCATTGGTGCGCAGTGTGGTATTCCGAGTGGCAAGCGAATCCGGGCAGGAGAAGTTTTCTGGGGGACGCCGGCCAGACGCTTGAAAGACATCAAGATTCAGCAGGCCTACCTGTCCCGGTTGCCCCGTATTGCCAAGGAAGTGGAACGCCTGAGCGCCGAGGTGGATCGCCTGAAGGATCCATCCGGTTGAAAATGTTCCTGTGCGGAAGCTTTTGCCGGTTGATCGCAGGGGAGAGACTGCTATTTCTAACGTCATACATACGAAACGAGAAGAATTATGAGTTCACTGAAGACTGTTCAACAACATATCCAGGATGAAGAACGCCTCCATCCGGGAGCTACAGGCGATTTCACCGCATTGCTGACGAGTCTGATCGTTGCAGCAAAGATCATTTCCCGTGACGTCAACCGTGCCGGTCTGGCGAAGACGGTTCTGGGCGAAACCGATGTCGTCAATGTCTACGGCGAGACAGTGATGAAACTCGACGAGTTTGCCCAGGACACGATTTGCCAGGCGATGGGAATCAGCGGCCAGCTCTGCGTCATGGCATCCGAAGAGTCGGAAGGAATCATTACTCTGCCCGAGGGATACCCCAGAGGGAAGTACGTTCTCCTTTTCGATCCGCTTGACGGCTCCTCAAACATCGATGTCAATATCAGCATCGGCACGATATTTTCGGTTCAACGGAGGGTGTCGGAAGGAGGCGACGGGACCGATTGCGATTGCCTGCAGCCGGGGTACGAACAGGTAGCGGCCGGTTACTTCCTCTATGGGTCGAGCACGATGATGGTTTACACGACCGGCAACGGCGTCCATGGGTTTACGCTCGACCCCGCACTGGGCGAATTCCTCCTTTCCCACGAGAACATTCAGACTCCGAAGAAGGGGAAGGTTTACAGCATCAATGAAGGGAATCGGACCAAATGGGATGATGCGACCCGGGATTATGTTGACCACCTCAAAGAGCAGGACGAAGAATCCGGGCGGCCCTACTCGTTGCGTTACATCGGTTCGCTCGTCGCCGACTTCCACAGGAACCTTCTGAAGGGTGGCATCTTCCTGTATCCCGGCCCGAAAGCTAAACTCCGTCTTCTCTACGAGGGTGCTCCGCTGGCGATGGTCGCCGAGCAGGCAGGTGGTGCAGCCACGACAGGAACGGAACGGATCATGGACATCAAACCGAACTCTCTCCAGCAGCGGGTTTCGC